>ERZ761595.144-NODE-144-length-13548-cov-58.921144_pt1 | contig 13548 bp, 30 predicted proteins | sample MGYA00511035_ERZ761595 | MGnify/ENA primary metagenome ERZ761595 (study PRJEB28899, sample SAMN03785553) | bioreactor sludge metagenome | biome: EBPR Sludge; feature: EBPR Bioreactor; material: 0.22µm filtered reactor supernatant | place: Saint Lucia: Queensland...
CCTCAGCGCTCTTGCCTTGAACGCACCGACGGCTCCCTCAACGTGTCCTACACGCCGGGGAGCCGTCGGGCTACGCGCTGTCCGTTGACTTGAGCCGCCCACGCGGGTGACGCATCGTCATGCGACAGGCAACGACCCAGTGCACGCATCAAGTCTAGGCGACCCATTCGTTTGCTGCGTCGATCAGCGCGTGGCACGCCGAACCATCGCCGAGGAACGAAGCGACAACGGCAAGATCCTTCGGGCCCAGTCCACGCGACTGCCCAGGACGGATCGTCAGCCAGCGCCCGTCATCAGGGCCCAGCAACGCCACCCGGTCCGCTGCCGTCAACGGGACCACTTCGTCATCCGTCCACACCAGGCGCCGACCAACAGCGAGGACCCTAACCGCGGCCCGCATCTTCGCCTCGTCATGCACCTCATGCGGGAACCTCGTGTACGCCGTCTCGAAGTAGTCGAAGCCGAGAGTCTCCGCGAGGCGGTCGACAGCGCCGCCCTCAATCCATGTCGTTGCCCAACGGACCTCGCACATCCCGGACCGGTGCACCGTGTTGACGGCGTCGACGAGGGCCGGCGACCACCTGATCGGGTACCCGCAGACATCTGCCCGGCGCATGGGGCCCGGCCATCTGGACTGCTTGGAGCCGATCATGTTGATGACGCCGTCGACGTCAAGGAGCCACACGGGTCGCTTCTCGTTCACTGCACCTCCTCTGGTGTCCACGGCACCTCGACGAGGTCAAGGTCAGCGTCCGTGTACGACAAGCCACCGGTGTCGCTGGTCTTCCATCTGCCATCGCAGGTCCGCACCCACGACTGGACACCTTGATGGCCCCGGAACGTGGCACGGACAACGGACCCGGGAGCGGTCGGCAGGCAGGCCACAGGAGGCACGGAGACGACCTCGGGAAGGTCAGCCGGGACCGACAGACACGAGAACTCGTTCAGGGCACTCACGTAGACGAGACGCCCGTCAGTGCCCGTGAACTCCCGCATCACCAGAGTCACGAGGACGTCGCCGGTCGCCTCACCCACGGCCCATCAACCGCCTAGCCCGCCACCCGAACCCGGCAATCCCAAGGAGCAGGTAGAACGTGAACGAACCCCAATGCCCGTTCGCTACCGTCGTCCCGATCCCGCACGAAGCAGCACCGATGAGGAACCCCTCCAAGTAGTTGCGGGTATCCATGGGCTTCGGTGTCCTGGCCGCGTCGACTGACAGCCGACCGATCTCGAGGTTCGCGGCGTCCAACTGCTTCTCGACCTCAGCGAGTCTCGCCACGGTCTCCGCGTGCGCCGACGGCTCCGCCAGAAGATCGCTCACTGCTCCTCCTCGGTGCGTCGCTTCCGCTTCATACCAGCCCAACCTCGCTCAACCTGAGCCCGGTTCGCCTTCAACATCCACGACAGCCCACGGTTGTGCCGGTTCTGGCCAGCGTCATGCCGCTTCAGCTTCATCCGCCGCGACCGGTACCGCCCAGTCAAGAAGACCGCCCAGGCAACAACGCCGGCATCGACTGCCCATCCAACGCAGCATCCAAGCGAGGGATCATCTCCTGCGCCATCGTCGCCCCAGACGGCAGAACGAAATGAGCGAGGAACTCCTCCTCGATCGTCACGATCCCCTCCTGGACAGCCACCAGTTTCGCCTTGATGACCGCGGCCAACGCCCGCCACCGCTGCCGTACCACCTGCTCGTACGCCTTCTCCGCCTCACCCGGTGAACGGGGCGTGCGGCGGGTCGGGGTGTGCGTGAACTCCCGGTCGTTCGGGTCAGGCATGTGCAGCACGAACCGGACCTGCCGTCCGCTGATGACGAACCCGACAGCGGCGTGGCCTTGCTGCCAGCCGTAGGCGAACTCGGTTGCACCGAACTTGCGTAGGGTCCGTTCGATCTCGTTGCGGGACGCCTCGGAGGAGACGTTCGTGTTCTGCGCATAGCGGGTCACTGTTCCTCCTCCACGGTCCAGACCTGCACCGGAGCAGACGTCACCCGATAGGAAGTCATCGGGTCCCCGTACCCGGTGAAGGCGTCGTTGGCGCAGCGGAGTGCATCGGCTAGGGACGGGCAGTGCTCAAGGACACGCCACGCGTCCTCACCCGGCTCCCTCCACTCGACCCGGTATTCGCGTTCCCCGGTACCGACCAGAGACAGCAACCACTCGACGTCATCGACGCGGATCTCAGGCGCGATGGACGCCCATCGGGTGAGCCGGTCTATCCGCTCCTCTACCGACTCAGCCACGGTCCCCCTCCACTCGCACGTCGTATGCCTCTGGGTACTTCTTCCCCGGCTTCGCCACCGGACGCCCAACCCACGACACCACTGCCCCGACAGGCAGGGCCCCACGACCCCCCGTGGAGTTCTTCGACACGAACCACGACGTTCCATCGTCGGCCGTGATGAACCCGGACGTGACGTCCCAACGGGTCACCGTCCCCTTGCGGCGGGACGAGTCGTCAGGGTCGACCTGGGACAGCAACCACTCGACGTCCTCCGGGTATAGGTACACCTCGGGACCGCCCACCCAATTCGTCATCACCCGGTTGCCGCGTGACCCGTCGACCCATGCCCGGATACGGGTGAGACGGTCCACCCTCGACTCAGCCACGGGGCACCTCGACGTCCTCGAAATGCTGCCAGTGATCGGTCCCAGCGTCACGGACCTCCACCCGGATCGCCGTCACACCATCCGCGACCACGAACCCGTTCTCGACGTCCGAGAGCATGGCCGCGACATGCGCGTACATCTTCGCCTCAGACGGGTACAGGTTGGACCAGCGCCGCTGCGGCCTTCCGTGGACCACGAGGCAGCACTTGAAAGCACGCGCCTTAGCCACGACCGGTCTCCTCTCCGCGCTTGTTTCTCTCGCACCGCTGGTTGAGAGGCTCATGGAACCCGCCGTAGCCGCACGTGCAGTCCGCTTCGTCGCGGAGGTACTCATCGAGGTACGACAAGGCCAGACGGACACCCTCAGCCTTCGCCTTGAGACGGGCCGCATCCGTGCCATGGTCTGTGTACGCGGCGGCAGCGGCGCTTGCAGCGTTGTCGCGCAGGGTTTCATCGGCCTTGACGAGGCGGTCCCGGAGGTCACTGACCCACTCGGGGATGTTGGTCTCAACCATCGGTCAACCCACCAACGTCTCGTACGGCAGCCACTCGTCCGAGCCTGCTTCCCGATACTCCACGTAGGCTCCGGCGAACTTGTGCCTGTATCGGTCGCGGTACTCCTGGACCAAGGCGTACGCCTTCGCTTCTGACGGAATCTGCACCCAGGACAACTTGGTCCCGTCGCTCGCTACCCGGGCCACTCGGAATGTCGTGCGCTTAGCCATCGGTTAACCCTCCAGGGTTTCGTGTCCGCAACCACCACAGACCACAGTCGGCGCAGCACCAGCAGTCAAAGTGTGGATGCACCGCTGGCAGCAAGCGGGGCACCGGAGCGTGATAGTCCGCTCGACGACAGGCAAGGCCACCGGTCAACCCTCCTGGGTGGTGGCAGCGGATGCGGTGTCGGCGCGGGCCTGGTCGGCGAGCAGCGCCGACTCCAACGCCGCGTTGAGGTACATCAGGGCGTCGGACGCCGACCGGAACTCGTTGACGGCATCCCTGATCTCGCCAGCGTTCGGGAACGCTGCCCGAGCGGACACCCGGCCTTCGACGAGGTGGGAAGCTGCCCGGTCGATGCGGTCGGCGACGCGCCTCAACTCGGACGTGGCGGAGAGGACGGAGCGGGCGGCGTCCCACTGGTAGACCTGCTCGTCGGTGGCGGCGGTCGTCATGTCGGGGATCTTGATGGCCATGGTGGGTTCCTCACAGTGTGGCTGTCGCTGATAACGGACACTCTAGCCGGTCCAGTAACACAATTCAAGTGTGCCCCACTTGTCAGACCCTGCCCGGCACGCACATTCGAACTGGCGTACTAGACCATATAGAATGTCCTCACCAACGGGCACGGCCCCGGTGCGTCGAACACCAAGGGCCGCTGACCCGACCCACTCGGACACACGAGAAGGAGGGGCTGTGGCCCAGCCTACCCAGTTCGACCCGCCCGGGCTCAAGGGCGACGGAGTCTGCTCGGCCCGAATGTGCCAGCGGCCGGCAACCAAACGTGGCATGTGTGGCCGCTGCTACCAGCGGTGGCGGAAGGCCACCCTCAACGGCGGCCGGCCTTCCGTGACCCCGCTGGAACGCTTCATGTCCATGGTGAACACTCAGGCGGGTGCGCCACCGTCGCATGCGCCCTGGCTAGGGCCTTGCTGGCTATGGACCGGGGGGACTAGCGGCGCCGGGTACGGGGTTTTCGCCCTAAATGGCGCCAATATCAGGGCACATGAGTTCGCCCTGACATCCATAGCTGGCGACTCTAAGCCGATCGGGCATGTGGCATGCCACCGTTGTGACAATCCTTCTTGCGTACGGCCAAGTCACTTGTACTTCGGAACTAGGCAAGACAACTCAGATGACGCCTGGGGTCGTGCTCGCATGCCAGTCGGCAGCGAACGGCATGGGGCGCGACTCAACGAGTTCATGGTCAGGGACATCAGGGAGAGGGTCGCTGCGGGTGAACCCCAACAGATCCTGGCTGAGGAGTACGGCGTAGAGCGGAGTCACATCTCGAACATCGTGACCATGAAGAAGTGGGTCCATGCCGGCGGGCCACACCCGAAACGAAGGGAACAACCATGAACGCACCGCAAACGACGATCATCGGTAACCTGACCAGCGACCCGGAGATCCGCTTCACGCCATCCGGGACTGCGGTCGCCAACCTCACAATCGCCAACACCCCCCGCACCAAGAAAGGCGACCAATGGGCCGACGGCGAAACATGGTTCGTCAGGGCCACCGCATGGCGCGACCTCGCAGAGAACTGTGCCGAGTCACTCGTCCGCGGAACACGAGTGATCGCTGTCGGCCGCCTCAAGTACCGGTCCTGGGAAGACAAGAACGGTGGCGGGACACGCGGCCAGGTTGAGATGGAGTTGGACGCGATCGGCCCTGACCTGTCCCGCGCGACGGCCCGTGTGGTGAAGGTGGCCCGGGAGAAGCCCGCCAACAACCCTCAGGCGCCCGTGGACGACCCGTGGGCCGCTGGCCCCAGCGACACCACCGAGCCGCCGTTCTAGGCCCCCCTCCGACGCGTCGCGGAGCCCCCGCTGTCCCTAACCGGACGCGGGGGTTCTCTCGGCGTCAAGCAAGCGGTAGAGGTAGATCGGCGACGATGGCCGCCAGAGCTGCGGTTCAGCCCGCCTAGGTGTCTCTGCGGTCTGGGTCATTGATGTCTCTCCCTAGCACTGTGCGGGCGTACGTCTCGACGTCTTGACGCCTGTACCTGCGGTGCCGGCGTTGCCCTCCCCCGGGGGTCTGCCAGTAGTCGAGGACGGCCTTGGGGATCCTGTGCACGGTGCGTCGGTCGAGGCCGAGGAGGTTCGCGACGTCCACTGTGGACAGTCGCGCGTCCTTCGCATCCTCGGCGGTCACGTCTCGCACGATAGCGGTCAGGTGTCCCTACAGGGGCCAATCAGTTGGCTGCCCACCTTGGCGTCGTGTGACCTAGTCGTGCCCCTCGTGTCCCTGTTGACACTATCGGGACTATAGCTTAGCGTTTCTGATCAGAGCCGCACCACTGGCACCAATTCACGTGAACCAGCACCAGGGAGGCCCCAGTTGAGCCAGAGCACCGTCCAACCAGTCCTTGCCACGAAGCGCGAGGCTGCATCCCTGCTCGGCCTGTCCGTCTACCAGGTCGACCGGCTCATCGAGGACGGCGCTCTCCGCGCAGTCAAGATCCGGACGTCGGTCCGTGTGGTGCTCGATGACGTCCACCGCATCGCCAAGGAAGGCACACCGTGAAACCCGCTGACCTGTCATGGATGACCGACGCGGCCTGCGCGAGGACCGACGCCGAAGCGTTCTGGCCCGCCAAAGGCGTAGGGACAGGCGCCGAAGCACGACTCGCCCGCCGAACCTGCGCCCGCTGTTACGCCCGGTTGGCGTGTCTCACGTGGGCGATCACAACCAAGCAGCCGTCGGGGATCTACGGAGGGCTGAGCGAGAAGCAACGCCGCGCATGGACCGTCACCCCGTCCGGGGAACTGGTCGAACGAGACCACCGGGGGGAGGTAGCAGCATGAGGTTCGCCTTCGCCTTCGCCCTCGCCGTCATCGGCCTAGGACGGATCAGCCTGGCCCAAGGCCGTGGAATCGACCACAACCACCTCACCTCCACCACCAACACCGTCCTCGGTGTCGTGCTCCTCGCCGCCGCCGCGTGGATCTTCTTCCGCCAGAAAACCAACCACTGACCCCCCTCCCCCCGGACCCAGAGAAAGGACCCTGACATGAACCCGGCATGGTGGACGATCGTCGGGTTCAGCGTCCTCTCCTGGGCGTCCCTCTCACTCGGGTCACGCATCAACGGCGGCGCCCTCTCCGCCCCCATCAACTGGGCCACAGGGTCCCTCTCCGTCGCGTTCGCTCTCATCGCCGGACGAGCCGCGATGTTCACGTGGATCTACGACGCGGTCGGGTGGGTCGCTGCTATCCACCCCGTGGTCGGCTTGGTCCTCACCGCCGCGGTCATCCTCGCGATCTTCTTCACCGTCCTCGTCCTCACGTGGGACAGGTGGTCCGCGGTGAGTGCGTCGCTGCCGATCGTCGCGGCATGGCTGGTGGTTCCATCGCTGCTCGCCCATGGGATGCCGCCGGGGGAGTTCGGGGCGACCGCTGGCGTCGCAGTGGTCACGGCGGCTGACTGGTTGCTCGCGAACATCGGGGGATGGTTCTAGTGGCGCGGCGGGTGAACGTGGCCGGGTTGGCGGTCGCGGCGGGCGAGTGGGACATCCACCGGGCGGTCGCGTCGAAACTGGCGACGGTCAACCCGGGCCTCGCCGAGGCGTACGCAGCGCACCTGACACAGGCGCTCCGCGCGGCCGGCGACACGTTCGGGGATGAGACGGCGGCAGCGATAGCGGCGGTGATCCGTGGCAGACGCAGCGGCGGGCCCTATGCGCGTGTATACGCGCGCGCGTATAGGGAGGGTTCGGAAGCGATAGGGACCGCCACTACCGCCACTTCTACTGCCACTTCTCCAGCCCCTCTCGAGAGGGGCCGTCGGGGGTGGTTGCGGTGATCCTGCCGGTCTTCGTGTTGGTCGTGTTGGCTGGGGCTGCGGCGGCTACTCACCCTGTGGGTCGGGCGTGGGTCGGGTGGGGTGCCCGGTGGGTCGGCCTGGTCCTGGCTGCGCCCGTGGTGTTCGTTGCGGGGCTTGCCGCCGATAGCGGGGGACCGGTCGTGGCGGTTGGGGGATCTCACTCGACGCGGAACCCGTCCCTCTCACCCTCTTCCTCGTCTCGCCCCACTTCCCGTCCTCGCCCCGCTCTCTCCTCTCACCGGGAGAAGAGGGGGTTCCTCTCCCGGTTCGTGGGTGCAGTGAAGAGGACCGTCGAATGGTTCACCTCTCACCGTCCCGTCTCCCCTTTCCCCTCTCACCCCGAGACCACCCCGGAGAAGAGTGAAGGTGAGAAGGGCGAGAGGAGAGATGGGGAGGGGTCTCCCCTTCACCCCCCCGTGAGGGAAGGGAAGACCCCGAAGGACTATGCCACGGCGACCGGCCCCTCTCACCCGAGAGGAGACTCAGGGCAATCCACCGCTGACCGGTCCCTGCGCTCTCACACCGTGTACGGGCAGACCCTCTCCATGATCCCCGGCCTGTGCGGGATGACCGGGTTCACGTACCTGGTCCGCCGCCACGCCGACCAAGGGACCGGGCACGGCCTCACCGGTGGGATCGCCGCGGCGTGGGAAGACGCGGTCGCCGCGTGCGCGACGGCTGAGACGTTGGCCGACGAAGCAGGCAGCGACCCGGAGAAGACCCGCGCTGCGCGGGCAGCGGTCGAGGCAGCAGTCGATGCGGTCCGGGACGCCGCCCACCTCCAGGAGGCCACGTTGGCGCCCCTGTTCGAGGCCGCTGACGCCACAACCCCGCACCTGTGCCCGTCACCACCTGTTGCCGCGTTCCGTGCGGCCTGAGAGATAAGGGAGAGAACCCAAGTGGCATCGATGAAGGCCCACGCCCCCAAGCAGGCACCGAAATCGTCCCCGGCCGGCAAGAGCAGTGGTGGTGGGGACAAGGCGATCCGGGAGCACACCGCGGAGGGTCTTGCCCTGCCCGCCGTCCTCGACAACCTCGTCGGCGACGGCCTGACGCAGGCCGCCCAACTGGTGGAACGGCACGTGGAGACTGCATCCGGCTTCGCGACCGGCCCGACGTTGCAGGCCCACGAGGACGCTGTCGAGGCGTGGCGGCTCCTCGCCGCACTCCTCCGAGACGCGATGGACAAGACGGAGAAGGCAGTCCAGAACCAGGCGACCGTGTACGCGCCCCTGTTCGAGGCCGCCGACGCGACCGCGGCCCACCTGACCGGATACCCGACCACCGTCGGCTCCCTGCGGGAGAGCTGATGGACCACGACATCCCCCGTCGCCGGTTGGCGGCCCGCGCCGCCATCTGGGCAGGGTGGGCGATCGTCGACGCGGCAGCGACGTGGCCGCGGGCCACGATCGTCGCGTACACGCTCGTGTGGGCGTTACTGGACGTCCCCCTGTGGGTGTCCGGCGGCGGGTGGTGGAACGCCGTCGTGGTTGCCGTGAACCCGTTGACGTGGGCGGTCCTGTGGGTCGCCGCGGACATCGACGACGAAGGCGACGACGACGTCCCGGTGATCACGTCGTTGGGGGCCCCGGAAGCGATCTGGCAGACCTCCATCGCCAGCGAAAGGACAGTGCACCTGTCATGAGTCTGTCGACGTTCCGTGCACGCCGGTCCGCGCGGCGGCCATCCCCGCCCGCGGAACCGGTGGTTATCACCCCGCCGACGGTGTTCCCGGCGGTCCTGCGGGGGACGTCCGTCGTCCAGTCGATTCCTCTCGAGGATGAGCACGGTGCCCGCTACGGATGGGACCTGCTCGTCCGGGTCGCGGACATCTCCCAGCATCCGGGGACGTTCGTATCGCAGATCCCGGCGATCGCTGGCGCGTACGGCACCGTCGACGCCGGGGTGAGTGTCCACGCCACGGACACGAACACGCTCGTCCGGGTCCGGGTCGTCATGTCGTGGTGGCTGGCCCGGCAGGCCCAGGAACGTGAGTCACGGATCCGGGACATCCACCCGTGGCCCGGCCCGAACCTGGACCCGGCGACGGGGCGTCTCGCGTGGGGTGTCGCCGCTGACGGTGGCACCGCGTACGCCAGGTTGTGGCTGCCCGATCCCGTCGACCACGAAGTCACCCAGGGCGGCCGGCACTGGTGGTTCACGGGCCGCACCCGTGGCGGGAAGACCGCGTCGATGCAGACGGCCCTCCTGTCCGCTGTGACGGCTGGGGTTGTGTACCCGGTGGTGATCGACATGCAGGGCGGGGTGTCGTTGGGGGAGTGGCGGGACATGGGTGTCCCGTACGCGGAGGACCTCGACGGGGCCCGCCGGATCGCGCAACGACTCCTGTTGGAGGGGCAGGCGCGGGTGGCGTGGATGACCGACCCCATCGGCAACGGGTTCGGGCGGTTGTTGAAGGCGTGGCCGACGCCGACGCCGCGGCTACCGGCGATCCTCGCGGTGGTCGATGAGGCGCCGGCGTTGGCTGAGGACACGGAAGCGATGCACACGTTCGCGAAGATCATGCGTGAGTTCGCGAAGGCCGGGATCCTGGTCTGGTGGGCGTCGCAGACCCATCATGCGATGTCCGCGTTCGGGTCTGCGGGCGGGTCGCAGGCCCGGGAGCAGATGAAGGCCGGGAACGTCTCCCAGTTCTCGGGGGCCGTGAACTCGCGGACCGAGGTTTTCGATGTCGCGGACGGCGGCGACATGCAGGCGGTCACCGAGCTGCCGCGGGGGGTCGCTGGAGCGAACCAGCACATCGGCCCCGACCACGAAGTCCCGGTGTTGTGTCGGGCGTTCTACGAGCCGCGGATCACAAAGGCGTTGCACGAATACGCGCGGATCCCGGATTACGAGCTGCTTGACGTCGAGGACGAGGAGCCCACCGCGGGGGTTGCCCCGGTGACGGCTGGCACGGCCCGGGAAGCGGTCGAGGTGCTCGTCGGGTCGCAGGACCGTGGCGCGGTCATCGACACCGACATGTTGGGGAAGGCCCTCGGGTCGCGGTGGGAGCCGCGGACGCAGCGGGACGCGATGCAGGCCGCGGTCGACGCTGGCCTGGTCGTCAAGCACGGACGAGGCTCTTGGAGGGTCCTGTGAGACGCGAACAGGTCATGAACGGCGCCCGGTGGGTGGCGGTGACCGCTGGGGTCGCCCTGTGCGGGTGGCTGGAGTGGCACGCCGCTGTCGCCACCGGCCTACACGAGTGGATCGCGGTGTGCCTGCCGGTACTGATCCACGTGTACGTCGTGACCACGCTCATCGCGGGACGTGACGTCAAGGCTGCTCTCGCCATCATGTGGATGTCGGTGGCGATCGGTGTCGGTGTCGTGTCGACGTGGCCCGATGGGGACGCCCCGCCGCCTGTGGTGAAGGCCGCGATAGCGATCTGGATGGCCACCGTGGTCGCTGTCGTCATGTACCGGTTGGACACGGCGATCCGTACCCACTTGCTCGCCCAGGACGTGCCCGCGGCCGGCGAGGTCGCTCGGGATGCAGATCCGTCACCGGTCCAGTCACCCGAACCGGCCGTGCCCGCCGTGCCAGCCGTGCCCGTGGTCCCCAAACGGAACGTGAATGGCACCGACCTACGGGTCATCGAGGTCGCCGAAGTCATCCGCGCCGCCCGAGCCCGAGGCGAAGAAGCATCCGTGAACGCGACCGCCACGCGGTACGGCGTGTCCTGGGGGACCGCTGACCGGCTCCACAAGCGAGCCCTCGCCGAACTAGAGGCCAAGCCGTGAAACGGGCACAGGTCGTGGTCGGGGTCGCGGTCGTGGCTGCCGTCGTGGTCTTCGACACGGCCAGGTGGATGCTCACCGCATTCGCCGTCCTCGCCGTGGCGCTCTGGGCAGCCCACCGGCAGGTCCGCCGCGAAACCAGCGGTGACCGCGACGAACGAGACGGAGACCTCAGGTGACCTTCTTCGATGCAATGCCTTATGTCCTCGGCGGGCTTGTCGCGGCCCGTGTCTTCCTCTGGCCCGGCGACAACGTGTGGTCGCGGTGTCGTGTCTGTGGGGGCCGGTCCAGTGGGTTGCGGGTGTGGTCGTGGACCGGTCCCCGGTGCCGCGCCTGTCAGCAGCCTGTCCGAGTCCAATCGAAGGGTGGTGGTCGTGGTGGCCGTAGGTGACGTGGCGGAGTGCCGTGTGGGTGTGGTTCCCGATGATTTCGAGGGGACGCTGCCGGTGGCGGGTCCCACGCCGGGGTCATGGGTCCTGTTCGGGTTCCTGTGCATGTTGCCGTTGGGGGTGCCCGCGGTGCTGGTGGCGGGGCCGTGGGGGTTGGTGGTGTTCGCGGTGACGTGGCTGGTGGGGGTGGTGGTCGCTGAGGTGTTGACGCGGCCGGTGGCATAGTTGGATTGTGCCGCCTAGGCGGCTAGACTGGTGCGGTATCAGCGACAGCCAACGTTAGGAGCCCGCCGTGGCCGAGTACCTGGCCGGCACGCCGTCCGAGCCCGGGCGTTCCGGCGTGATCCGGCTGGCTTCGCTGCGCCCAGGCCACGAAGACTGCCGCCTCTGCGCCACCTGCGGCCTCCCCACCTGCCCCGACTGCACCACCGAATCCCAGTCCTGCCCCATCGTCCACGACAGCGACCTCACCGGCCCCTGCGACCACTGCGGGCAACCCCTCAACGGGTACGGGTCCCTCACCCGGGACGGGGTCACGGTCCGCATGTGCCACCCCGACGACCGGGCGTCCTGCTACATCATGGTCACCGTGTACGGGCATCCGACACCCTGCCCGGACTGCCCTGGTGAGGTGCCGGTCGGGGAACTCCGCCCGGTCCCGTACGCGCTGATGAGGGCCATCGCCCGGCACCAGTTCTCCCGAGCCATCCACGAAACGGAGAAAACGCCGTGAAGGGGAAGGTGTGCCGGTGCGGGTTCCCTCTCCCCGTTGACTGGCCGCCCACCGCCTTCGAACACGAGGACGCTCCGGGGACGTTCACTGTCCTGTGGAACGCGTTCTGGTGTGCCCCGTGTGCACGCACTGAAAGGATCCAGCCGTGACCGTCACTGTGGAACCGACTCAGTACGTCGTCACTGCCGTACCCGCCGACCTACAGGACCACATCGACGCGGACTGCTTCCAACTCACCATCGAACGCCGCGCCCGCGACAAGTGGGCGGTCATCCGCCGCACCATGTGCTGGGATGACACCACGCAGAAGTGGGTCAGCGAGCCGACACCATCAAGCCGTTCCGACAAGTTCAAGGCCCGGACGCGGTACCCGCTGGACATGGCGCTGGCTATCGCTCAACGCCTTGCCCCGGAGCAGAGGATCATGGGCCTGACGATCGACGCGTGGGTGGAACGGGTACGCCAAGACCAGGAGAACCAGCCGTGAGTGTGCTGTTCGTGGTTGCCGCGGTGGCCGTCTACATCGGAGTGGCTGCCACCGTGCTCTGGCATCGGGTCCTCCCCCGTGTCCGCGCCGAGTACTGGCGGACCACAGGTGTCACCGCCACACGAGACCTCGCTGTCCACGCGCTGCTGTTGTCGTTGGTGTGGCCCGCGTACTTGCCGTTCAGCCTGTTCTGCGACGTGGCTGAATGGATCGCAGAGAAGAAGGAGTGGACGCCGTGAGCGGTGGCACATGGGATTACGACCAGAACCGGGTGCACGACCTCGCGGACCGGGTCAGATATGGACGCGCACGCTGGCACGACGACGGCTCCGAACCGCTAGACCTTCACGTGGCGCGGGAACTGGTCGCGGACATCCTCGACCTGGCCGCGCAGTTGGTGAAGGAGTTGGACTGGCATCACGCTGGCGACGAGCACATCGGCGACGAGGCGGCATGGGTGGAGTCGGCGCGGACACGTGTCCACCACCTCGTGTCAACGGACTGGGGTGTCATGCAGCGAGGCAAGCCGGGGCTGCACCGTGGGCCGATGACCCGCGCTGAGGCCGAGGCGTGGGTGATGGAGACCGAGGAAGACGGTGTGAAGCCGGGCGTGTTCTACGTCGCCAAGCGCAGCGTGACCCCGTGGGAGAGGGAATCTCGTGGTTGACGACCGCCGGGGCTTGTTGGCTGCTGTGCTCGCTGAGACGGGCGTCCCGTGGTGGCTGGCGGTGGAGGCCGTCGCGTCGACCGAGCTGTCCCGGGACGACGAGGTGGGCACGTTCACGGTCGATGACGCCGAGGTGTGTCGTTGCGGACGTCACCTCCCATGCCGGCACTGCCCGGAACCCCCGGCCGACATCGACGAGTTGAGCGACGAGGAGCCAATCTGCGGAGCACGCAATGGCAGCGACGTGTGTGGAGAGGCGCCAGGGCACGCCGACGGCGGATCATGGCGTTGTCCAGCGACGAACCCGCCTTCTGACCACGCCTGAGAATGAACGTTTCCAAGGAGATCCACGTGAGTACTGAACCGTTCTGC
>ERZ761595.148-NODE-148-length-13433-cov-4.598445_pt1 | contig 13433 bp, 15 predicted proteins | sample MGYA00511035_ERZ761595 | MGnify/ENA primary metagenome ERZ761595 (study PRJEB28899, sample SAMN03785553) | bioreactor sludge metagenome | biome: EBPR Sludge; feature: EBPR Bioreactor; material: 0.22µm filtered reactor supernatant | place: Saint Lucia: Queensland...
GGTAAATGTCGAGTATAATTTGTCTATGAATGATAATCAATACTTCCCTACGCCAGATGACACAATCGCCAAAATGATTGCCCCGCTCATTCAAACGGTTACGGTTCCGAAGTGGAAACGAAACAATATAACTGATGAATGGCAAGAGATGAACGTATTCCCCACGGCGCGTAAGATTTTAGAACCATCGGCAGGACAGGGGCACATTCTCGACTATCTGGTAGACAAATGGGCATACTCCAAAAGGGACGCTATCTGTGTCGAGATAGACGGCAACAATCGCGCCGTACTCCAGACGAAAGGGTATCGAGTTGTCGGGTTTGACTTTTTGGATTATGACGAACTATATCCTGTTGATTTGATTGTGATGAATCCACCGTTTGCGGACGCTGATAGCCATATATTAAAAGCCTGGTCAATCCTGGCATGGGGTGACATTATCGCCCTGTGTAACGCGGAAACGATACGCAATCCCTACACCAGAGAGAGACAAGTCCTGTCTGAACTGGTCAATCGTTATGGCAGTGTCGAGTACATAGGACAAGCCTTTATAGACGCTGAAATTAGTACCGATGTCGAAGTCGCCATTGTGCGGTTGCGTAAGGAAAAAGAGGAAGGGCTTTTTGATTTTGACGTGGCTTTAGACAAGGATGAAACAATAGATGACGGGGAACTTGTGAATAATGGCGAGTTAGCTCCCGTCAATATTGTTGAATCGCTGGTGGCTCAATACAACAAGGCCAGAGAAACGATTGTCAGGATCAACGAACTGGAAAAGGTAAAACGGTTCTATACTCGTGGTATTTTGCCTGATATAAAAGACGAAGAAAACCGTAAAGCCTTAGCGGTTCAACTTGACGAACTAAAAGCCGAGTTTTGGAATTATGTCTTTAAGCGGACGAAAATTGGCGATACGGCCACATCCAAGTTCCGAGATGACTTTTATCACTACAAGGAACAAAATAAACACATTGCTTTTACGTATGATAATGTCATGCAGATACTTTCTGTTTTCTGGCACGGCCGCGATGATTTTATGCGCCGTTGCATCGCTGATACCTTTGACGCGGCTACTCGTTACCACCAGAAAAACCAACTGCATGTCGAAGGTTGGAAACACAACCTATCCTACATGGTGGCAAAGAAAATCATTATGCCGAATGTAGTAGATAGGTTTACTGGCTACTGGAAAATAACCTATACATCAGGTGATTTTATCCGCGACTTGGATAAGTGCTGTTGTTCTCTGTCTGGCAAACGGTATGAGGATATTGTCACGATTGAACAGGCGTTTAATAATCATGTCAAACACATGAATGCCGAATATAGCGTCAACTATTATGATGAGTTTCAGAGTACATTTTTTGCTATCAGGATGTGGAAAAAAGGAACCCTCTGGCTAACATTTAGAGACTTGGCGTTATGGGCCAAGTTCAACCAAGTCGCCGCAGACGGCAAAAACTGGATTGGTGGTGGCTATTAGAAAAATACCCCTCAGTTGAGGGGTATTTTTAGTTTGTGGGCAACTCGCAAATGTCGCCATCGCAAGCCGGAGTAGCCGCCACGTTGACCACGCCCCGAATATGCGACAGGTCAACATCAAACGGGAACTCAGCCAACAACACATCGTATTGTTCTGCTGTTATCGCCTCATAGGGCATCTGCTCATACTGAGCGTCAAACCGGGGCAAAAACGACAATCCCCCAATAATCGCCTGATTATCGAATAGCCATTGTCCCATTGCCTCTAATTCGTGCGGTTGATAGGTAATAGTACAGCTAGGGTTGTGTTCTGTCCAATTCAGCTTGAATAGTTTCCAATTCTCCAGTTGTTCTAAAGCCGATAAATCACCTGTGCAAATAGCCCCCTCTGGTGACTTAATGGGAAATGATACAACCCATTGGTTATCCGTTCCCTTTTTGCGCTCCATTGGTACACCCGCTTTAGCTAACGCCTTGCGAATGGGGTTCTTGGTAACAAACGTTACGCGCCGGATGTAATAGGGAGACCATCGGGCATGAATGCCAGGAGAAGCATCTAGCAAAACGCTACTATTGCCCGATGGTTTAGCACAGGTAATCGCCACAGAGGGGTTAATGCCTAACTTATCGGCATACTCTTGATTAACCCGAATAGCCAATTGCCGCAATTCCTGTAACAAAACGGCATTGCGAATAGCCGGGCAATCTTGGACGCCCATGAGGTCAACCCCTAACAATCGCTCCTCGTTGCAATTATCTGCCCATTGCGGCCGCAATTCGGGATAGCTAGTCGCCATTGACTGGATTGTACCTATGATAGTGGCGGCAATGACTTTTTCCGCTAATGTTTCAGGCGTATCATTCACGCGACAAACGGCACTCGACAGGTTGCAGAATTGTTGCGGTTTCATATAAATTTCCCCACAGGGATTGCAACCCATGTCAGATACACTGCTCTTGTTCCGTCTCTCCGGCAGGGTATTCTCTAGTGCATGTCGGCTAAAAATGCCCGGCTCCCCTCTCTGGCTATCGTGCATATCGGACAAGTACTTGTGCCAAAAAGTCAAGGGTTTGTAACCTGATACCACCATGCTGTTATTTGCGTTCCAGCGTTGCGTATTGCCGTTGATATTATCGCCCGATTTACAGGTCAACATCTCGTTATCATTGGCGTCAAACAGGACGATCATTGCTGAACGCCTAACCCCACCGCTAACAACCGCGTCCGCAATGTGGCACATTACATCATGCACATCTAGCGGCCGCAAATGTTTGCCCTGACGCGACAAAATGACGGACTTGATACGTTCTAATGCCTTCTGGAGATGTTGCGGCCCTGACGCTATGCCGCCCTTCGTTTTAAGCGGTGTCCCCTCTGGTCTAATTTGCGATAGGTCAAACTCTGTATCGCGGCCGCGTAACCATGCCATAACGCCCCGGTAAATCGCTTCTGACCAGCCCTCGGTTGTGTCTGGGACACGGTAGCTATCCGTTGCCCCGGTCTGACGTGCCACCTCTGGTAGTCTATCGGTGTATTTCCGTTCCACCGAATACCCCAGTCCTGTGCCAGACATCAGGATTAAGACCGCTTCCTTGAAGGCGATTGGATCATCTATCGGCATGTAGCTACAGTTGAATATACTGACGTTCGTTCGTCTGGCCGCCTCTCCTGCCATTGCCAACAGTCTCATAGACGGCATAGCCTTTTTTTCAGTTATCATCCGCCTGATAAAATTGTACTCGTTATCGTTCAGGCGATTGTCGCTTAATTCACGCAGGAACGAAACGGTTCTATCAACTGACTGTTCCCATGTTTCCCGTTCCCCGTTAGGCGATAACCGAGCATACTTGTCCAAAAATTGTACCGCGCTCATTAGTTCATTTGGATTCATTTTTCCCCTTAAGCCAAAAAGAGGGCTATATATAGCCCTCTTGTAAAATATGTTGCCAGATATTCTAGCTGATGTGATTTTGCCGTTGGTAGATTCTAATGAGAATCTATCATTTTTGCCGTTTGCCCCGCTTTGGGGGATTCATTTGTGTCAACAGGAGTAGCCCGGCAATGATGCTAACCATACTCCTCATAGCCAACTGGCTAAACGCGGCCGCACTATCAGCATTTAGCAGGAGATGAGGGGCATTTTGCAGGGCAAGCCAGGTGTAAACGCCATAACACACCAGAAACAGTGCGAAAAGTCGGAACAGAATCCCGATACCATCTAACAGTTTAACGATCATCGCCGCTCCCCCCGATAACGCCCCGGTTATGTCGAGATGTTAATTTGTCAATATTGACGGTGGCATATGCTTCTAGTGTGTGCAATTGGGTGCTGTATAGCTCATTCTGACGTTTTGCTAGTGAACCGACACACATTAACACAACTGTCAAGGCAAGTCCGGCCGTGTCAACCTTCGTGGGTGGTACAATTCCGGCATTGTCACGAATAGCTTTTTTGACAATATCGGCAACCGCCGCCACGTTACGAAACATGATATTAAAGGTCAGGGGTAACGATACCGGTTCTCCAGTGTAATGTTCCCAACTCTGATGCACCGTTACACCTAATTCGTCAAATAGCCGAAAAATGTACCACATCACATCCCCCGATTCTTTGACTAACGCCTGTTCATTGGCGACAAATACGGCTCTCTGGAGTTCGTCAATCTCAGAGACTAACCCCAGTGTCAGATAGGAAATAGCTACCTCTTTAGGGTAAATTGCCGTTGTTCGTGTGGCTTGCATATATTCATTCGGATTCATGGGGTTCTCCTGATGCCTGTTGCTCTATCTGCTGTGCCGTTAATAATGCCGGTTGTAAGCGAATTTCAGCTAACCGACGTTCCGCAATATTAACATACTCCTGACTAATCTCAAAACCAAGATGTTGCCGCCCTAATAGCTCCGCAATCTTGGCAACCGTGCCACTGCCGGCAAAAGGATCAAAAACTATATCACCGGGATTTGACCAGGACAAGATGTGTCGCCGCGCTAAATCCTCTGGGAACATAGCCGGGTGAGCAAAAGCGTATTTATCTTTATCCTTTGTCGTTAGTCCTAACCCGCCAGGGAGCGTCCAAACATTACCCATGATTTTAGTCTCTCGACTTTTCCAGGGCTTAGGGTTATCGCGGCCGTGACGACTCCTCATCTCCGCACTGGTAGCAGAACTGGTCGCTAATTGCTGTTTCTCGCCTGCATGGATGGATTTTTCACGCAAGGGGTTAAATGTTTTTGGTTTGCCCTTGCTGAACACAAACATATATTCAAAATGTTGTTCATAGCGATTATGGGTCATGGGCAAACAGGAACGATGATAAATCATGGTATCGTGCAGGCGAAAACCTACCGACTTAAAATACAACGCCTGCATAAAGCTAGTTCCCGTTTCGTCACCGTCAACCGACTTATCCGCCACCACCCAAACCAGGATACCGCCCGGTTTAGTAACCCGGTATAACTGTCTGGCGACTAACCCAAAATCCCATGAGTAGCCATTGTATTGCCGTAGGTTTGTAGTCGTGTCGGTTACAGGCGGATTGACCATATCCCAGGTAACGAGGTCATAGGGCGGACTGGTAATAGTCAGGTCAATGCAATCAGGGGGGAGAGGATACAGATATTCCCCTGTGTCGCCAACATAAACCCGCCCGGTTTTGAATCGCCCTAAGTTCATCATTCTCCCCAGACGTAAATGATAATCAGCACAATGAAAAAGGCTCCGACAATTACCCACCAGTCCATAATGTTTACTCCTGATAGTCAAGGGAGCTAAGGCAGTTGCCGCCCTTGTTGTTCACTACAATCTGTTGCCCGGTGTAGGGTTCTTTGCCCTGTTCCGGGGTTATCGTTTGCCCGTCAACCGCAACAAAACGCCGTGCTATGTATTGCCGTACTAGACTGATAGGGACGTTGGCAAGGGTGGAAATGTGCTGTTCGATGGTCATTGTGTCAGGGTGACAACCGTCATCACGATTGCGGCCGCGTCAACAAAAGCTGACGGCAGGACTAGCCAAACCTTGAGTGAGCCAATATCCGGGTTGCCATTATCGCCAAAATGCAGGGCAAAAAATATAGCTATGGCACTGGCGACAATATCCCGTAGCAAGTAGCTGGTAAAAACAATCGCCATAAACCACATGAGAAAAAGCAAAACCCAGACCGTCATAACCACACCTTTTTAGCTTGCCCGTCAATCTCGACTGCTACCACTTCGTAGCCGACGAAACATCCGTCACTCACCGCTTGACACAACCCATTAGCAATCTTGGCACTGGCATAAACAAATATACGCCAGGGTTTACCGTTTTGCGGCCGTGTCCAAGCATCGTCCGTTTCGTCATTGGCAACGGCTGTGAACACATCGAAATTATCGAATAGATAACCGGCTAAATCGTCAGGGTGAGCAAAGGTTTGTTTAGTGGTAAGTTCAGAGAATTTCATCTATCGTATCAGGTCTAACAAGCCTGCCTCTATCAAATGTTTTATGGCATCATAAACGATGTCTATATCTATCCATCTACCGCGTGAGACAGACTTTAATTTTACCCTGTCTACCACGATTTTACAAAACCATGATTGATACCCTTTGCCAAGAGCGACAATCAGATCGTGTTTCAGTCCATCTGGCGATTCTACCACACCGTAAACGCGGCTATCGTCAACCCAGGTTATCATAACTTCCTCTCGTGAATGACATGTTTCATGGCAAGTAGGATACAGGATTTTCTCGTGTGTGTCAACTGCCAATTACGCGATTTTTGATTTTCACGCCTTAAGAGACTCTATATAGACTATAGTATATATATTAATATATGGGCCAGTCTCGAAATTAGATAATTGTCTAACGCGCACAACCGTTCTAAACTCCTGCAATTGCGTTGTTGCCCCTTGCCCGTCCATTTGCCACCAGACGCCCCAGGATGGCTCTATTTTCAACGCGCAACGTTCAGCCATACAATCTATCCGCTATACCTCGCTTCGTGCATCCTGGCGCGTTTACTCTGGATTTTCGCGGCCGCAACGTAGCTCAATCGTTCTAATTCTTGACAACAAAAAAGAGGGGCAAAACCCCTCTTTTTAGAACAACCGTTATAGAATTTCGACATGAGCGACCTTACTCGCAATCTCATCATAGACGCCCTGCGATGGTTTGAATATCACCCTGACTGATTTGATTTTCACTATCAGGTTGCCTAGCTCCAATACATTGCCCGGTATCAGCAGGCATAACGGCAATTGCACCGTTGCCAGTTCTACCCCCGTCTCATGGTTAATAACTTTTATCATAGTTACTCCTAAATCGAAAAGAGCCACCGGTTAGGGTAGCTCTTTTCTGTCAAACGTAGCAAAACAGGAGACGAAGAAGGGCGGGGATGTTGGATTTGAACCAACGACCAACGGCTTCAAATGCGATTAGGGTTGCGGTTAGAACGTTATACAATGTTCGTTTTACGTTGCTCTACCCACTGAGCTAATCCCCGCATAACCCGGTTATCTTTTTATCTGGTGATACCCGGTAAAATGTCCAGTTTGTCGCCTAACGTATGATCGGGAAACGTTACACGACTTAGCAAAACAGTCAGGAGAAAAGCCCGATCTATAAACGTGGGCTGAAATCGAATCAACCGGCTAAAATATCAGCCATCCAATCACGCTATCCCCCCGGTTACACTTTCCGGGTTGCCGTGTCTGTACATTCTCTCTGGTGACGTACTCGGCAATGCTCTTAATTTACCCGCTTGACGAATCAAGCCATACCCAACTAGGATTATATCGAATTTATCAAACGATGCAAGGGCGTGTCGGGAATCGAACCCGATCCTCTCTTGGTTAAGAAGATTTGCGTGTTGAGTTGCGGCACGGTCACATTTTAACGGCGACCGCTTTTTTGCTTTTTTTGTGCTAGCCATTACACCACACGCCCATATTGTTAAGGGGTTGAACCGCTTCGTCAACCGCACCATAGACAGGATTATAGCGGCACATTTGGGATTGTCAAGTTGTTTGGGTAACGAGTTTTCGCCGCCAACTTGACATAATTGGCATCCCGCCACAGACTCTACAATGCCCCTAGAAACGACGATAGCCGGGTTTAGGTAGTCTCGTACCTAAATCGGGCTATCGCTTCACACAAGCCAACGTCAACGGGCTGGTGGCAAGTCTAGGCTAAATCCTCTAGGCTAACTTCTTGTTCGGTAGCAACCCCTTCCATAATCAGGAAATTGTGACTCTTGGCCTTGAAAACCTTGACGCCTGTTGGCGCGTCAAAGCGAATACAAATCCCCTCTCTGGGGTGAGTGGCTAAAGTGCTTTCCCCTTCACTCGTTAGCTTTGCCCACTCGACTAATGCCAGTCCCGTTATGTCTATCTTCTGCAAGAGGGGAACCGGCTCTAGTCCCAGTTCGTCACAACGTTTTGTCATCTGGTCAAATGACAACGCCTGTCCATTCTGGTCAATCCGATAGACGAAAAACTTATGTTCCCCTGGTTTACAGCCGTAATGGTAAACAATCGGTTTGTCGTATCGTTTGGCCCTCTGGACAAAAGCCTTGTCGCTCTTGACTTGTCCGGCGTCGTGTGGCGTCATAATCGGGCGTCCATCGGGCAAATAACCCACCAGTTCCCCGTAAACAACCTCGCCCCGGTTCAGCTTGTGTTTCCAGCCGTTAAACCCTTCAATCCGCCAACTCTCGGAGCCATAGTAACCAACGGTATTATTCTCTACAATGGTACGTCGTGGGAACACGACGTATTGGTAACTATCTCGTTTCAACCAGCGGTCAATCAAGCGACTGAACCAACCGCGCCAACCGGTGTAAACCTTTGGTACATAGCCATATCGGGCTGACGTGCCGTGTAGTTTTTCTGTCACAACGACGGGCAACTGGGGTAGACTTTTCGGTTTTTGGTGGTACAGATTGTCGGTATCGGGATACAGGGGGAACGCCCCGCCTAATTCGGCGTCTTGTTTTTTACCCGGCTTGCCCGGTGTTCCTTGCCCTCTGGTGTAACGGATGTATTTCTCACACACCGGTTGCCCGTTAATCTCTGTAAAACCGAAGTAGGAACCGTTTCGTTCCTCTCGTTCTGCCGATAAGATTAAGTCGGTCAAAGCGACGGCTGTATAGGTCAAACTTGATAGGGGCATAACTAACCCGTAGGACTTTTCACCCCTGAAATTTTGCGCTCTGACGCGCCGATTATCAGGGTCAATATACCCGGCGTTTATGCGCTCCCCCGCTTCGTTAAACCGGGGAAACAGGTCATTCTCTTGGCAATACTCCGATGATAGCTTGCCGTTCTCTGGAAAATAGACAACCCATTCGTTATCCGTCATGCCCAGTCCGACTACCACCTGTTCGCCTAACACGGTTGCCAGTTGCAAGCGATCCGCATTTGGATGCGGCCGCAACGAGATTTTAGTGATAAATGCTTTGTAGCTCATGGTCAACTCCTAACAAAAAAGCCACAACCGGTGCGGCTCATTAAGCAATCTGTCTCATGTTCTCTTTGTTCATCCGCCTATTCGTTACCAGCAAAAGCCATAGCCATGTACGTACATAACAACGGCAATTTACTGGTAACGGGTTGCAACCAAATGCGTCCAAGTTTGTCACGGGTAGTTAAGTACGCGCAGACTGCCCTACCGTCAAGCAACCATTTGTGAGAATATAGCACACTTTGTTGTCGTGTCAACTCCTAACAAAAAAGAGGGGGATTATCCCCCTCTTAGCTTAACTCGTTAATCCCACCTTTTTAGCCAGTTCAAGCCAGGTTCGGGCGGATGTTTCTTTGTCTTGCCACTGCACCCACTTTGCCGGTTTGTTCGTTATTTTGTCGGGAGCTAAAAAGGTGGTAGCGTTAGCTGTTGGATTGACACGATAGCCAGTGTGCGGGATGGGTTCAAATTTGCCGTCAAACAGTTTTTCAAAACCCGCTCGTGTCAGGGTTTTCTTTGTGCCGTTCATTGTTTATTCCCCCTTCGTAAAAAATCCGCAACCGAACAGTTGGTCAAAAATTTCTTGCCGGGTATGTTTAGGATAACATTCCAGCGCACGAGACAGGGCAATTTTACGCCCGGTGGTGACGTTGAACGTGTCAACCGGGGCACAATCGGCACGGCCAAAGCTGACGCCTTGATTGGTTTTCACCAGGGCAACGGTTGGGCGGGTTCGTTCCCCGCGCATGTTGTATCCGGCTGGCGCATGGTGCGTAAACTCAATGACAAAGGGTTGCGGGATTACGCCCACTTCCAAGACGGCCGTAGCCGCTCGTTTGGTCATCAAAACTGTAACGGTATCTGACATGATAGTTTCTCCTTTTAGGTGAGTGAATAAGACTCTTACATTGTACGGAAAACTAAGGGATTGTCAATTGCCAATTTAACGGCTTGCGTCAAGAGAAGTGGGGTAAAGTTATGCCCGTCAACTCCTATGTCCAGCCGGTTAGCAATGCGGGGCATGGTGTTGTGTTCATGCCCGTGAAAGTGTAACGCCCCATGAAATGACCGCTCCCATGAGGCAAGCGGATAATGGCATAGGGTTATGTCCATCTCTAAACCCGCCAATTGTCCAGACAACAGCGTAAAATCACGATAGTACACGGCTCTCCCATTAGCGGTATAGCCGGGCAACAGAGATACCCACCGCTTATCATGGTGGTAATAAGGCGGACAAAACAGGATATTCCCATTCAGTTGTGATAGATAACTTTGGCCCAATTCCACGCCGCCCAATGTGAAGTCGCCTAAATGCACAACAACATCGTTGGGAGCAACCGCACTATTCCACCGGGCAATCATCACCGCGTCCATCTCTTGTCCGCTGGCAAAAGGACGTTGGCAGAAGCGGATAATATTCTCGTGCCCAAAATGATGATCGGACGTAATGAACACCTTGCCGTAAACGCCCTTTGTGCCGCCAAATAACCCGCGTAACATAGTGTGGTCAATCACGTAATCGCCTCATTCTGTGGGTAAACCAACTGGCATACAAAAATGCTGGTATAGTTGCCCAAAGTCTAAACAGAGGATAGGTGATAATGAACGCGGCCGCGAACGACCAGAGAAAACAGTTAATCAGCATGAGGTAATTATAACAAAAAGAGGGTAGTTGTCTACCCTCTTTTGCCGTTAAATCTTGATTTGTTTTTCTGATGTTTTGACCGTTGCCTTGAGTTTTCCCACTGGCGTATCAATTGTCAGGGTATCAACCTCTCGACTGGGTAAGTCAGTAAACCATCGCTTGCCGAATACAACGGCAAACTTAGCCGCCGTCATAGCCCCGCGCAAACTGGCTAAATCCTTGCGAATGACCTTTAGCCGGTTGTCTGCCCATTGCGGCAAAAGGTTTGTCGGGATATGTTTCGTTTCCGTCTCAATCTTTTCAATCGCCTTAGCCATAACTGCTTTAGACGGGGTTGTAACTTTGCCGATCATCATTGCTGTTTTTACTTCGTCAACTTTGGGCAGGGAGCTAAATCCCCCCAGGGCAAAGGTAACGATTTGAGCCGGGTAACTATCTTCGCTTTCTACCATGCGGACTTTGGGATTGTAGCCGCTATCGGTAACGCCCTGCTCGGCTAACCACGCGGCCGCGTCAACCCCGTAAATCGTGGTAAACGCTTCGCTCCGCAATTCCTGACGATGGGGAGCTAACAGGTCGTTCAAAACCTTCTGTTCGCTTTTCAGAATTTGCTCGGCATACAACATCTTGCCGATAGCTCCCAAAGTTGACGTAGCTCCAATTTGCGCCCGGTTCATCACCGGCAGGTTGCCAATGTGTAACAATCCCCATTGGTAGGTATCGTCACTGCCCAGTTGTTCAAAGTGGAGCGGTAACTGGTCTAATTGCCCTAATTTCGCCTTGACTGGGATAGTATCCACATTCAGGCGTCCATCTACCATAAGCGAGTAGTTACGCCACACGAAAGAGGGGAGTGTTTCCGGCAAACCAATAGCTTGTCCGTCTTGATTAACGGTCAATATCCCAGGAATACGCACCCGAACCGACAGGTTGATTCTGTCTGACGCAAAAACAACATCGTCAAAACTGGATTCAGCCCGGTTATAGTCAGGTTTCCACGTCACCTTCGGTTCGTCAACCGGTTCACTGGCGGCCCCAATTCGTTTATATTTCCATTCTGGCGACGGAGCAAATGTGGCGTCCATCTGTCGCAGGTCATGTAACAGGGACATGAGACTATAGGCATGGGGGTCAATCACTAAATCGGTACGTTTGCCATTAACAAACCGGGTATCGGTTTTACTAACGGCGTCTAACGCGGCCGCTTCAAATTTACCATGCTCTTGTGTGGTAACGGCGTTGCTAATGCTGTTAAACAGGGCAACATCACCAATCGTGGCAATAACGTCCTGAGCTAAGTCACCTAAACCATTCTGGTTATACAGGAACGCGGCCGCGTATGCCGCCTCAAGCGGGATAGACAAGCCGGTTTGGGCGTAAGAGGGGTGGGCTACATAGACGGTATCGGTTGCTTTGACTTGCCCGTTTTGCACCACCAGTCGAGAGGGTAAACCGTTACGAATGGTGAATACCATCGCGTTATCGGGCAAGTTACCCACTGTCACGGTTTGCACCGGTTCAGTATCCGCTACCATCATGCCGTAAACTTCACCAAACAAGCGGACGTTTTCACAGTGAACCACCGCCCCGCCTAGCTTGTTGCTCATGTTGGTTAGACGATCCCGATCATAGTAGCCATAACCCACCATAACCGCCCCGTCAACCCCATTACTTGCCGCTTCACTTAACGCGGCCGCAATCTGGCTATCTTCTTTGCGGATGTTGCTCACAACGGGATAGCCGTCCGTAAACAGGGTGATGGTTTTTGGCCCCTGCCAGCCAGACAAGCTACGCGCCCAATCGGTCAATACCTCAGAGAAACAGGTTAAGCCGATGGTTGACGCCAGTTTCAGCGTTGCGTCCTTTGCTTTCTGGTACATCTCCGGTTTGTTCAGAATGCCGTCAAAAGCTACGCCCCATGTGCCGCCCTCTGTGGAATACCACATGATACGGCATCTGTCGCCACTGGCGATTAAATCCAGCCGTGACGCGGCATCCTGGCACACCTGACGAATAACACCAGTCATGCTACCAGACCGGTCTAAAACGAGAGTGTGATAAGCGGACTCTCTCGTTTGGTTGTTCCCTCTGTCTATCGGGTAACTTTTAATCATTTTGGTTCTCCTAATCTAAATCGTGGATAAATTTCTGAATGGGATTGTAACAATGGGGAGAAGATTGATCCCATCCTAGCGGGGTAAACTCTGTAGCAGTTTTTATGGCTAAACCGTTGCGATGTGCTTGTGTACCAACTACCATAAAACATTGGTTTGATAGGCTAGTCATCAGTACCCGTTTCATCAGGTCTAATTGTTCCGGCGTTGCGGTTAATCCGTCTATTTTGCCATCGCTTATAACTGTCATGGCCTCGTTGACGCCGTTTACCAACTGCTCTGCTAACTGGCGACCGCCTATCTCTGCTGACGCTTTTAGGGTTGATTTTATCGCAGTGGCAATCAGTTTTTCCATATTGCTCTATTTTAACCTAAATCACCAGATAGTCAAGCCGGTATTAGCACCTGCGAACTACGGCCGCGTCCTGATGACTGGCTAGACAGTTGCCATTTACCGGGGTAGGTATTGGCAATAATGGGCAACCAATGACGCGCCCAGGCTTTTGATACCCCTGTCCATTCGGCTAACTGCTCACTGGTAACGGTATGAACTGTCGCCAATTTGTCGTGAATAGCTAACCAATGTTTCCAGTCTATGCCGGTTGGCACATTCAAACACTCGTTCGGATGATCGTAAATACCATCTAACACCAGCGGGGTTCTTTGACTGGTGAGTAACCAAACATGGCAATCCCGAAAGGGTATGCGGCCGCGTCCAATTGCCTGTACCAGTTCGTCTGATTGGTATAGGTC
>ERZ761595.155-NODE-155-length-12730-cov-8.864852_pt1 | contig 12730 bp, 24 predicted proteins | sample MGYA00511035_ERZ761595 | MGnify/ENA primary metagenome ERZ761595 (study PRJEB28899, sample SAMN03785553) | bioreactor sludge metagenome | biome: EBPR Sludge; feature: EBPR Bioreactor; material: 0.22µm filtered reactor supernatant | place: Saint Lucia: Queensland...
GAATTATCCGGTCCCTAATTGGAATTGCGATCATCCAAGGATGCGGGCCAGCTCGTGGCTGAGGCGGGCGGGCAGGCTGGCCTCGACGGCGCCGAGGAAGGCGTCGCGGGTTGCGCCCTCTACCATCTCCTCGGGGATGTAGACGTCGGATCGAACTTGAGCGATGGGCCTGCGGCCCGGGCCGATGCGGCGGAACACGTTGCCGCCGAGCTTGAGAGGCACGCGGCGCGGAAAGCGGCCGCCCTTGATGAATGCGCCGGGATAGGTTCGGCGCTGTCCGCGTGGCGCGGCGCTGACGCCGGCCCTTGTCTCGCGAGCGCCAAAGAACTTCAGGCGAATGTTGCCGCCTGCGGATCGGATGGCGAATGTGAGGCCGCCTGATCCGGGGCTGGCCATGTCGCCGCCATGGACGGCGCGGGAGACCTTGAGGGCTCGGACGATGACGGCGCGCTTCAGCCCGGTCTGGGCAGTGAGAGCGCGGATCATCTGGGTTCGGGCTTTCATACCCGAGTGGTTGAGGGCGCGGCGGATGGCGTCGCGGGCTTTCGGACCTGCGGCCGCGAGCATGTTGGCGAGGCGGTCGAGGCCTTCGGTCTTGACGGTGACGATCATCGGCGGGCGAGGCGAGCGCGTGCTGCGGCGAGACGGGCTGCGGCGGCGGTTCGGAGATCGCGCAGATCCAGGGCGATGGACGTTCGGGTCTGCTGTATGGCTGGGATTATTTTCGATGCGTCGCCGGCGATGGCGCGGGCTGCGGCGTTGGCGAGGATTTCTCGACGTTCGGCGCATCGGCACATGGTCGGACTCCCGAGCGCGCGTCAGCGCGCGGTCGTCGGATTCGGGCGGTTCGGACAAATCGGACAATCGGCAGATCGTAGAGCACTACGATCGGCGTTGGCGTCTGGCGGCTGGGCGACGACGCAGGGGCGTCGCCGCCGCCTTCATCCACGACGCGGCCATCGGCCACGGTCTTCGAGCTATACCTAGAGCAGGAGAAAATCCGAAAACCGGACAAGTGTCAAATTTGTCACATTCGGAAAATGCACGTTTTTTTCAAGATGCGCCCGAACGGCGGGGACTTATTGCGCGTCGTGAGTGACCGCTCACTTTGACGTTTTGGGCTGAAATTCGGGACTTTTCCACAGGAATGCAGTCATATTTCGGGGCAAATCGCGCACCTATTTATTCCTATCAGGCGGGGCGACTCGGCGTCACGTCAATGATGCCGCCGGCATCGGCGAGCATCGGCCGGAGCGTGCGTGCGAGGGCGATCACATCGACGTCAACGCCCGGAATGACGAGCACACGGACCTTCGCGCCGGCCGCGCGGGCGGCGCAAAGCGACGCCCATGTGAGCGGATCGATCATGCGAACGATGGCGTCGATCAACGGCGCGAGCGCGGCGAGTTCCTCGTCGGTCGCTCGCTCGCTCACGGGGCGATCTCGTCCCTGACGAGCCCCCACATGATGACCTCGAACGCGCTCTTTCGCCGGCGGTTGACGGTGCGCACCGACATGTCGCCGCCGGCCGCGCGCGCCGCTTTCTCGGCAAGATCTTCCCAGCCGGCGCCGGTCGCTTCGGACCACATCCAGAGCTGTAACCAGCGGCGCTCCTCGTCATGGGCCGGCGCGGCGAGGTAGCGGCCGGGCCAGCCGATCGCTTCCTCGGCGCGGGCGATTTCCAGCGCCGAGGGGATGTAGCGGACGCGGTTGCGCTCGGCCTGGTGATCCTCGCGCGCCTGCGCCGACTCGACCAGCACGTTCCAGACTTCGTGAAACTCGCGCTCGACGGCGGGCCAGAAGCCGAGCTTGCGGCTTGGCGCGTCCTTGCGCGTCGAGCGCTCGATGACGACGGCGGCCTCTGACAGCCGGCCGCGCACCATGCCGACCGACCAGATACGCCCGTCGCCGTCGCGGATCGCCTCGCCATCGCGCATGGGGCGATAGATCGTCGCCGAGCCCGGCACGGCCGCGTTTTCGACCGCGACGCGGGAGGACAGATCGGCGGACAATCCGGACGTTCCGGACGTTTCATTGCGCTTAGCCATTGATTTTGCTCATCACAAGAAACTGTCCGCTTCGTCCATTGCGGCCGCAGCCGCAGCCGAAGCCGCATCCGGCTCCGGGACCGATCTGGCGCTCGCCGCCCGCGTCTTCGGGAACGTCTCGGGGAAGCCGGCGACCGGCTTGCCGGTCCACCACACCCACGGATTGGCCCGGCCGATGACGCCGATTTTGAGCAGCCCCGCGCCGCTGCGCTCCAACGCCTTGCGCTGGCGCTCCTTGCGCTTGCCCTCGTCGTCGTCGGCGCTGGCGTCGATCGCCACGAACGCCTCGCGCCAGTCGTGAAACCGCACCGCGCGCGTCCCGACCGGAAGCCCCAGCTCGGCCGGGGCGAACTCGCCCTTGGCCTTCAGCGCCGACAGCAGCGCCAGGAACACCGGATCTTCATTGCCGCGCAGTCCGACCGCCGCCTTGGTCCGCTCCTGCTGCTTTTCGCCGACCGGCAGCACGACGCAGGACGTCACGTCCCGGCGCGACCACTCGTTGTAGCCGACCTTCACAGCCATCAATTCGAACTGGAATTTCACCCCGGCCGGCGCGTCCTTCTGCTTGGTCAGCGTCGCCGTCCGGACGCCGGTTTGTTCGTTGCGCTCGACCTCGATCACCTGATCGACGTTGGCGTAAATCGAAGTATGGCCGCGCAGCTTCGTGCCAGAGGCGTTGAGGTGATGCACGATGCAGACATGCGCGCCTGTCGCGCGCGCGATGTCCGCGACGTGCGACAGGGCGATCGACATGTCCCGGCCGCTGTTTTCCTCGGCGCCAGGCGTCGCGGTAGCGAAGGTGTCGATCACGATCAACGAGATCGGCAGCGGGAGCTTGGCCTGCCACGCCGCAATCTCGGCGATCAGCGGCTTGGTGTCGCCGTCGGCCCGGAACAGGTCGACAGGATGCGTCAGCAGGACGAATGGCACGTCTTCGTCGCTCGGGACGCCGAAGTGGTTGCGATAGGCGCGCAGGCGCTTCTTGACGCCGCGCCCGCCCTCGCCGGCCTGATAGATGACCGCGCCGCGCCGGACCTTGCGGCCGAAAAAATCGACGCCGCGCGCGACGCACAGGCCGATGTGGATGCCCAGGAACGATTTGCCAGATTGCGAGGCGCCGCCGATCACCGATCGATCGCCGACGGACAGAAACTCATCGATCAGAAAGTCGAATTCGTCGCCGCCGTCATCGTCGATTTCAGAAAATCGGACGCCCCCGAACTTCGACTGCCACGGTCCGTCAGGCGCGGCCGCAGCCGGCGATAGCGCGGCGATCTCGCCCGGCGGCGCATAGTCGTCGGCCGGCCCCATCTCAGCCAGCACGTCGGCGAGTGAGCGCATCCCGGCCGGGGCGTCGTCGATGATCACGCCGCCCTCCCCGTCGTCTCGGGCAGCAGCACGCGCGGGCGCGGCAGGGCGAGATGGTCGCGCAGCCAGCGCCCGTGCTCGACGTCCTGCGCCACGAGATCGCGCCCGGCGAGCCGCCAGCGCGCTTCGCCGGCATCGAGAACCACGATCCCGGTGCGGCCGGCCCGCAGCCAGTCCAGCGGCGTCCGGAACGCCCGCACGGGGCCGTCTGTCGCCAACGCCTCGCCGCCGAGAAGATCGGCCCGGCCGAGCCACCGCGCCGCGGTCGCCGGCGCAGACAGTGGGATCGCAGCCAGGTCGCACGCCACGCGGCCGTCATCGAGGCACATCACAATGATCGCCGGCGCGGCTTCACCGTCGTCATGGGCTTCGTCGGGGAATTCGAAGCGCCCGCCGCCGACGCGAACCTGCGCCCAGCGGATTGAGTCGGACGCAGCAAGGCCGGGCGCGCGCCAGCGCCCTGCCAGCGCCGCCGCATCGGCCGCCGTCAGCGCCGGGCAGGCCTCGAACCGCGCCGCGACATCATCCGGCCCGAACCCGAGCGGATCGCCCGCCTCAATCGTCGCCGCGGCGTCGGCCATCACATCGACCAGCGCCGAGCGATAGCCGCACAGCGCGCGGTCCATGTCGCGGATCATCGCGAAGCAGGCCGCGCGCACATGTGCGTCATGCTGGCCGTTCACGCCCCGCCCTCCCCGGTCGCGACCGATTCCGCCAGGTTGGCGAACGCCTGTCCCCACGCCGGTGCGCGCAACTCGCGCAGCATCGCCGCGGCGAACCACTCCGGCTCAACGCCGCGCGCCGCCGCATGCCCGGTCAGCGCCCCCCACGTCGACCGGTCGAAAACAACCACGGCCGCCACGTCTCCCGGCGATCGAGCAGCGAGGCTCAGCCCGTAGTGCCGCAGCCGTCCCCGGATCGAGTCGGCGCTTCGGCCGAGCGCCGTGACGAGCGCCGCCATGGATGCGCCGCGCCCGACCAGCGTCGCGAGCTGGACGATCTCGGCGTTGGTCCATTCCGCGGCTGGCGCCGCCGGCTTCGATCTGCGGCGGCGGGTCATGATGCGCGCTCCTGAACAGTCGCTGGCTTGCCGCGCGGCGCGGGGATCTTGCCGCGATCCACCGCGTCGGAAATCAGCGAGAACCGCGCGCCCTCGACGATCGTCCGGATGGCGTCGATCACCATGTCGTCGGCATAGGTGCTCTTGCCGTCGGACTGGCGCTGGCGGCGCTTCAATTCGGCGTCGGCCGCCGCCATGCGGATCGTGTCGCAGAGGCGGGACAGCGCGGCGTGCCGGGCGGCCCGGTCTAGCGTCGGCCCGTCCGGCTTGCGGCGGATGCCGGCCTCGACCATGGCGTGCTGGCCGATCGTCAGCGAATAGGCGGTCGAGCTGGCCTCGTGTTCGAGCAGCGCCAGAACGTCTTTCATCTTCATCTCGCGCGGGTCTGGGTTCATGCCGCTTCGCCTCCCCGCACCCGGCGAACGATGACGCCCCGATAGCCCTCGCGCTCGACGATCGCGCCGACCGCGGCCAGCGCGCCGCGCGCGCGGGTCAGTTGCACATCGACATTGCGCGTCGCGTTCTCCGGCCCGCCATCGATGTGGTCGCCATAGAGCGCGTCGATCATCTCGGCCTTGGTGGTGACGCGCCCGCCGCGCCCGAGCAGGAGCAGCGCCAGCCGGAACGTGTTCTGCGGGCCGACGATGGTCACGACGCCGCCAGTCGCCAGCGCGCGATTCTGTGTGCAAACGATGATGTCGCGCGGAAAGCGCCGCGACGTGGCGGCGACGGCCGCCGGACTGTTCCAATGCCCGAGCCGGATCATGCCGCGGCTGCGCCCCCGTCTTCGGCCATCGCCAGCAGCACGCCGAACGGCCCGCGCATCGTCCCGTCGCGTTCCTGGCTCAGCGCCGCGCGGATGTCGGCCACCGGCACGCCATGCTGCAAGGCGATGCTGGCCAGCGTCGCCATGTCCTTGGCCATGATGTCGAGAGCGTCTCCCGGCTTGCCGGCGTCGAGGAAAATCTCGGCGAGCCGCCCGTCTTCGAAGCGCGAGATCGTCGCCACATAGGCGATGCCCTCATGCACGAAATTGAAGACGATCGACCCGCGGCGATTCGGAAGGCGCTGGCGCATCGACGTCACCGCAACCGCGCATCGACGCCGCGTTTCACCAGCACGAGAGCGGCCGGATCGATCGCCGCCTCTTGCAGCCCACCGGCGTCGTCGTGCCAGATCACCGAAATCCGCGTGTCGCCATCCTCGCTTTCGTCGTCTGGCAGCGCGTGAACGGTCATCTTGTCCGAGCCTCCCGTCAGCCGCACGATGTCGCCGACACCGAAGGAAAAATCGTCCGCAGGCCGCACGTTCATCTCCACATTCCTTTCAGTGTCTTCTGCGCGCGCGATCCACTGCGGGCGCCCCATGGCATCCGCACGCGCGCCGCTCCGGCCAGCCCGAGCTGCGAATGAAACGGGCAGTAGGTGAGCGCATTGCCCTCGCCATCGCGCTCGGCGGCGGCGCAGAAGCCGAACGCCTCTTCGCGCGGATCGCCGAGCGGCCAGCGACATTCGCCAGGCCCGAGATCGGCCAGCGGAATGCGCCGCGAGTCAGGCGCGGGCGTGTTGGCGCGCGTGTAACAATCATCGGCCATGCGCGCTCAGGACTCCGCACAGGCGGCGGCTGGCGAGCCGGCGCCGGACGTGACCGGAACCGCGCTCTGCCGAAAGACCGGCTCGCGCGGGGCGCGCACATCGGCCGGCGGCGCGGCGTGCGCGCGTCGGAGATCGTCAAGCAGCCCGTCGCTTGCCTCAGCCGCAGCCCGCACCGCGCGGGCATGCTCGCTCATCCCGTCGAAATCCTCGGTGATCAGCCCGGCGGCGATCAGCGCGCGGCGCACGGTCGCCTCGGTTGATCCGACCGCTTTCGTCAGCGTGGTGATCTGCCGGCCGGCCTTGAACAGTTCGATGATGCGCGCCCGCTTCGCTGGATCGAGCGTCGGCCCGGTTGCAATTCCCCTCATTCCCGCCCCCATGCGTCCAGGATCGCCCGCGCGGCATTCTCGGCCAGCGTGCCGTCGGTGATCACAAGCCCGGCTCGATCGATGACAGCGGCGACCCGATCGACCGAATGCAGCGCCGTCGTGTGGTCGCGCCCGGCCAGCGCGGTGCCCGTCCCCGCAAGCGACAGGCCGATCACCTGATTGAGAAGCCACGCGGCGACATGGCGCGGCAGAACGTATTTGTCGGTGCGTTTCCGCGAGAGAATATCAGCCGACGACATGCCCGCCGCCTTGGCGCAGGCCGCGATGGCGATGCGAACCCGGTCGCCCCGCAATGTCGCCGGGCTGCGCAGATCGCCGATCGTCGCGACTTCGGCCGCTTGCGCGATGCGGGACAGCGGCGCGGCGACGACTGGCTCTGGCGGCGGCTCTGCGGCCGGCGGCGACGGCATGGTCGGCGGCTTCGCAGCCGGGCGCCAGCGCGCCGCCGAAGGGCGCGTGACGCGCGGTCGCCATGTCGCCTGAAACGCCAGCGCCGCGCCATCGTCGCGCGCTGGCCGACCCTGCCACCGCGGGCGGGCGTCCGGATCGTCGATTTCGTCGAGCCTGCGCTCGGCGATGGCCACGCGCGGCAGAGAGATCGCGACCCGCGCTGCCTCGCCATCGCCGCCGCGCAGAGAGACCGCGCGGCGGTCAAGCAGATGAATTGTCGTCGTCGCGATCATTGCGCCGCCTCCCCGAACATGACGAGTTCGCGCATCGGCCGGCGGGCGAAGTGCGCCGCGGCGTAATCGAACAGCGCGCAGGCGTCGGCGATGTCGTCGTCGCGCCGAGTCTTGGGCAAATAGCCGAGCGCGATCGCGCGATCGATGACCATCGCCTTGGTCGCCGCGCGATCCTCCCGCTGCTCGCGCGATGTCCGCTCGCGCCCCCGACGAGGCGCGGCGCTGGCGGCGCCGCAGAAGTGCTTGCGCACCGACGCCGCAGCGACATGCTCGAACTGGATGCCGTGCCAGCACCCGAGCACGCCATGCAGCGCGCCATGCAGATGCAATTGCCAGAGCACCACGTCGCCCGTGCGCTGGACGCTCGGATGCAACCAGTGCTCGACCACCACGAGGTCGGGCTTTTCGAGCACGATCACGTCGCGAATGAAGCGCCCGAGTTCCTGCGCGCCCGCCGCTGGCGGCTCTTCCCTGCTGGCGAGGAGCTTCGCGCCGGCGCGCGGGATCGTGCCCGCCTCGCCGATCGCGTAGCCCATGCGCCGCGCCAGATCGAGCGCCAGGATGAGCATTGCCGAGCCCCCTCGATGCGCCCCGCGGCGTCAGTTGACCGCGGTGCGCTGCGGCGCGTCTCCGAGCCCGCCTTGGGCGAACTCGCGATTGCGGATCGACGGCCTTCCGAACGTGGCGTCGTCGAATTCCTCATCGGTCTCGCGATCGCCGCCGCCCGCGTCCGGCTCATCGTCGGCATCGACGATCGGCTTGATCCCCGACGCCAGCACCGCCTGACCATCGTGCCAGCCGCGCACCCACGCCTCGGCCTGTTCGGAGCCCAGCGCCCACTTCGAGGGCAGCACGCACGCCTCGCCCGCCATGCCGGCGACCTTGCCCTCGGCGTAGGCGCGCTCGACGCTCGGCGTGCGATCGACGCCGTCGCCGAATAGGTCGGCCTGCATCCCCATGGGATGCGCGAGCCATTGCGCGAGCCGGATCTGCATCCGCACCTGTTCGGTCGCATCTTCCGGCTTCGAGGCGCGCAGGAAAATCGCGTAATCGACCTCGGCCTTCGTGAACCCGTCGGCCTTGAGGGTCTTCCGGACGTTCCGGATGTCGGCGTTGATCGACGCCATCTCGGCGCGCATCCGCTCGATCTTGACGACGCCCTGCAACAGCAGCGCGGTTTTCTGCTCGTCGGTCAGTTCGTTGTGGCCGACGCCGGGCGTGGCGGCGGCGGGCTTCGCGGCCTTCGGCTTGTTCTTGCTTCCCTTGGGGCGGGCCATTCTGTGCTCCTGTGTCAGGCGATGGAGTTGAGGCCGCGCGCGATGTCGCCGAGATAGGCGAGCTTGGCGCGCACCTCGCCGATCTGCGCAGCGAGCGCGTTGATGGCGCCGGCTTCGGTCGCCGTGCCGCGATAGGCGTCCGGCGCAGGCCGCGCCCCGGTCGCCCGCTCGATCACGCCAGAGACCTGCCGGGTCACGTCGGAAACGGCGCGGTCGAGATCGGCGACGCCGCGCGCCAGCACAGCGGCCGCAGTCTGCGGCGGCGCGGGCCGGGCCTCGGCCTGCGCGGCGTCGGACGACTGCGGCGCGAGCGCGGCGTCGACAGCGGCGAGCGCCTGCGCGCGAAACGGCGTGATGGTGTCGGTCATGTCAGGGGTTCTCCGGTGGAATGGGCGGCTCGATCCGCTTCGCCAGCGTCAGAAGCCAGAAGCCGATCTCGACCAGCGCGCGCGCCGCGAGCGTTCGCAATCTCCTGCTCCAGGCGCTCGATGCGGGCGCGGAGCGCAATGAGTTCGTCACGGGATTTGCTCTCGTTGTGTTCGTCGAACGCCCGCGCGGCTGCGCGGATTGTCTCGACGACCGACCACTTCGGGTCGCGGATTTCACGGTAGAAGACGGCGCGCGCGGTGCGAAACGGGACGCCGGCGCGACGGGCCGCGCGGGCGATCCAGCTTTCCCGCGTGTCGCTCCACTCGCGCGGACCGGCGACGCGGATCATCGCGTCGTGCAGTTCGTCGCGGATGTCGGCGACATGGGACATTTTCGCGGACGCCTTCTCCGGATTCATGGACGCCACCCGTGATCAACTGACAGCGTCAGAGAGCACGGGGAGACAGGAACGCTTGGACGCAACGCCTACGCTTACGCACACTCGGATCGACGCCGGCGGGCGGGCCGGCGCGCGATCGTCAGAATTCAGCAGCGGCCTTTTTCACGCCGCGTCTCCGATCATCGGGGAGTTACGATCCGGCCCGACCATGCGCGCCCCGCCCGAAAGGGCCGGCGCATCCGCAGACGCGCCGGCAGTGTGGGAGGCTTCGCCCAGGAGGGCCTCGGATGTCGCCGCAGCGACAAATGGCTCGATCGCGTCCGCCGCGTCGCGGATTTGCCTGGCCTCGGCGCGCAGCCGCGCGGCCTCGATGGCGCAGGACTCGGCGAGTCGGTCGATCACGCTCGCCGCCGCGCGCAGACGCAGCGCTGTGTCAGCGGCGCTCATGCGGCCTCTCCCGCCGCGCCACGCTTGGCATCGAGACAGATCGCGAGGAAATCTTGCGCGGTCACCTCACCGCCGGTCGCGCGCTCAACCGCGAGCGCGAGGTCCATGCTCACGTTGCGCTTGCCGCTCAGCGGGCGCGTCAACGACGACGGCGCACAACCCATGCGCGCGGCGAGCGCCGAGACGGTCTCGTTCTTCGCGTCGAGATAGCGGGTGAGGGCGTTCATGGCTGAAGGATATTGCCAAATAGGCACTATTCCGTCAAGCGGTTTTGCCAAACTGGCTCTGGCGCCATCGTGCCGTTTTGGCAATGCTATTGAAATGGCAATAGAAAATAGAATTCGGGAATGGCGAGAAAAGCGTAACTTGACGGTCGAGGCGCTGGCCGAAGCGGCTGGGATTTCGCCCGGCTACCTTTCGCGAATGGAGCGCGGCGAGCGCAACGTGTCTCTCAAGAATCTGGCGAGGCTGGCCGGCGCGCTCAACATCCATGATCGCGATCTGGTTGGCCCACAGGCCGTGGCCATTCCCGTCGTTGGCCTGGTCAGCGCGGGAGGCTCGATTTCGACCGAATCGGAGAACCACCTCGACCCGCTGTTCGAGATCGAACTGCCGCTGTCGCTGGCTGACGATGTGGTCGGGTTTCAGGTCGTCGGCGACTCGATGTTTCCGCGCTACGACGCCGGCGACGTGATCATCGTCAGCCGCGCCGGCGAGGATGTCGATTTGCTGCTCGGCTTCGAGGCCATCGTGAAGGTCGGCGATCGCGACGGTCCCGGCGATCGTTTTTTCAAGCGCATCATCCGCGGACAGGCCCCCGCGACCTACGACCTCGAATCCTACAACGCGCCGGTGATGCGCGGCGTCCGTATCGGCTGGGCGGCGAGCATGATCGCCAAAGTGCCGGCGACACAGTGGCGGCGACGCAATGGCCAGGCTGCGAAGGCGGCTGTCCGAAAGGCCAAGCGCGCGTGAAGCCCTCAGTCCGTCACGTCGGCATGGTCTGGTATCGGGAAGCCGACTATCCGCGCATTCTTGGCGTCATGAACGATGCGCATGTGCTGCCCCGGACCCACGGCGAGTGGCGCGAGAAGGCGGAAGCTGGCCGACGCGACCTCGAAAGCAAGGGCTTTGTCGTCGTTCTGGCCATAATCGACCCGCAGACATTCCCCGCCTGGTGTCGCGCCCGCAGCCTGAACGTCAACGCCGAGGCTCGCGCCGCATTCGCCAACGAGATCGCTATCGAGGCGGTGAAAAAGATGCACTGAAGCCTGAATCATTTGCCGGCTCCTGTTTGAGACGCCTCGACAGATCCTGTCCGCCAGATGACCCCGAGGGAGTGAGAATTCGCTGTGAAAACGCCCGCTCTTTTCCGGCACAACACCAATGTCGGAATTGTCGAAATCCGCGAGATCGTTTCTGCCGGGAGCAGGCTCTATGAGCTATGGTTCGAGGACGGCGACGGCGATCGATTTTTGGAGCGTCTCGCAACGTTTTTCGAATTGCTCGACAGGCTGATGGCGGGCAATTACGACGCGGCCGCTGGTTGGCCGATTTCGACCCTTGTTCCGGCGGAATTGGGTGACTGGCACGTCTGCCCCAGTGAGATCAGGAATCCTCCGGCGGGGTAGAGAACCGGGACAGTTCTCTGACTATCAGGGCAATTTCGCTCCAATCTTTGAGGGTGAAGCGCCAAGTCCGGCCCTTTGACCAGAAGTTGAGGACGGGCGGGCTTCGATAGTCCGTGCGCTCGATGCCGGTGAATAAGACGCGATCGATTCGCTCGATGGACACGCCGCCCGCGCCGCGCGCGGCCTTCAATTCGGCTCGGTCCGCGCCTGAATCGGTCATCCGAAACCTCGATCTTTCCGTTCCTCGCGCGCGGTCACGCGCGCATGCGGGACACAGACTCATCGATTGAGATTCTCTCAAGCGCGCCCTGAGGGCGCTTGAGATCTACCCGGAGGACTCAGTCTATCCGGAGAGGCGCCAACCTCTGTCCGAGCGCCCTGTAGTGCCCCCCCCTCCCCCCATAGTTGCCGAAGCGCGGGAGGCATGTCAAGAAAAATTGCCGCATTGGCAATTTCCGCTTGACCTATGATTGCCTATTTGGCACTCTCCCCATCATCAACCGATGGGGATCGGCATGACGCAGCAGCAGACGACGACATTCACGCCGGGGCCATGGGGCCTCGCCGAGTGCTCCCATGGCGGCGTGATCTTGGTGCGCGGCGCCGACTATGACGCGCAGAAGCGCCACGAACAATCGCACCTGCAGATTTTGCCGATGGCGGACGCCCGGCTGATCGCCGCGGCGCCGGACCTCTACGCGGCTGGCGAGGCGGTTGTCGCCGCGGCTGACGACATTCAGTCGCAGCTCGACGCCGGCGAAGTCGCGCCGGACGACCGCGCGATGTGGGCGGCGATTTACGAACTGCGCGCCGCCCTTCGCCGCGCTCGCGGGGAGGGCTGACCATGAGCGCCAACAACATTTTCACGCACAAGTTCGGCGGATGGCTGGAAGCCCCCGCGCGCCGCTGGATCAATCACGACGGATCGCCGGGCGGAATCGTCGCGGAGACGGCGACGGTTCACGAAGCGGCGATCATTCCAGAAACATCCGTCGTGTGGCCCGGCGCCATCGTCGGCTCCGAAGTGATCATCAGAACTCACGTGACCATCGGCTCAAGCGCGACTGTCGGCGGCTACGCGATCATCGGGCACGGCGTTCGCATCGGCAACGGCGTTCGCATCGCCTACGGCGCAATCATTGGCGACCACGCGAATATCGCGGACGGCGTCGCCATCTCCTTCGGCGCAATCGTCCGGAACGGCGCGATAATTGGTTTTGGTTCGATTGTCGGCGATGGCGCGATCATTGGTTACGACGACATGAAGAGAGCGCGCTCTGGTTGAGTCGGAGGTAGATGACCATGGCCACTCTGTCGTTTGACGAACTGAAAATTCCGCCGGCCGACGATGGCCTGACGCCGGGCTACTGCTCCGGCGAGATCGAGATCGAATACGACCGCTGGGGCAACTGGTGGATCACGTCGGTCTCGCTGGAGTCCTACTACGACGAGGAAGGCGAGCG
>ERZ761595.156-NODE-156-length-12717-cov-6.765677_pt1 | contig 12717 bp, 23 predicted proteins | sample MGYA00511035_ERZ761595 | MGnify/ENA primary metagenome ERZ761595 (study PRJEB28899, sample SAMN03785553) | bioreactor sludge metagenome | biome: EBPR Sludge; feature: EBPR Bioreactor; material: 0.22µm filtered reactor supernatant | place: Saint Lucia: Queensland...
ATTCTAGGTCGCTCGTGCCGCTGGCCACGTTGGTGATGCCCGTCTCCGGGTTGTACCAGCTGTAGCGCGGCGTATCGAACACCCGCCGCACCGTGATGCCGCTGAGCGTGTACGGCTCGCTGTCCGCCCACATGGCTCGCAGCAACCCCATGTGAATGAGCAGCGCCCCGGTCGGCACGCCGTCGCACCACACCAGGTCGCCCTTGCGCCAGTCGAGATACGCCCCCTCGCCCATCCCCCGAAACACCATCGGTTCGGACGGGTACGCCCGGCTGAAGTACAGCCCGCTGACGACCGGCGCCGGCGCTTCCCGCATGTAGCGATTGAGCCGCATGAAAGTGTCCGGCGGAATCAGCACGTCATGCTCCAGGAGGAAGAGCCACTCCATGTCCATGCGCAGCGCCTCAGCCACAATCAGGTTCTGCGCGTCGGCGACCTGGTAGCGCAGGGGCATGTAGCCTTCCATCACCTGGCGCTGCTCGGCCATCGACCAGTTCAGCGGAATGAGCTGGCCGTAGCGTGCGCCGACAAATTCAACACGTAACAGGCCGGTGCACGCCGTGCCCACCATCAGGCGATTGGTGTACCCGGGATCGCCGCTGTCCTGCACGATGACCCGGATGGGTCGCACGGGGCTATCGCTTGCCAAGCAGCACCTCGATGTTTCCAGCGCAGTCCCACGCCATATCCCGGATCTGCCACGGCAGCGGCTGGTAGCGCAGCCACAGCCCACCCTTGTGTTCCGGGTCGAAATGATAGAAGGTCGCTTCCGTGCACGGGTTGCAGGCGGCCGGGTCGCCGGCATAGCGCTGGTTCGTGCCATAGTAGGTCACCACCAGCAGCTCGCCGCCCGGCACGAGCAGCCGGTGCACCTCGTTCATGAACGCGATGAACCCGAAGCGCGCCGGGTTGATGCGCGCCACCACGTGCCCGGCAAACGCCTGCAGCACCGTGCCGCCTTCCAAGGGCCACGGGTAGCTCTCCAGATCGTGCGGCAACGTCACCGCGGGATGCGCCCGGTTGTCGATCCCGACCCACCCCGGACGCGTCGCCGCCCCACTGCCAATGTCGAGCCGCATGCCGCTGGGTGTCATCACGTGCCGTATGTCCAGGTCGCCGAGCCGCTGGTCTCGATGGTCACCGACATCGACAACTTGTCGTCGAAGGGCGCTTCGAAGCCGGCGCTCTTCACAAAGCCCATGAACGCCACCTTATGCACCGGTGTGCCGGGGAACGTCACCACCCATGGACAGATGATGCGTTGGTCACGCAGCCACAGAATCCCGCCCGACGTGGCGCGGTGCGTGGCGGCGTTGGGGTCGAAATTGATGTCCAGCGTCACCTGACCCGCGTCGATAAAGCTCGCCACCTTCTCCCGGTACGCGTGGCTGGTCACGTCGATGGTCTCGGTCTCGCCGTCCAGCCCACCGATATTGGTTACGTTCGCCAAGATGCCCGAAGTCGTTGTGCCGGTCGTGGTGCCAAAGTTCACCACTGCCCCGAACCCTGCTTTGCCTGGCATAGTGCTATCCCTCCTCGTACTGAATCATGAAATCCAGCGCCACCCCGCTCCGGCTGGCCTCCGGATCTTCCAAGTCGCGTTCGCCCACACACAGGCAGGCGCCGATGGTCAGGCTGCCCCATGCGCCCCTTGCGCCGTCCAACCGCTCGCGCACCACCTCAGCCACACTGTAGGCCACCGCCGGCGTACTCCCCCAGCAGGTCACCTGCATGCGTGCCCGCGGCAGCCCGTCCGGCCCCGCCAGGTCATGGAGGCGCCGCGTATCGATACGCTGATACACAATCGCCGGCAGCGTCGGCGCCTGCGGCAGCATGCGCGCATGCATGCGCGTGCCCACCAGCCCCGCCACTGCTGCCCCTGCCAGCGTATACGTCCGCAACTCCGCTTCGAGCGCCACTGCCCCCCCACGACCAACAACGCGTTGTTGTCAGTCGAACAGCCTCACCGAATTGAGTTGACGAAATCCGCAACGGTCGCTTCGACGGCCGCCAGGATCTCCCCTTCATGCTGGTCGAGGGCCGGCCGCATGTATGGCTGGGCCGCCATCCGACTGGTGCCAAACTCCACATGCTCCGCATAGTCGGTATGTGGCGCAATCAGCGCCCGCTCTGGCGTCACCTCGTCGACCATGATCGAGTTGCGCAGCGTGCCTGTGTCGATAGGACACAGCACCTTCGCCCACGTCTCGACGACACGCGCCCCGGCCTCCAGCCCATCGCGCTGCGCCTGGCGTCGCTCTGCGCCGTGCAACCGGTTCAGATTACGCCGCAGTTCGCTGCTGCCCCGCACCCGCATCGTGATTGTCGGCATCACTGCACCTCGACCAGCCGCACGACAATGCCGGTCGGCCCCCGTTCGACGTTCCCGTCGATGCCGTAGGTCAGCGCCGGACTGAGCGCCTCCCCGTTGCGATGCGTCACCGTGATGCGGTCCTTGGCCGTCAGCCCGGCCCCATCTTCGAGCGCCAGCCGCAGCACGGCCGCAATCTCCACGATGGTGCCATCCTGCCGCCGGCGCTCCTTTTCCCGCGTCCCGGTCACATCCAACCCGCAGGCCACGCCGGCAGTGTCCGTGTAGCCGGGCACTTCGGTGCCGTAATCGTCGACGGTCGGCGTCCACACACGCAGCGTACAGGTGTCCATCATGGCCCCGGCCTGCACCGTGCGCATGGCCGCCAGGTCGGCAACGGTGAACGGGTTCATTCGGTCGCCGCCTTCGTCCGCTTCTTGCGCTGCGCTTCCGGCGACACCGGCGGCACAGCCAGCGGGATCACGATGTGCTCAGGCTCGGCACTGTCATGGGCCGTCACGTCGACCAGCTTCACCGGCTGCCAGCCGGCTGCTTCCAGAATGCGCCGCTTGGCCTGCTCGCGCTCAGCCACTTCCTGCACCGCCCCAGTTGCCGGGTTTCCGTACAGCATCAGTCGTCGTCCTCCGCCTGGTTACCCAGGTAGTCATCCAGCCGCGCCGCGCCGGCCGGCTTCGGGGTGGCCACCATCGTCAGGGTGCCTGTCTGCCGCCTGGCCCGGAAGTTGCGGGCCTGCTGCAGCGCCTGCGCATGCGCCTGGCTGCGCTTGTAGTCGCCGCCGTCGGCTGCGAAATCGAAGTTGGCCGCAACCATCGCGGCCTTCTCCTCCCACACATCGGCCGCCGCCAGGTTCAGATCCCAGTTGCCCGCCCAACCGGTATCCGTCGGCACGTAGCCATTGGCGTCCGCCAGCGGATACCGGTCGATGTATTCGGCCAGGTCGATGTCCGTGTAGGTGTCGGTCGTCGGTTCCGCCACCAGCCGGCGCAGCCTGGCGACCCACGACGCAGGAACGGTTACGGCCATGCGCTACCTCGCTCAGTCCACACGGATGTACTGCACGAACAGGCGCCCCGTAAAGCCGGCGGTTGAAGCTGAACCGGTCGCCGTGATGTACTCGGTTGCGCCCCATACCTGCGCCGCACCTTTGGCGGCCAGCGCCGTCATGCCGTGGTAGGCCACACCGGTGATGGCGCCATTGACCGCCAGCGCGTTGATCATGTCGGTGTCGCTGGTCGTGGCGTTGGCGGCAATGCCAACGTTCAGGTTGGCGGCGCCGGTCGACGGCGTGTCAACGTAGAGCTTGACGTCGGTGATGATGAGCGGCACACCTTCAGGATTCAGGCACGCTGCAACCTCGCCGCCCGCAAAGAGCGCAGCGCCGGTCAGCGGAATCTCCAGGTAGCCACCTGCGAAAGAATTAGGCATTGTCTGTTAGTCCCCCGCCTGCTTAGGCGATAGTGCACTGATGCACGCCGGTGATATACCACTTGCCGCCATAGGCGATCAGGTTCAGCGTGTCGCCGACGGCGCCGCTGAATGTCGCCACATCTTCACCCGCACCGCCGCCGCCGAACGAACTGGCGGAGGTGACGGTACTGGCGTGCGCCGTACCGTTGATGATGGTCAGCCGCTTGAAGTTGTCCGTTACGTCGGTCGGGTCAGCCAACGTCGCCGCCACCACGCCCGGAACGGTTTTGCTGATGACGCAAACGCCGTTCTTCACGGTGATGGCGCCATCGGCAACCAGTAGCTGGTAGCTGTTGTCAACCAGATTGAGTTCTGCCGCTGACGACGTGACCAGCGTACCAGCCAACTTGACGCCGGCTTCCATGTCCACCACGACCGGGAAGCTCCCAGGATAGAAACCCATGTCAAGCCTCCTTTAGGCCGTCAACACGGCGAACGGTGCACGGCTGGCCGCAGTCTGCTGCATGCGGTTGATCGGGTTCGGCAGTGCGAAGCCCAGCCGCATGACGGCCCGCAGCGCAACCATGTCCTGCTGCGCCAGGTTGTAGATGGTGTTGCCGCCGGCGTCCTGAATGACTGCCTGATCCAGCACCTTATAGGTGATGTCCTGGCGCAGAGCGTACACAAGCTGGTTCCACTGGCCAGAGACGATCCAGGCCGTGGCCGCACTGATGGCGCCGTTGACCGGGAAGTAGATCGGGCTGCCGTCCAGGTCGTAACGGGTGCTGTCCTGCATGTTCGTGCGAAAGATGGGATCGCCAACGGTGCTGCGCACGTTGCGGAGCTTGCGCTTCATGCTCATGTCGGCGACGTGCCCGGTAGCCATGAAGCCGTCCGCTTCGAGCAAGCCCAGCGAACCGGACACCGCGCCGGCCGTTTCGCCGAGCAGAGCCTCATACAGGTCCGTATAGGCGGCCGCACTCACGGTGTTGCCGGCCGCGGTGGACAGCGCCACAAGGCCGGCCGCGCCCAGGTTCGTGGTCCAACTGGCCGGGATGTTCGTGCCGTACAACACAGCCTGGTCAATCGCCACGCCGAACGCCTCGATCAGCGCGGGGCGTACCTCGCCCCAGATGTCGAAACTGGCGTCATCCAGCACCGCCTCGGGGACCGGCACAATGACGGCCAGTTCCTCAGCTTCGATGTACTTGTTCGCCCAGTTGACCTCGCTGGTCTGCTTCAGGCCGCTGTCACCACTGACGAAGTAGGCCGTCGCCAGCGCACTCATGACCGGCAACCGGCGCTGCTTGACACTCATGTCAGTCAGGCGCCGCGCCAGCCGCATGACGATGCTCGTCTCCGGCAGCGTCTTGAGAATCTCGGTCGACGCATCTTCGGGAATCAAAGCCGCTGCGTCGGTGCGGCTGATCAGGGAATTGTACGCCATCGTTGTTGCTCCTAGTTGCTACTGTGTCCTACCCGCAGCTGCGCGGATAAACGCGTTCATAGATTGTCCGTCGCCGGCCCCTGGCTGCTTCGAGCCACTACCGGCATTGGCCGACGGGGTACCCGACTTGGGGAGCGACGCCATCAACTGCTTAGCGTCAGCTTCGATCTCTTCCGGCGTGTCACCACGCAGTCGATCCGCCAACGCCACCGGCACATTCAACCGGGCCGCCACATCGCGCCGAGTCACGGCCAGCGCTGCCGCCGTTGCCCGCTGTTCAGCCTCTTGCAGCTTGGCGACCGTGTTCTCGTACAACTTCTTGAACTCGCCGGCCTCTTCCGCCGCTTTGCGCTCGGCGTCCGCACGCGCCTTCGCCGCCGCGCCTTCGCTGCGCTGCTTCTCCTTCGCCAACCGCTCGGTCAGAATGCGGTCGAGGTCGGCCTGTGTGAATGTGCGCTGCTCCCCGTTGTTCTGGCTCTCGCCTTCGGCCCCGGTTGCCGCTTGCCCGCCCTCTGCGGTCGTCGTTTCGTCTGCCATGTCTCTCCCCGGTTTTTACCGCCCCGGTCGGCGTGGAAATGAAAACGGCGCACCCCCAGAGTACCCCCTGAGAATGCGCCGTGTGTCAGCGTTTCACGTCGCCTTCGCTGCTATGGTCGGCAGCGGTGCGCTATTCAGTTGCACGTAAGGATAGCACAGATTGCACCCGAATTCAACGGGTCTGCTGATTTTCCAACTTGCTGGCGTTCTGCACCGCCCAAAGCGGCTCACTGCCGTTGTCGGGCACAATGACGATCAGATTGTACGCCTTGCCCGGCTCCAACTGCGAAATGCGCAGCGCCAACCGCACAAACCAACGCGGCAGGGCGCGCTCTACATCGGTCATCGTGCGCAGTGGATCAGTCACAGGTCACTCACCCTCGTCGGTCGCAGCGAGCCGCCCCACACGTCATCCCAGTCACGGCTCACCAGGTCGTCCAAAGACACAGCCCGGGCCCGCCATGCCTCGTAACGACCGCGCCCCATCATGGCGCGCTGTGTGCTGTCCGGCTGGCGCCTGAACCACTGCTGCCCCGTCTCGTACTGCGTCGCCGGCACGTTGCGCAAAACCGGCAGCAGCGTGCATCGGCAGTTATGTGTTATAATACCTTCAGCGATATACCAACCCGTACTAGTCTGGAGGTTGTACACATGACCGCTAAACTGCCTGCGAGTAAGATTGACAATGCCATCCGCGATTACGCCAACGGGGATAGCGACAGCGTTGTTTGCGCCCGCTACGACATCGGCAGAACTACGTTGTTCCGATACCTGAAACGGAACGGAATCCCAACCCACGATAGGCGTATGCCCATGCCAATTGCCGAAATCATCAGCCTCTACGCCGTCGGTGAATCTGAGAATGCCATCGCCGCCAAGTATGGAATCAGCCGCAACGTAATTCGCAGGCGCCTGATTGAATCCGGCGTGGAAATCCGCGGGCAAACCGAAGCTAACCGGCTCTTGCAATCCAGCCGGACGCACGAACAACGAATGGCTTACATTGCCGCCGCTCATACTGCCGTGCGCGGGAAAAAGCGCACGATTGAAGACCTTAGCAAACGTGCTATCGGTAAGGAACGTATGCAATCCCATGCTTCCGAAACCGAACGGCAATTCGCCCAATGGCTGACTGATTACGGATTGTCGCCAGTCATGCAAAAAGCCATCGGCACGTACAATATCGACATCGCCGTGCCCCCCGTCGCCGTGGAAATCTTCGGTGGAGGTTGGCACGCTTACGGCAGCCATGCCGCCCGCTCTAGCAAACGATTCAACTACATCCTCAATAATGGATGGGCTGCCGTCGCTATATGGGTCAGCAGTAAGTATTGCCCGCTGACTGTCGAGGCTGCTGATTACGTTGTCGCCTTCCTTGAGCAAGTGCGCGGCAACCCATCCCTTATCGGTCAGTACCGGGTGATTCGGGGTGACGGTAAGGACGTTACCATTGACGGTACGAATCTCGATTACCTCACCGTCAAACCATCGTTTGCTCGTGGCTAGGACAGATGGGCTATTGACGACGGTTCCGCCCACAATGCAATTCGGGTGCTGGTCGAAGCTCTCTCCCAGTTCGTAATACCGCCCATCGGCAAACAGGCAGGCGATGCACGTGCGGCTGTCACGCGCCGACAAGCGCCGGTAGCCCATCACCACGTTGCTGGCCCGGTAACTCTGAAGCGTCGTCTCCCGGTACACTCGCAACTGTTCCGTGCGGGCGATGGTGGCCATGCGGGTGAACGACTGGCCCAGCCCCTGCCGGATGGCGCGCCGCGCCACCTCCAGCGGATTGCGGCCCAAAGCGATGCCGTTGACAAGCTCCTGCGCCATCGCATCGGGGCCGGCCGCCGCCGCTTCGTCGAGCAAGGCGCGCACGGGTGACCCGTCGCCGGCCAGGCCGATCATGTTCTCGACCGCCGCCACCGGCAACTGATTGAACTGCACCACGATTTCCGCTTCGGCGGCAATAGCCTGGATTGTCGCCTGACTGTGGCTGAGCGCATTCAGTGCCATTGTCCGCTGCCCGTCCACGATGCGCCCGTTGAGATAGCTGGCATAGCGGCCCAACTCGGCATCCACCTGGCGCTGCAACTCCTGATAACGACGACTGCGTTGCAACTGGCCCATGGTCACACTGCCGCCATCGCGCTGCAGTTCCAACGCCAGCGCATCGACCTGCACCTGAAGCGCTTGCTCGACGCCCAACCAGCGGCGCGCCGCTTCCGCCAATTGCGCCTGCTCATTGCGCAGGAGGTCAGCGCGAAAGCCGTTGATGGCATCAACTACCAGCGGTGGCATCGTAATCCTTTGTAATGCAGAGATACATGTCTAGCGCCAGGCTGCCAACACTCAGGTCGATTCTCGGTTCGTGATGCGCCAACGCCGCGTACAGTTTCAGATACTTTTCGCGCGCATCACTCAGTTGCTGCAAGCGAAACTGCACCTCGGGCAAGTCCTTCACCGAAACCGAAAGATTCATGGTTTGCGGCATTACGCAGCCTCGCCCTTGATCGCATCTTCGATTGCGACGCCGCCAAAGGTGCCCCTGACGTTGGCAAAGAAGCTGATTGTCACTTTCGTTGCCTCGTGCACGCCGGCCGCCAGCACAAAGTCGGTCACACCGCGCATCTCCACGCCATCGATAAGCACCTTGTTATCGTGGCTCGGAAACGCTCGTAAATCCACCGTTACCGTGTGGTACTTATCGATAGCGTTCATGCGTTTCCCCCATCAAAATCACGTTGCGCCGCACTCAACACGGCGTCGGCATAACTACGCTCGCGCAGGCGCTCCGCTTCCCGGTCCCTGTCAAGCTCGGCGAGATCATCTGCGGTCCATCCCCGGTCACGCAGCGCATTGTCAAGCGGCATGCCAGCTTCAACCAGAAGCTTCAGTATCTCCGCATCGGTGCGCGGTTGCACAGTCGCGCCCGGCAGGTATTCAGCAACGATGTCTTGCTGGCGTGCGGCGCTGCCCTCTAGCGCCAGCAGGAACGCCGCCAGGTCGCGCCACGTCGGGATGAGCGTCGCTTCCAGGCGGTCAACTTTCTTGTTCAACGGCGCTTCCATCGCAATCAGCGCCTCGCCCGATGGGTCGCCACCTTGTACAAAAAAGTAATGCCGCGGCGTACGCGTGATAATGCCGATGTCCGCCGTTAACTTATTGATGGCTTCGAGGTAGTTGGAAAGCGGCATCGCCTGGAACTGTCCGGCCGTTGTCGGTTGCATACCATCTTCGCCGGCAACCAAATCCCAAATGCTGTTGGGCGCGGCTTTCAGACCTTTGACCCCGGCCATGCTGATGACGTAACGCTGAGGGAACGCGCCGAATTCCGCCGCGACCATCATGTCGGCCAGGGTCTTGTTGACCATGTCCTGCACTGGCCAAGCGTTGGCAAGCTGTGACTTCACCTTGCGCCGGTTGCTGCGAAAGTGAAACACGGGGATCTGACCGTAGGGATTCTCCACCACCGGCTCATCCCCCCACGGTTCGAACGCTTTGGCGCTCGGCTCCTCGCCGACTTTGTACTCGCGTTTGCTCACGTAGTATTCCAGCCGGTCAGGGTAGTACAGGGTCAGGCGCACGAGGCCCGTGTCGGTGTTCCACCACTTGGCCGCGAAGCGCAGTTGGCGCGGGTTGTCGCTATCGTACTCGGCATGACACAGCCGGGCATCGTTGTGGTACGCCTGTGCTGTGCCGTCGTCATCTAGCCAGGCAATGACGAAGCTTTCGCCGGTCACGCTCACATCCTCGTGGATCGTGTACTCATCGTCAACCAGCCCCGTCTCTTCCCATAGCGCCGCCAGTTGCTGGGACATGGCCGAGTCATCGCTGACGTGCGGCGTGCGCAGTTCCATGCGGTCAAGTACGCTGTCCACTACGACGGCACACCAGTTCTCGGTAAAACGGGCGTCAAGGCCACTGAAGACCTCGCGCAGGCGCTCCGAGGTGTAGACCAGCGGCACTTCGCCGTCGTAATAGCGCCAGAGCTTGTCATAGCGTGGGCGCTTGGCGGACAGGTTATTGACCGCAATTTGTAGGTCAGACAGTTGGGCCATTTTGAATACCTCAAGCCATTGAATTCGAACGGCGCGGTGGATGCTGTAACAAATCGGACGCCGCCCAAACCAGCGCATCCATGCGGTTGGGCGATGCCATGCCCGGCTGCCACAAACACATCTCGTCCTCAAGCGCCGCAAAGGCACCGACATGATGCCCACGCGCCTGTTCGTAGATTGCGCTTACCGGCTCCGCACGGGTTTGTTTGCCCCGACTGGCGTTGACCAGGCGCACGGGCGCGGACGGGTCGACCGTCTTCAATGTCTGCGCAACCATCTCGCCGCCGTTGTTCGCCTCAGCTACAATGCGGTCAGCCTTATGCCGGTGATACGCTGCGACCGCCGCCCTTGCCCAGGTGATTGGACTACCTTGCATGCTGTTGTCTTCCAACACGTACAGGTGATCGCCGGCGCTGCCCGCGGTCACGATGCCGGCTTCGTCGCCGGTACTGGTTGCCGATGGGTCGATCGCGACGACGACCCGGTCGAGCGTCGGATGACGCAACACGCGCCCGGCTTCGATGGTCTGCCGGGTCCATAGGGCGCCCGGTGCTTCATCCACGTCTTCCGCTAGAATCTCCATGCGGTAAGCAATGCTGGTCATGTCCTGCGTAATCTCCGCCAGCGCTTCGGCGCTGATGTGCGGATTCTCAGCACTGGCAAAGTGAAACGTCGCCCAGCGCCCCGTCGTGTCATCTTGCGCCCGGGCAAACATCTTGGCGGCATGGCGCGGGTCAATGGCTTTCGTGCGGCTCCGACTCTGGAGCGATGGCGGCGTATAGATGAACGCGGCCGTGCCATTGCGATCCAGCATCATGGGCGCACCGACGGTTGCCCAGGTGTCTTCGGCCATCAGTTGGAACTCATCCAAAATCAGCACATCGGCATAGTCGCCGCGCAGCGTGTCGGCGTTCCATGCCGTCTTGGCACGGATGCGTTGTTCGCTGCCGGGGAATTCGATGATGTGCGTTGTCTCATTTTTGTAGTACAGCCCGACGTCAATCGGCTCCTCCAGCGCCCGCTTGACCGTGCGCCAGAAGGCGTCGATCTGGTCTTGCGTCGGCGCGGCGTAGAGAATGCGCCGCCCAGCCAGGAACTGTTCAACGGCTAACACGGCCATGCCAACGGTTTTACCACCGCGTCGCCCGGCGCGCACGATACGGCGCGGCGCGGTCGAGCTTATGAATTGCGCCTGCCGCAGATGCGGGTCAGGTAGCGTCACTGTCAGTTGTCTTGTTGCCATAGACCACGTTGATTGTGATGTCGCCGCCGTCCTTGCCGGTTAGTTCGGTCTGCTGTGGCACTTTGCCGTAGGCGATTTCGATGAACGCCTGTTTGGCCCGCCAGTCGTCCGAGGTGGCAAGGTCGTGCAGTAGCTGCTCGCTGACCGTAACGTAGTTGCCGTCCCTGACCAGCGGCTTACCGTCGGCGTCCAACACCAGTGCGCCAGCCTTGTCTTGCGCCAGCTTGCGCAGGGCGTCGAAGCTCTTGGGGCGCCCCCTGCGATTGATGCGTGGGTCATTTTTTTTGAAACTTGTGCTGTTCGCGCCCATACCCTGTTTATGCCTGTGTTACTGGCGGCGCCGTCACCGCCTCCACATCGTCCGGTGCGACCCACGCCACTTGGTTCTTGGCCAGCTTCGCCCGTGCACTTTCCACGGTGTCGAGGCGAGTGTAGGCCACGTTCGTGCGGCGCTGCTGACCGTTCGGCCAGATGGCAACGCACGGCTTGTAATCGTCGCTCGTCTTACCAGTCGAAGTCATGGCTGTACATCCCATCCAAACCGGTGAACATGGCACGCACGGTATATTCGATGACCGCCGCGGCGCACGCGGCCAGGAACACGGTCAAGCCCAGGAGGTGCACCGGCTTCATAGCGTGCCGTCCTGGTTGATGTACTTGTGGACGATGCTTTCGAGGTGGGCGATACGCCGTTCGAGTTTAGTCAGCTTGTCGCCGAGATTGGTCGTGTCATAGCCATCCTGCAAGCGCAGGGAATCGATGGAGCGGCGCACATACTGCGGTTTCCACGTGTAGTCGCCGCTGTCGCTGACAAACTCCGCTTGTTCTGGCATGGTCAATCTACCCAGAACTGACGCATCTTCGACGGCTGCTCCATCAACTGCGCACTTGCCGCCGCACCGGCCCCAGGCTGCTCGACCGGCGGCGCTTTGCCTTCAGGGAAAAATACGACCTGAAGCACCTTGAGCACGGCAAGCAAACCGGCGCTGAGCGCAGGCGCCCACCAGACTTGCGCTTCGGGAATCGTGGCGAATGCCGCCTGCACACCGGCAATCACGGCCATAACGATAGCGATATCTACTGCGGATGGTGCTTTCATAAATCCTCCTGATTACTATTGTACTTACGGTATATGTCCGTCCTTGCTATATTTTTGCCAGCGCTTATCAACTTGCGTTACCGGGGTAACACGGCTGATACGCTCCATCATGCGGTAGGCACCCAACCAGTCGATGCCCAGCAGCCGCGCAATGTCCACCGTGCGCAGGCGTGCGCCATCAGCCAGCAGCCAGACGATGACGGCCGTGCGCTCGGTTGGGACTTCGGGGTCGTTCATACTGCAAACAACTCCAACTGGGCAGCGAGCCGTGTTATCTCGGACAACGTCTTTCGACAGACGGCGCATTTGGGGTCAAGGAATTGCACGTACCACGGTTCTGGCACGGCGGGATAAGCGGTGCGAGTTGACCAGGATTCAGCGCCGCACGCGCGGCACGCAGCATCAGCGCCGGGCCGATGGTGGGCGACGGCGCCGCAGCGTCCGCAGGTTTCATGGTAGAGGTAATCGGTGATCAGGTACTCGCTTACGGTTTGGGCCATTATTGCACCCCCAACATTGGCTGACTTATGATCTCTCCCAGCGTATTGACCGTATACGCATCCAGCAGCACGTCACCGTCTACTTCGTCCC
>ERZ761595.160-NODE-160-length-12409-cov-10.381253_pt1 | contig 12409 bp, 9 predicted proteins | sample MGYA00511035_ERZ761595 | MGnify/ENA primary metagenome ERZ761595 (study PRJEB28899, sample SAMN03785553) | bioreactor sludge metagenome | biome: EBPR Sludge; feature: EBPR Bioreactor; material: 0.22µm filtered reactor supernatant | place: Saint Lucia: Queensland...
CGGAGCACGAAACTGATGTGCAACTGCGACAAAAAGAAACCGGCGAAGAAGGCGGTCGGGTCGAAGTCGAACCCGAAGCCGAAGAAGAGCGTCAAAAAAGGAAAGTGAGTCATGGCCAAGCTTTCCGCGAAAGGCTCATCGAAAAACCGGCTTTCGGCGAAAAAGCCGTCGACCCGGTCAAAGACTGGCAACGCGGCGTGCTCCGAAGCGGCATCGAACTGGCAACTTTCGCTTCGTGGAAAAGCGGCGCTTTCTCCGGACACTTACCAGACGCTGGCGAAGTGTCGCGCCCAGAGCAAGGCGGCGAAGCAGGCCGAAGGCTATGGGCGGACGGGCAAACTGTCGGCCCAGGGCGAAGCGGCGGTCAAGGGTCGCTTGCAGCAGCGGTTCGACCGCGGCTTGATCACGCAAAAAGCACGCACGGAACGGCTGGGGATGCTGCTGAAGCAGCGTGCGGAACGGGGGAAGATGGAGGCGGCGAAGCCGGTGGTGGCTGCTGCAAAACCAAGCGAACCCAGAACCGCAAAAAACACGGGAACATACGGCGACTACTATTTCACGCCGGATGGAAAATACGTGCAAATGCGGGGCAGTGGCGGGCTAGGGTCAGATCGGGTCCGCGCGTATGACATCAATGGAAAGATGGTGAACTATTACGGACGCGGAGAACTCCGATTCGCAAACGAAAAGCAGAGGCCGACGAAAGAGTCTGAGGCCGCATCGGAACGCCTTGCGTCTGTCTCGAAGACGGTAAGCGACCTAAGAGAAAAACACGCCAAGCTGCTTATCGGAAAGGATGTCACAGATAAACTCAAAAGAGAAATCGAATCAGGAAAACTGAGCAAAGAGAAGTTTGACGACCTTGTCAAGCGAGGCTACGCGCTTTCGGATGCGGATTACCGTGCAGCTCAGAAGGCGCAATCCGAAATTGAGATCGCAAAATCGATCCTTGCCCAGCCCACCCCGCCCCCCAAGCCGCCCGAGGTGAAGGCGGAAGCGGTGCGAACCGTCATCGAAAACGGGAGAGAGGTTAAGGTTTACCGCGAGGAACGCGGACCAGGATTCACGGGGTTCCGCAAAGATCCGGTGCCCGAACCGAAGCCGAAATCGTCAATGGCTGAAGGCCGAACGAGCCGGGCGCTTGACAAGCAAATGGGCTTCAATGGCGTATTCATGAGCCGCCGAAAGGCGATGGAAAATGCTGTTTCCAAGGGGTACGAAATCACCCTTTCGCCAGCCGGAACGCGGCGGCTGATGGACCCGAAAACACAAGGGTTCTGGGATGAATCGCAAATCTCGAAAACGGCGATGGATTACGCCGAAAAGCTGATCAAGGAACGTGCCCCAACCCCGCCCGCCGCGAAATACTCCCTTGGCGGCAAGCTGGCCCCGGGGCGGGGGACGGAAGAGAGGAAGGCGAGGGCGGCATTCAACATCGCAATTAGGAGCGGAAACGCACAAAGAATTGCAGCTACCGGCGAAGCTCTGTCAATCGCCAAGGGGTCGAAAATCAAATTTGCAAGCGGCGCAGACAGTCATGGCCCGTATGTAGTTATGGGCATGAACCGAAGAAACGTCTCAGTGTGGCAATCTGAGTTGAAAGCCAAGACGAGAGCTAAGCTCGCTCGCTAACCCATGTCCATCTGCTCCAACGTCCAACCGCCCGGCTCTCTCCCGCTGACGTTCCTGATCAGCGGAATCGAACCGCCTGAGCTGCAGGACGCACCGCCAGACGCCAAGGCCCGATTCTGGCGGATTGCGGGCATCATCGCCGAACGGGTGAAGCAGGATGAACTGGCCCGGGGCCTCGACCGTCACGGCCGCAAGCTGAAGCCGGTCCGGGTGCGAAAGATCAAGTTTCGCCGGTCCGGCCGGGTGGTCGACGGCGAACCGCTCATGCCGCACCGGGGCCTTTCCCGGACGCGGCGGCTGCTCCGGTACACGGTCACGTCGATCGGCGTGCTTTTCTACTGGGGCAACGGGTGGGCGAAGATTCTCGACTACCACCGCCGGGGCGCGTGCCTGAAACGCAAGGGCAAGATCATCGGCAAGCTGCCGGTGCGGGACGTCTTCGGGATCAGCCCGGCGGGCATGGAGCGGATCAGGGCCGAAGCGGAGATGCACTGGCGAAACGGCACCATGCCGGACAAGAAAATCGCGGGAGAGATGGCCGATACGGGGCTCGGGATCGAGCTTCCGTTCGACGACACGGCCACGCGGCGATCGAAGGGCCAGGGCAAGGCCAAGCCGATCGGCCAGTGGGATCAATTTGACTTCATCGCGGCGGGCGTGAACGTCGTGCGGTCGACGGCGACGACTCGGACGGTGAACACGGCCACGGGGACGAAGGGTCTGCGGGATACGGGGCTACTTCTTATGCGTAGCGCAAACCGCCCTTGGAAGTTCGCCAAATGAGCACAGCGCAGCAGCAGAATAAGGCCGGATTTGAGCGGGTTTTCAACGCTCTGTTCCGGCTCGAAACCGTCACTGATTACGTCGGCCCGCTACTCGAAGCATGGCGTGACGTTCTGGTCGAAGACAATCGCCGGGGCGTCATGCAGGGCATCGACGGCGACGGCAAGCGGATAGCCCCCACGAAGTACCGGAAGTCACTCCGTCAGACCGCACCGGGCGAAGCGGGAGACAAGTTCTTCGACGTCCGTGGCGAAGCGTTCTCGAACGTCGAAGGCGAAAACGAATTCTTCTTTGCGAACCTGTCCGGCGGCCCCGGTGTCGGCTTCAAACCCGGCCCGTCCGGCAACATGTCACCGAGAGAATACCGCAAGGCCACTGGCCCGCCGCTCGCGCCCCGTGGGCCAGCGTCGCGGGTGATCTCGAACTACACCGTCGAAGCCCTCGTGCAGAACAACGGCAACACCGTGGGCGTGGAGGGCGGCTGGGACGACGTCGTCTCGAAAAAAGGCGTCGAATTTCTGCCGTTCCATTTCAACGGCACGTCACGCTTGCCACGGCGCAACCTGATCGGCCTTCGCGCGTGGGGCAAGTCGCAGGCACGGAAGGAACTCAATGCCTGGGTCAAGTGGCTGCTGACCGTCGCCCAGCCTGAATACTTCGGCCGCAAGGCGAAGCATTCGCCCAAGTACGTCACCATGAGGCGTGGAAGCCGGTAAATGAGCATACCCGCAAAGGGGCCGCGCGAATCCAGCGCGCGGATCGCGGCCTTCCGGGCCGTCGTGGAGAGACTGCGCAAAGACAAGTTCCTCTCCAACCACGTCGTGAAGTGGAAGGCGATCCCGTTTCGTGCGGTCGAACCGACCGTCTCGGACCTGCCATTTGTGATCATTTCGCTCGCGGCCGGACCGATCGGCGTGGCGAGCCCGAATTCGCTCGCGAACTCGCTGGTGATCTCCATCCGGTACGCGGTCGATGCGTCCGGGGCCAAGGAAGACACCGCGTGGGAGGACGTCATCGTCCTTTACGAAGGCATCGAGCGTGCCCTGTTCGGTGAACCGGGGTGGCTTCGGGACGCCATCCACGCGGCCGACCCGACGGCCATCGTCAACGGCGACGTTCAGTTCACGAAAGCCGGATTCACGACGATTCCGGTGGCAGACATCAACGCGATTCAGGCGGAATGCACCGTGTCGATCCCACTCAAGATAAAACCCTGCCGGAGCACGTGAAATGCGTCAGTGGCTGAAGATCATGAAGGAAGCGAGCTACGGCGTCGTGCCCACGAGCCCGGCGGCGGAGGACGTCATCTGGATCGACATGGAGGAAAACGACCCGACGATCGACGTCACGCCCCGGATGTACAACATCCGATCGGCGCTGCCGTCGCGGGGCGTGACGAACAGGCTGACAGGCGCGAGTCAGTACGCCGTCGGAGGCCAGATCCAGACGGCGTACTACCACGAACAGGCAACTTTCTGGAAAACGGCGGTGTTCGAGCCGACCGTGACCAGCGGCATCCCGAACCTGCCATCTTACACGATCCACCGGGCCTACGCGGACAACGGCGGGGTCGTGAAGGCGGAACAGTTCACCGGCTGCAAGTTCACGGCCGTGACCGTATCCGGGTCGAACGCGGCCGAAGCCGCCCCGGTCCGGCTGGCGCTGACCGTGCAAGGCTCGCGGTACATCGAAGACGTGTCGCTGACCGCCCCGGCGTGCTCCGTGTTCCCGGTCGAACCGTATCTATGGAGCGGCGTTGACCTCGACGTGGGCGGCACGAGCCTGAAAAGCCTGATTCGTGACCTGAGCCTCACGATCACGCACCGGGGCGACCCGGTGTTCCATGCGAACCAGTACGCTGACCGGATCTCGTATTTCGGCTGGGAAGTCGCCTTGTCGACGAACTACGACATGGAGAACCACACGATCCGAAACAAATTCCTCGACATCCTGACCAGCTTCACGGCCGCGAAGTATTCGACGGGATTCGTCGACTTCATCTACGCCGTGGACAAGAAAACTCGTTTCAACCTGTACAACGTCCTGTTCTCCGCCGTCAACCCGCAACGTCCGCCCGGCGGCGACCATATGTACGCGGCGACGTTCGCCCCGTATTACGACTGTTCGAACCTTGACATGACCTGCACCGTCACGAACCCGGCATGACGAACGAAGAACGAATCAGGCTGGTTCTCGAAACGCTTGGCGCGGACAACGTGCGCCAAGCGACCCGGGCGATCCGGGAGATGGCCGAATCCGTCGACTCGCTCGAAGGCGAGTTGGCGCAGCTTGAGAAGTCCATCAAGGAAGGCGTCGAAGCGCCGATGGAACGGTTCCTCGTCACGCTCAAGGATGGGCGGAAGGTGTGGAACGATTCAGCGGAAGGGCTGAAACACCTCGGAAAAACCGTCAGCAGAGAAGGCGACTTCGGACGCAACATGCTGACGGCGTCGTATTTTGTTGACGACTTGCAGTACGGATTGCGGGGCATCGTCAACAACGTGCCCCAAATGGTCCAGGCGTTCGGCGGCGGCGCGGCGGCGGCCGGTGCAATCGGGATCGCGTTTGTCGGAATCAATCAGGCCGTTTCGCTTTTGGGCCCTCTATTCGAGGACACGTCCAAGCCGGTCAAAAAGTTCTCGGACGCCATCGGTGATTTCGCCAAATCATCCGAGATCGGCAAGTACAACGCGGAAGCGATGGGGCAGCAGGTCAAAAAGCTGGCCGAATCGTTTTCGCCCGGCCTTCTCGAATCGGTCGATGCGACCCTCGAACGCATGGACAAACTGGTCGAGAAACAGCAGAAAGTCATCGAACAGAACGAGAAGATCCGCCAGCAACAGGCCGACATCGCCAAGACCGAAAAACAAATGGCCGACGCTGCGAAGGACGAACGCGGCGGCTTGGCGGAAGAATACTTCCAGGGTGCCGGTGCCGCTGGCCAGAAGGCGACCGTGGACGCACTGTCACCAGAGTTTCGCGACCAGGCCAAGCGGGACATCGTCCAGCAGCGGTTGAGCATGCTGGAATCGACCGGAGCCATCAAAACCGAATGGCAACGGGAATTCGCCCGCACCGACATCGAACGGAACCTTAAGCCGGAAGATATCGCCGGTCGCACGCGCGAACTTGCGATGGCGGCCATCGGAGCAGCCCAGGGCGGCGACCGGGCCGGTATCGAGCGGCTGGCACGCATGGACCCGAACTTCGCCGCGTTCATGGAGTCGGACGCGGCGGACAAGGCGTTCGATCAGAGCCTTCGTGACCGAAGTTCCGCACGCGCCAGCCGCGACGAGATCCGCGCCAAGCGGTCATTCGAGCAGGCCAGCAACCCCCAAATCCCCGATGAGATCCTTGCCCAGCGTCAGCGTGCGATGGCCGACTTCGCAGCGGGCGAAAAGGCGGCTGCTGGCGTGGGACCGGATCGGGGCATGCTCGAACAGGCGGAAATCGACCGCAAGGCCCGGGAACTTGCCGAAGCGGAAGCGAAGGAGAAGGCCCGGCGGGAGATCATGGCCGGCCTGTCGGAAGTCCTGCCGGACCCATCGACCCTCGCGGCTATGCGGCGCGTGAACGCGGGCACGGCCCCCGGCGCGTCCCGGCGGATGGGCGACCTTGAGCGAATGGATATCGACTCGCTCACCGACATTCTGATGCAGCGCGGCATGAGTCGCCACGATGCGCGGGCAACGGCGGGCGAATACCTTGGCGGCGGCAATGAGGAGTTCAACGAACTGGCGAAAGCCAACGGCATGAACGCCCGCAACGTCAACGAAGGGTTCCGGGCCGCGATCCAGCTTATGCAGATGATTCAGCAGGACCAGCAGGAAACGCAACAAATGGTGCAGTGGTTGCAGCAGCAGGCCGCGATGACGGTCAACCAGCAACCGAACATGCGGCCGCAAATGGGCAGGGCTCGCCCGTAATGCCCGCGATCACCTCCATCGCCCTGACGATCGGCGGGTCCGCCGTGTCGCTGGACACGGTGCGTCTGAACGAAATCGAACTGTTTAACCGCGACGACACGCGGCGGATGACGTTCGTTCGGGAGAGCGTGCTGCCCGAGGATGACGCATGGCTGAACGACCGGGTCGAACTGGCGATCAACGGAACCACTGTGTTCGTCGGCACGGTGCGGACCCGCGACCCGATCCATTCGGACGAAACGGGCATCTCTTACGCCTACACCGTGACCGGAATCGAAGGCCACGGCGACGACTGGCCCGTCGTCAGCCCGTTCGACGGCACGACGACGGTCACGTTCAACCAGAGCGTGACCGATCCGGGATACGACCCGACGTACGACGGCCTGAGTCTCGGCGAGATGATCCGGGCCGTTCTGGAAGAGCCGTCCACACGCGAATACCTCAAGACGTTCGATATCGGCAAATTCACGACCGGCAACGCGATCGACTCGCGCACGATCGCAGATCTCGAAGCCGGATTCCTCGACGAATACCGGCCCGCGAAGCCGGTGACGTTTCAGGGCGACAACCTGTTCGCGACGATTCGCGGCATTCTGCAGAGCGGGTGCCCGAACTATCGCATGTGGTTCCAGTGCGTGACCGAATCGCCGCCGGGCGGCGGAACGCCCCGCGTCTTCACGATCATCCGGTTCGCGGACATCCGCACCGTCGCGACAACGAAGACGATCGACCTGTCCCAGCACCCCGCACCGCAATTGCGGCTCGACACGGCGAATTCGTTCACGCGGGTCGTCGTGCGGGGCGGTCCCGACACGCGGCCCGTGATCCTTGACCTGAGCGAAGGCGACATCGCCGAATTCTTCCGCATGCCGCCGTGGTTCGACACGGAAGACGAGGCGAAGGCGGCGTGGAACATCGGCGTATGGCTCAACGGCGACCGGAAGCAGATCAAGGGCACGTGCCTGTGCCGACGGCCACGGACGTCCGAAGAGGCGGACCCGGGCGACCCGGCCTACATCGCGGACCCGAACTCGCCGCTCCTGGCCGACCCGAACTGGCTCTACGTCGACCCGGAAGACAACGCCCTGACGTGGGGCGTGGACGACTGGAACCAGTCGTCGTCGGGGATGGCCGGGTTCCTGTACGTCACGCGCAGCCCGGTCACGGACTGGCTGGACACCGTGAACCGCCGGGTCGTTTACAACTCCGCGCTGGTGGCCAGCGGCAAGGCGTATTTGCAGTTGGATGACCCGCTGCCCCACCTTGACTACGACAAGTTCACGCTGATTCCGGGCATCAGCCCCGGCATGCTGACGTGGCGTCGGTACTCCGTCGAACGGCTCACGGCGCTTGGCGAGTCGATCGCCAAATACGCCCAGGCGATCTTCCCCCGGCCCATCCCGTGGATGAACACCGACGGCACGCCGCTTTCATGGACTCAGGCGGCCGTCGCGGCCATCTACTATACGCCGGAAGGAAGCGATCAGCAGCAAGTCGCGCTGTGTGGCGTCCAAGTCGACCGCCTCAACGAAGCGATCATCCTCGACCGGCCGTCGGTCATGTTCTTTGGCCAGCCCGGCAGCCTCGAAACCGGCGGGATCGACGTCGATGGCCAGCCGGAGAACATCCGCGTGCTGATCCCGGTGGCCCTGTCGCCGCTGGAAGCCGTCGCCCCGGAAGACGATGACGGCGACCCGGTTTATGAGGGCACCGCGCACACGGCGGACGGGATCTCCCGCACGCTCACGATCGGCCAGAACGACTGGATCAGCGAAAACGACACGGGGCCGATGCGTCTATGGGCGCGGCAGATCCTCGATTCGGTGAAGGACACCGTCGTCGAAGGGCAAGCCACGGCGTTCGGATACGAGCCGGTTTTCGAGCCCGGAACGGCGATCGAATGGGTAGACCCGTGCTACGGCGAGGAACAGCCTTACGAACGATATACGACGCTGGTCTATTCGTGCCTCTTGCGGTTCGACCACAACGGACCTGTTCCCTATCGAACCGATTTCGCCGTGTCGAACCGGCGCGACCAGTATCGCGGCAATGACCCGACGCTTCACCCAGTGGCGATCGACCCGATCAGGCCGATGAAGCCGACCGACGTCAGGGTGGGCTCGCTGATCAGCCGATCGGCGGGCCAGTGGACCGGCGGCGGACTGGGGATCATGCGGTCCGGCGGGCCGGGCGGATACGTGACGAAACTCGACAAATGAGACCCGATTTCGCGTATCGCCTGGCCGAACTCGAACGGCGGATCGCCGCGCTCGAAAGCGAACTGCGATCGCTGGCGGCCCGTGTCGTCGAAACCCGCGAAGCCCAGAAGGTGGAAGCCCGGAGTTGAACGACCAGTGGTCGCGGCTGATCGAAGCCGAACGGCGGATCGCCGCGCTTCAGGCCGACGTGCGGCGGCGTTCGGCGGAACTGATCCGCGTTGGGCAGGACGTCCGCACGATCGCACGTTCCGGGCCCGGCGGGACCGGCGGGCTACTGGTGGCGAATGTCCACCGGTGGGAGTCGGCCTTCTGCTACACAGTGAATTTCGAGAGCGGCGACCGGCCGACGCTCGATCTCACGAAATGCGACGACCCCGCGTGGGACTTACTGGCCTTCAATCACGCGGTGTCGGCCCTGCGAACGCCGTATTCGCCGCCCTATACCGGCGGCGACCCGGAAGAACTCCGGATCTTCTATTCCACGACTGTCAATTGGTACGCGGGGAAGCCCTGGTTCTTTCTCGAAACGTCGCGGATCAATGACACCCGGTCGTTCGACATCTCACGCCCACCGCTTTCGCTGGACGTGCATTTCACGTGCGCGTATTCGCTGACCGCACTTCCGGTCGTGGGCGACGTCGACGAATTCGACATCGAAGACGAATACGTTTCCGGATGCTGGCCGAAGTTTCTCAGTCTGCCGGTCACTGGCGGATCGCTCGATACGCCGTCGCTCGAATTCCAGCCGGCCGTGTTCGACGAAGGATTTTCGCCGCCCGTGCCCGTCTTCAAGATGGTCTCGTTCCCGTTCCGCCGGGTCGGGGCTGATCCGGGCGAAGAGTATGGCGTTCGGGCCATGCTGGCCATGTACGACGCGGACCCGGAAAACCCGCTCAAGGCCCTGTTCGGACCGAAGCACGGCACGGAAGGCTACTACGACTTTCCCGCCCGTATCTGGACGTGGCAATCGTGGGTGGACGGCGGGATTCCGTTCTCCGAAGCCGGTGATTTTCTTCTCAATGACCCCGAATCGCCCACGCTGCGGATTTCGTGGGGGCTCGGATGCGAAGGGTCAGGCGGCGAACCGCCGTCGCCCGAAAAATACGAAGATCTGTGCGATGCGATTCGCGGAACGGTTTACGCCCTGCCCGGGCTCATCGTCCGGTTCAACGGAACGCACGTGGCGGGCGGCACGATCGCGGGTGGTGGGACCGGCAGCGGGCCGGGCGGGAATCTTGGCCTCGAAACGACGCTCGGCGAATACGCGACGTCTCCGACGATTTCCTTCGAGCTTGACCCGCTGCTTCAAGAGCTTCTTTACGACTATCCCGACCTCATTCTGTCGTACGAATGGGCGGCCCGCTGTGCCGACGTGCCGTTTTCGCCCATCACGGGCAGCGGCGTGATTCAGGACGGCACGTCGATCGTCCTGCCACGGAACACGACGTGCGACGGCCGGCCGGTCAACTCGGAATACGAAATCTGGTTCCGGCTGGCGTCGGCCACCGGCCGGGAAAACATCCTCGACGAAGTCTGCTGCGTCGGGCCGGACCCGTCGCGTTGCGGCACGGACGAACTGCTTTCGTTCGCGCCCGCGATCACGTGGGTTCTGACGCCCGGCATCGGGTCGGGTGATTCGCTCGACGGCGGTTCGCCGGGCGATCTCCCGGTGGACGTGATCGACGGCGGAACGCCGGGCGATTTGCCCACGGACATCATCGACGGCGGCGGACCAGGGGACATCGGCGACATCGAAGGGTCGCTCGACGGCGGGAGCCCGTCCGACCTGCCCACGGACATCTTGGACGGCGGATCACCGGGCTCGCTGCCCACGGACATCATCGACGGCGGAGAATTCTGATATGGCGACCGAAGCGAAGCGGATGCAGCAGATCCGGGGCACCGCGTCCGAGTGGACCACGGAAAACCCGGTTCTCCTGGCGGGCGAAATCGGGATCGAGACGGACACCGGCAAGTTCAAGATCGGCAACGGCACGACCGCATGGAATTCGCTGGCGTACCACACGCACGCATGGGGCGACATCACGTCGAAGCCGTCCACATTTACCCCGTCGACTCACACGCATTCGCAATCGGACATCACGAACCTTGTGTCCGACCTGTCCGGCAAGGCCAACGCCAGCCACAACCACGCGGCGGCGGACATCACCAGCGGCACGATCGCGACCGCCCGGCTCGGATCTGGCACCGCGAATTCGTCGACCTACCTGCGAGGCGACAACACATGGGCAACGCCGTCCGGCACCGGCGGCACGACGCGCGGCACGTGGTTCGACGTCCGCGACTATGGGGCGCTCACCGGTTCGGCGAACGAAACGGCGAACACGGCCGCGTTCAAGGCGGCGGTGGCAGCGGCCCGGGCCGCTTCGCCGGAAGGCGGGACCGTCTACATCCCCTCGACCGGGATGGCGTCCAACGGCGAATACTACCTTCGCACGCCGGTCTGGGCGGGCGTCAACGAACTGACGATCGTCGGCGAAGGGTCCGGGTCCAGCCTGATCCGATCCCGTGGCCCGGCGTTCATCACGGCACGCCACCCCAAGGAATGGGACTGCGCACAGACGACCTATCCCGACGTCGACGACTCGAACAACCCCGTGACGATCAAAACGGCGGGCATCTGGACGAACCGGAGCCGGTATCGGGAGGACTTGTCGAAGTTCATCAGCGGCGGCGCGTTTTCGCCCGGCTCGCAACCGGCGTTCGGCGTTTCGATTTCGTCCGGCGGCTATTTCGCGCTCCGCACGCGCGGCGGTGTCGCGGGCGGCCGATACCCCTACTGCCCACTCGCGACCGGCCAGAACAACACCGGATCGAACTGGTTCTCCCAGTGGCGGATGTTCCCGCAGATCACGTGGGAGGCCGTCGTCTACCACCACGAGTCGATTCTGTCCGGGGCCATCGCGGGCGCGGGGCACCTGAAACTTCCCGACCCGTGGATTCTCTGGGGCGGTGAAGACGGCATCTATCGCTTCGACCTGGCGCTTACCGACGCCGACGGAATCCGTCGCACGTGGGCGCGGTTCCAGTTCGCGCAGAACACGGGCGTTGGCATCCACCGGATCGCGATCCAGTTTGACCCGGCCGCCGCGACCGACGCTGATCGATTGTGCGTCTGGGTTGACAGGGTGCGCGTGGCCGTCATCCGGTACAATTTCAGCGACTCGACTGGCGAATATCACGCCATGAATACTGCAAATTCGTCCACCGACCTGACGGGCCTGTTCACGACGTGGAACCGCGTGGCAAGCTGGTGCGGATCCGACTTCACGGTGGCCAACGAATCGGCGAAGGTGGGTGACCAGAACTCGGAAATCTCGCTGGCCAGCCTGACCGATTATTCCGTTCTGGCCGTCTCGTGCTACAAGCGGTTGCTCTACCAGGCCGGGTCGATCGGCGGCGCGCAGACGAAAACCGGCGGCGGCGGGGCCGACGACACGTACGTCTGGTGGGGATCGTCCGGCAACAACACCGACGACGACGCGATCGGCTGGGTGGCGAACACGATCACGGGCGACTGGAGCCCGGCCGACACCGACGACGACATCAATCTGAAGGCCTACGGCCGGGCGTGGTCCGATTGCTGGGGGTACATGCACCCCAAGGCGCAGGGCGATTCGATGACCTCGACCGTGAAAAACATCACGTTCCGGGGCTTCGGCGTGGGGGCCGGTGCCAGCCACCAGAATTCGTGTGCCCTGCTGCTGGGTGCCTATCTCGACCTGACGATCGACGACTTCCGCAACACCGACGGATTTTATTTCGCCATCGGGTCGATGCGGAACCGCACGTGCTACCCGACCCGGCTGCGGAATCTGCGGCTTTCCA
>ERZ761595.163-NODE-163-length-12194-cov-70.567098_pt1 | contig 12194 bp, 16 predicted proteins | sample MGYA00511035_ERZ761595 | MGnify/ENA primary metagenome ERZ761595 (study PRJEB28899, sample SAMN03785553) | bioreactor sludge metagenome | biome: EBPR Sludge; feature: EBPR Bioreactor; material: 0.22µm filtered reactor supernatant | place: Saint Lucia: Queensland...
CCCCGGATGGGCCGCGACCCGATGCACCGCGCTGCATTTTGTCCTACACTGCGCAGGTCTGAAACAACCACTACGGAGGGACCAATGGAGGGGCAGCGCAGAAGCAGAATACAGCGGACCGCACGGGTCGCGTCGATCATCCTCGCCGGCAGCACGCTGCTGGCTTGCGCCGCCCCCTATGGTGGCGCACCGGTGGCAACCAACTTCCCCGCGACCAATCAGCCCAAGCTGCAGGCCGCGGCACACTGGGCGATCGTCGCCGAAAAGAGCGCCGAAGCCCTGCTGCGCGCGCTGGCGCCGGCCGGCGGCGCGTGCGCCGATCCGGGCGCCATCTGCCCGCGCGTCTACGTCCGCCCGGCGGCGCAGCAGACCGCCTTCGCGCAGAACTTCCGCGCCGCCTTCATCACCGCGCTCGTCAGCCACAAGGTCGCCGTCGTCCACACCCCGTCGCCCGCCGCCGTCGCCATCGACATCGACGTCCAGACCGTGCGCTTCTCGCCCGATCGTCAGAACCAGTTCCTGCCGGTCAGCGCCGTCTACGCCGGCGCCTGGGCCGTCTACGGCCTCGCCGCCAACGCCACCCCGGCTGCTGCCGGCCTCGCCGGCGCCGCCATCCTCGGCGGCTACGACGCCTGGCGCTGGGCCAGCTCCGAAGCCGCCAGCGGCCCGACGCCGCAAACCGAAGTCCTCGTCACCGTCTCCGCCGCCGACGCCACGCGCTACCTCGGCCGCGTCGCCGCCGTCTACTACGCCGCCGACAGCGACGCCGGCCTCTACACCGAAGCCCCGCCCCTCTTCAGCATCGCCGTCGGAGGCGAAGGCGCGCCGCGGCCGGTCTTCAACGTCCCGGTTCGAGGTGAGCAATGAGATCGCCCGTCCTGCTTGCCGTACTCGTCGCCAGCCTCGCCGCCGGCTGCGCCACCGACGCCGCCCGCCAGCCGGTACCGGAGATCACCTACGCCCAGGCCGCCAACAGCGAACTCGTCGCCACGAACTACCGCGCCGCCGACGCCCTCCTGGCACAATTCGGCGGCACCGCCGCCGGCGGCCCGCTGATCGTCGCCACCGTCGTCAACATCGACGCGCTCGAACAGTCCTCGACCCTCGGCCGCATGATCTCCGAGCAGCTCTCCGCCCGCTTCTCGCAGCGCGGCTGGCAGATGGTCGAACTCAAGCTGCGCGGTTCGATCTACATGCGCCGCGGCGAAGGCGAACTCATCCTGACCCGCGAAATCAGCGACATCGCCCGCAGCAACAAAGCGCAGGCGATCATCCTCGGCAGCTACGCCGTCGGTGCCTCGTTCGTGTACGTCAACCTCAAGATCGTCCAGCCGGTCAGTAACGCCGTCCTCTCCGCCCACGACTACGTCCTGCCGGCGAATCAGGAAGTCCGCACCATGCTCGGGCGCAACACCGGCCGCTGAGCCAACCGCCATGGCGGCGTCTTGACGCCGCCTGGCGCCCGGCACTCCAGGCAGGCGGTCCGTGCCATGCCACGCGCCCCTGCTTTCCGACATCAACCGGCACGTAGTCCTAAGCCGCGATAGCCTCCGCGAAATCGACCTTCAACTCGATCTCCTTCAAGATGTTCAGCAGGCCCTGATACGGTTCGAGGACTGTCGCCGTCAGCTCTTCGCCGTGCAACTCGGCCATCCTGTCGAAGAGCTCAATGAACGGCAGCACCCCTTCAAGCGGCAGTTTGAGCGACTCGAAGAGATGTTCGACCCCCTTGATCACGAAGCCGACAAAGGGCTGCTGGTCAGGCTCCGGGTAGTTGTCCTCCAGGACGGTCATGATGGCCGTCAGGCGATGCTCGCAGAAACTGCACTCGCGAATGACCACGCGGATGCAGTCGAGGTGCTTGTCATAGTAGGCGCGCTGCTTGAAAGGGGAAGGCGGAAACGCCGCCAGCAGGTCCACCATCCATGATGGCTGGCCATTCATCGGGACAACAGTCGCACTCATTTTGCTCTCCATAGTTGCTCTTCATAACGCTCGGAATAGTTGATCGGTGCTCCCCCGAGATCATCGCTCCCGAGAACCCAGTTCCACCGCTCGATCCAGCCATCCACCATCGGGAAGTCGCCAGACGAGTTCGGCGTTACCACCACCACAAACACACGGCGAGGATGAGGTTCCCGTCCGACAGGCGGATCTCTGAAACGGTCACCTGGCCACTCATAGTCAAATCTCGGCTTCCAGCTGTACACCAGCTTGTCCTGGTCAGCCCGCATGTTGCCGCCGACGGACATCGGACGCTTCAGGCCACGAAAGATGTGCCGAGCGAGAATGGTACCGGGGGCGACGATGCGCTGAAACTGCGCCAGTCCGCTCATCAACCCCATGGACGCGTACCTGCCCAACTGCGTCTGCGTGATCGCCAGGGTGCCGATTCTTTGCAGACCACCTGATGGGGAAACCCATGGGGCCCGGATACAGTAGAGAGTGATTCCGTTAACCGTGCAAACGGTGACACTCTCTTCCTCATCATCGCGCATGCCAGTATGTCCTCTTACAACGGCGTCAAACAGCAAAATTCTTCACATTTTACATGCAGTGATGGCGGAATGCTGGTTTTTTCCACATATCAGGCGCTCGCCAACAAAAGCCATAAGGGCGCCCGCCCGACGTTAAAACCCTTTAGCTGACGCCCCACGGGCATGCCGCCAAACTGGCCGGCATGCCTCGTCCCCTCTGCACGCAACCACCCGCCGTCGCCGTCCTGCGCAGTGCGCTCCCGGATGGCCAGGCGGGCGCGGCGGCCCCCACCTCCCTCCGGCTGATTCCGGCCGGCCCGTTCCGTGCTCCGGACGGCCGGCCGGCGGACGCCCCCGCCTGGCAGCTCGACGGCGAGACCGCCGCCCGCCTGGTGGCCGACATGGCCGCCCGCCAGACCGCCCGCTACATCGACTACGAGCACGCCACCCTGCACGCCAAGACCAAGGGCACCGAAGCCCCGGCGGCAGGCTGGTTCGACGCCCTCGAATGGCGCCCCGAGATCGGCCTCTTCGCCACCGGCATCCAATGGACCCACCGCGCCGCCGCCTTCATTCGCTCCAACGAGTACCGCTACATCTCCCCGCTCTTCAGCTATGAGCCCGGTACCGGCCGCGTCCTCCAGCTACTCGGCGCCAGCCTCACCAACGACCCCGGCCTCGACGGCCTCACCGACCTCGCCGCCCTCGCGGCGCATCTGCTTCCCCACCCACAGGAGCCCGCGCACTTGAACCCGACCCTTGCCGCCCTGCTGCTCGCCCTGGGCATCAGCGAAAAACCCGCCGACGAAACCGCCGCCCTCAGCGCCGCGCTCGCCGCCGCCAAGACCCTGCAGGACACCCTCGCCAGCCTGCAGACCAACGTCGCCGCGCTCACCGCCCAGCGCGAGAACCCGGACCCGGGCAAGTTCGCCCCGCTCGCCACCCTCACGGCCCTGCAGTCCGAGCACGCCGCCCTGCAGGCCCAGCTCGCCGCGCTCAGCGCCAAGTCCGCCGCGGCCGAGCTCGACCAGGTCATCGAATCCGCGCGCACCGCCGGCAAGATCACCCCGGCGCTCGAATCCTGGGCGCGCAACTACGGCAGCAAGGATCTCGCCGGCCTCACCGCCTACCTCTCGAGCGCCCCGGTCCTCGTCCCGCCCGGCACGCAGACCGGCGGCAAGTCCCCTGCCGGCGGCAGCGGCAAGGCGCTCGACCTCACCGACGCCAAGGCCGTCGCCGAGGCCGCCCTGAGCTATCAGACCAAGCAGGCGCAGGCCGGCATCACCGTCGACACCGTCGCCGCCGTCGCCCACATCATGACCACCACCGGAGCCCACTGATGGCCAACGAAGTCCTCACCAAAGCCTTCCTCGCCGGCGCCGCCATCAGCGCGCGCCGCATCGTCAAGTTCGATACCACCGACGGCACCGTCATCCAGGCCGCTGCCGCCGCCGACCTCTCGGTCGGCGTCTGCGGCGAAGTCGGCCCGGCCTCCGGCGAGCGCTGCGACGTCGTCCTGCAGGGCATCGCCGACGTCGACTTCGGCGGCACCGTCACCCGCGGCGCCATGGTCACCGCCGACGCCTCCGGCAAGGCCGTTGCCGCCGCCAGCACCAACCGCACCATCGGCATCGCCCTCGTCAGCGCCGTCTCCGGCGACATCGCCCCGGTGCTCATCGCCCAGAGCGTGATGTAAGCGGTAAGCGCGCCCACCCCACCACAGCAAAGGAAACTGACCCATGGCGACCCGCCCATTCCCCGTCAACCCGGCCCTGACCGCGATCGCGATCGCCTACATGAACCCGGATCTCGCCCTGATCGCCGACCAGGTTCTGCCGCGAACGCCGACCCACGCCGACTTCAAGTACTTGAAGTTTGACCTCGGCCAGGGCTTCACCGTCCCGGATACGAAGGTCGGCCGCAAGAGCATCCCGACCGAAGTCAACTTCACCGCCACCGAGGTGAACGACAAGGTCATCGACTTCGGCCTCGACGACCTGGTGCCGAACGAGGACATCGAGGACGACAACCTCGGCGTCGACCCGCTCGGCCGCACCACGGCCTACCTCACCAACCTCGTCAACCTCGCCCGCGAGCAGCGCGCCGCCGCCTTGGTCTTCAACACCAACAGCTACGTCGCCGGCAACCAGGCAACCCTGTCCGGTACCGGACAGTGGTCCGACACCACCAACTCCGATCCGGTCGCCGCCATCGGCGACGCCCTCGACGTCCCCGTCATGCGCCCGAACATCGGCGTCTTCGGCCAGGTCACGTGGACCAAGCTGCGCCGCCATCCCAAGATCGTCCAGGCGATCAAGGGCACCGCGCAGGGCGCCGGCATGGTCTCGCGCGCCGAATTCGCAGACTTCTTCGAACTGCAGGAAGTCCTCGTCGGCGCCGGTTTCGCCAACAGCGCCAAGCCCGGCCAGACTGTCACCCTGGCGCGCGTCTGGGGCAAGCACGCCGCCTTCCTCTATCGCGACCGCGCCAGCGGCCCGCAGGCCGGCGTCACCTTCGGCTTCACCGCCTCGTTCGGCGCCAAGTTTGCCGGCAACCTCGACGAGCCCAGCATCGGCCTCAAGGGCTGCCAGCGTGTGCGGGTCGGCGAGCGCGTCAAGGAAGTCGTCGCCGCCACCGACCTGGGCTACTGGTTCCAGAACGCCGTCGCCTGATCCGTATCCAGAGCACGACAGGCGACGGCAGCCCGCCGTCGCCTGATTACCGCACCGGAGAAACCGCCCCATGCCCATCAAGAACCTTCTGGCCCGAGTGAACTACGACAACCAGCAGCACGAGATCGGCGACCAGATCGACATCCGCGACGCTGATCTGCCGCAGCTCGAAGCCGTCGGCGCCGTCGCAGACCCGCCCGCTGACGCCACCGACGCCGGCGCCCAGGCCACCAAGCCCGCCCGCCGCCCGAAAGCGGCCGGCTGACCCGCGCCCGCCTGCCCCATGCCCTACCTCACCGCCGCCGACCTCGTCGCCCGCTTCGGCGCCGAGGAGATCGCCCAGGTCTCCGACCGCTCGCTGCCGCGTGAAGTCACGCCCGAGCTGCTCGCCCTGAAGATCGCCGGCGACCCGCTCACCAACTGGGCCAGCAGCGACGTCACCGCCGTCACCGCCGCCGTCGACCTTCTCGGCACCACCATCGACGACGCCCAGTCCGCCGTCGATGCCTACCTCGGCGCCCGCTACACCACCCCGCTCGCCACCGTCCCGCCGGTGATCAAGCGGCTGGTCGCCGACGTCGTCCGCTACTACCTGCACGGCGACCACGCCAGCGACCCCATCATCAAGGCGCACGACGCCGCCATGGCCCTATGCCGCGACATCGCCACCGGCAAGATCGCCTTCGGCGAACTCCTCGTCGCCTCGCCCAAGACCACCGACAACACCATCACCGTCGTCAGCCCCGACCGCCTCTGGTCGCGCGACGCCCGCGGGCTATGAGCGGCGAATTCCGCATCGAAGTCACCGACGCCAGCCTGCTCGCCGCGCTGCGCCGGCTGGCCGGCGCCATGGCCGATCCCGCGCCGATCATGGCCGACATCGCCGCCCTCGGCGAATCGAGCACCAGGCTGCGCTTCCGCACCCAGACCGGCCCCGACGGCAAACCCTGGAAGCCCAGCCTGCGCGCGCAGATCACCGGCGGCCGCACCCTCACCCAGGACGGCCACCTCGCCGCCTCGATCTCCAGCCGCTCCGGCCGCGACTGGGCCGAATGGGGCGCCAACCGCATCTACGCCGCAATTCATCAATTCGGCGGCGTCATCCGCGCCAGGAACGCCAAGGCCCTGCGCTTCGCCCTCGCCGGCGGCGGCTTCGCCACCGTCCAGAGCGTCAGGATCCCCGCGCGCCCCTTCCTCGGCCTCTCCAGCGACGACGTCGCCGACATCGTCCACCTCATCGAGACCCGCCTCGCCGCGGCCGCCGCCTGATGCTCGCCGAGATCGAACAGTCGCTCGTCGCCCACATCCAGGCGTCCCCGCTCGCCGAGCGGCTGCGCGCCGTCGACGCCCTGCCCGATCTCGAGGGCGACAGCCTGGTCGCGACCTTCGGCGCCGAAGCGCCGGCGGTCTATGTCGCGCTCGGCGGCGGCGATCTCGCCAACGGCGCCGCGGCCCCGCTGATCGGCGTCGCCTGCGTCGCCCGCAACAGCCGCAGCCCGCGCGCCGCCCGCCAGGGCGACGGCCTGCAGATCGGCCTGCTGCAGCTCGTCGAAGAAGTCGTCGCGCTGCTCGACGGCGCCTTCATCGACGGCCTGCACTACCACACCCTGCGCTGGGACCCGGTCGCCTCCGAAGCCCTGTACCGCAAGGGGCTGTACGCCGCGGTCGTCCAGCTCACCACCTTCCTCCCGCTGCCCTTCGTCGCGGCCTGATGAAACCCGTTACAACCACCCGCGGCCCCGCCCGCACTTAACGCACAGGAGCCCCACGCATGACCATCACCGTCTCAACCGGCATCATCATGGCGATCGCCTCGACCTACGGCTCGTCGGTCAACATGACGGCCATCACCAACGCGGCCGAAGCCGTCGCCACCCTCGGCGCTGGTCACGGCGTCGTTGTCGGCGATTACCTCGAAGTCACCAGCGGCTGGGGCCGCCTCAATGGCCGCATCGTCCGCGCCAAGACGGTCGCGACCAACGACGTCACCTTCGAGGGCATCAACACCGTCAGCACCACCGTCTACCCGGCCGGCACCGGCACCGGCACCATCCGCCGCATCACCGCCTGGACCAACCTCTCGCAGGTCAAGATCATCAACAGCTCCGGCGGCGAGCAGCAGTTCGCGGACATTACCGCGCTGGACGATGTCGTCGGCAAGCAGATGCCGACGATCAGGAGCCCGGTGCAGATGTCCGTCGAGTGCTTCGACGACCCGACTCTCCCCTGGTATTCCGCCGTCGCCACCGCCGACGACGCGCGCATCCCCTACGCCCTGCGGCTGTCGGCTCCGAACAGCAGCAAGATCGTCGCCAACGCCTACTGGGGCCTGCAGCGCATCCCGGCGATTGGCACCAACGAACCGCTGCGCACCCTGATGTCGCTCTCCTTCTCGGCTGAGCCGACGCGCTACGCCACCTGAGGACCACGCCATGTTCCGCATCGATCCAGAACCGACCTTCGCTGCCGACGCAGCGCTCACCGCCCCCGGCCAGGCCGATCCGGCCATCCTGCCAATCCGCTGGAAACACCTGCGCCGCGACGACCTCAAGAAATGGATCGACGCGCTGGCGTCGAGCGATCTCAGCGACGTCGACGGCCTCGCCGAGGTGATCGCCGGCTGGGATGGTGTCGTCGACGCGCAGGGGAAGGAAGTCCCCTTCTCCCGCGAAGCGCTGCGCGAGCTGCTCGGCGCCTACCATACCGCCGGTGCCGAACTGGTGCGCGCCTACGTGCGTGCCCTGACCGAGTCCCGCCTGGGAAACTGAGGCATGCGGCGGCGGCCTTCGTGTCTCCGCCGGCGGACCAGATCGAGCGCCGGCTGGGTTTCGAGGCCGGGGATTTCGGCGCGCCGGACGTCGCCGTCTGGCCCGAGAACTGGCCGGCCGTCGCCACCTTCAACGCCCTGCAGACGCAATGGATCATCGCCCCGTCCGGCCGTCTGCTCGGCCTGCGCTATGAATCCCTGCCGGTCGTCTGGCAGGCGCTTGGCATCCGCCGCCGCCACCAGCGGCGCCTGTTCCACGATTTGCGCGTGATGGAAACCGCCGCCCTCGCTGCCCTTGCCGACCTCGCCGACCATCCGGCCGGCGCCGCCTGATGCACGGTCCCGCTGACCAGCTCGGCTGGGCCAGCAAGCCGCGCAGCAAGTTCGCCCTCGCCGCCATCATGAAAAAAGCCGAGACCGACCGCCAATTCCGCGCCATCCGCGATCGCTTGATCAAGGATGGCATCTGTACCGAAGCCGGCCGCCTCCTGTTCCGCTGGACCGGTCTCGCCTGGGAGCCAGCCACATGAGCACGCTGAAATTCCGCGTCGAACTCGATGGCGCCGCCGAAACCGCAGCCGGCTTCGACAAGGTCGCCGCCGCCGGCAAGAACGCGGTCAACCAGGTCGCCGCCGGCAGCCGGCAGCTCGACCAATACGGCCAGAGCGCACGCGCCACCGCCGCCGCGCTGCGCCAGGTTCCGGCGCAGTTCACCGACATCGTCACCGGCCTGGCCAGCGGCCAAAACCCGCTCACCGTCCTCCTCCAGCAGGGCGGCCAGCTCAAGGACATGTTCGGCGGTGTCGGCAACGCCGCCCGCGCCCTCGGCGGCTACGTCGCCGGCCTGGTCAATCCGTTCTCCGTCGCTGCCGCTGCCGCCGTCGGGCTGGCCGTCGCCTACGAAAAGGCGCAGGAAGAATCGCGCAACTTCGAGCGCGCCCTGATCAACACCGGCAACGCGGCGGCGACGTCGGCCAATGACTTGCGCGACATGGCCGGGCGCGTCGCCGAGGCGACCGGCGGCACCCGCGGCGCAGCCGCCGAGGCGCTGACCGAGATGGCCGCCTCCGGCAACGTGGCGGCCGAAATGCTCGAGAAGGTCTCCGCTGTCGCCGTCGGTCTCGAGCGCGTTGGCGGCGCCGCCATCGCTGAAACCGCCGAACAGTTCGCAGCGCTCGGCCGGGATCCGGTAGAGGCGCTCAAGAAACTCGACCAGCAAAGCCACTTCCTCACCGCCACCGTCCTCGAACAGGTGCAGGCCCTGGTCGAACAGGGGCGCTCGGCCGAGGCTGCCCAGGTCGCACAGACAGCATGGGCCGACGCGCTGGCACAGCGCATCCCGCAGCTCGAAGAGCAGCTCAACGTCTTTCAGCTGGCATGGCGCGGTCTCGCCAAGGCGGCCGGCGACGCCTGGGCCGCCATGCAGGGCGCTTTCACCGAGGCCACCACGGCCGAGAAACTGCGCGCCGCGCAGGAGCGCGTCGCCGCTGGCGATACATCGGCTCGCGGCGATGTCGCCGTCTGGCAGGCGAAGCTCGACGCCGAGAAGCAGGGCCTTGCCGCCCAGGCGGCCGCAAACATCCAGCGCCGCGCCGAACTCGGCTGGCTGAAGGAAGGCGAGCAGTACCGCAGCAAGCAGCAGAGAATGGAAGCCGAGATCGCCAAGGCGCGCGAAGTCGGCGCGCAGGCGCGCAAGTCCGATCTCGAGATCGAGGCGCGCATCGGTCAAATCCGCGAGAAGTACGCCGAGAAGACCCGCTCAGGCGGCGGCGCCCGAGCCCCGCGCGCCGACCCGCTCGACGCCGAGCTGGAGCGCCTGCGCATGGGACTGCGGGCCGCCGACTCGGGGCTGTCCGGATCGACCGTCAAGGCGCTCGACAATCTGGCCGAAGCCCTGCGCCGCGGCAAGATCGAGGCCGCCGAGTACGGGCAGCTGCTCGACTCGGTCCTCGGCAGGGACCCCGCCCTCAAGGGCGCGCGCGGCGGCAATGAGCGTCTGGCCGCGCAGAGCGAGGAGTTCCTCGCGCGCGAGGAGCGCAACCGCGAACGAGCACTGGCCAGCTTCCAGATGCTCAAGACGCATACGGCGGAATCCGCCGCCGCCATGCAGGCGTACCTGGCCACCATCGACCGCGGCGAGGGTATTCTCAGGCACTACGAGCAGCAGGTTACGGCGGCGCGCGACGCGCATGCCCTGCTGAGTCGCGAGTTCGAGCGGCAGGGGCCACTCAACGAGGCGCAAATCGCCGCCCTCGACGCCCAGGCGCGGGCGGCTGAGGATGCCGCCGCCGCATACGAGCAGATGACCGCCGCTGTCGAAGCGCAGGCCGAAGCCAATGGGCAGGCAACCTTTGCCATGGCCGCGCAGGCGGAGCAGGTCCGCCGACTGGAGGATGCCACGCAGGCGTCCGCGGCGATCATGGGCGCCATGCTCGACGCCCGCACCACATCGGGCTACTACACCACGCTGGAGAGCATGCGCGCCGAAGGCAACATCAATCGCGAGCGCATTGCCCAGCTGGCGGAGCTGAAGTCGGCGTATGAGGCCATGGGAGAAGCCGGCGTCGCGGCGGCGGCACAGGTCGAGGCCGAGATGATCCGCCTTTCCGCCCGGCTGGACCCGATCGCCGACCAGGTCCGCCACATCTTCGAAGAAGCGTTCACGAACTTCTTCGACGATATCCTCGGCGTCATCAACGGCGAGAAGAAACTCAAGGATGCCCTCAAGAGCCTCGGCAACAGCATTCTGAAAGAACTCTGGTCGATGGGCAGCAAGGAGCTGTCGCAGCAGCTGATGAAGCTGCTCGGCGGCGGTCTGGAACCGGGCAAAGGTGCCGGGCTGTTCTCCTTGATCAGTCAGGCATTCGTCCCGGACTCCAGAAACATCGGGGCCGACATCGTCGAGAAAGGCCGCTCCGTCTTCAATCGCATAGCTGGAGGCGGCGCCAGCATATCCAGCGGCTTCGGCTCTGCCAGAGGCGCACTCTTCAGTATCCCGATGTCGGCGCGCGGCGACGGCATTTCGGAGGCCGTCTCCGAGTTCAAGGATTCCCTCGGCAGTGTGGCCGCGCAGTTGCAGTCACTCGGCAGCGCGTCCGCCGCATCGCAAGCCGGGTTTTCGGCGTTGAATACCGGAGTATCCGCCTGTCAGTCCTCGGTGGCGACGCTCGGTATCAGTGCCGCTACGAGCGATGCCAGCATCGCCTCCCTGGGCGTGTCCAGCGCGCTCGCGGATCAGTCGATACTGGGAACCAAAGCCTCCTCCATCCTGGCCGACGTAGCCCTGGCATCTACCGCTGCCTCGGCGACAGCGGCGAGCGCCGGACTGTCCAGCGTCGCCGTGGCGTCCTCATCATCCGCTGTGGCCGGAGCCACCGGAGGCGTGCTCAGCAGTGTGGTCGACTCCTTCGCTGATAGTCTCTTTCAGCTGGGTGGACTCGGTTTCCGCAACGGCGGCGCCTTCGGCCCGTCCGGTCCAATCCACGCCTTCGCCGCCGGCGGCATCGTCTCCACCCCGACCCTTTTCCGCTTCGCCAACGGCGGCGCCTCCGCCCGCGGCCTGATGGGCGAGGCCGGCCCGGAAGCCATCCTGCCGCTCGCCCGCGACAGCGCCGGCCGCCTCGGCGTGCGCAGCGACGGCAGCGGCGGCAGCCCGATCACCATCCACCTGCACGGCATCGCCGGCAACGCCGACGACCTGCGCCGCTCCGCCGGCCAGATCGGCCGCCAGGTCTCCGGCGCCATCATCGGAGCCCGCCGCTATGGCTGAATTTCTGGAAGAGCTGCTCCCCGTGCAGGTCCGCCTCGGCGCCAGCCTCGACGAAGACTTCGCCGTCGAAGTCGTCACCGCCGCCTCCGGCTCCGAGTACCGTCGGCTGTTCCACGGCCTGCCGCGCTACCGGTGGCGCGTTAAATACACCCTCCTGCGCAGTGAAATTGCCGCCCGCATCCAGTCGCTGCACCGCCGCGTGCACGGCCGCTACGCCGGCTTCCGCGTCGCCTGCCAGGACGACCGGTCGACCGCCGCCGACGGCGTCTCGGCGCCGACCGCGCTCGATCACCCGCTCACCCGTCTCTCCGCCGGCGTCTACCAGCTCGTCAAGCGCTACGGCGTCGGCGGCACGCCGATCTCCCTCGGCTACCCGACGCGCATCCTCTACAAGCCCGTCGCCGGCAGCGCCCTCGTCGCCGTCGGCGGCACCCCATGGGCGACCGGCTGGACCCTCGACACCACCACCGGCCAGATCGCCTTCAGCGCCAACCTGACCAAGGCCATCA
>ERZ761595.164-NODE-164-length-12174-cov-3.845202_pt1 | contig 12174 bp, 9 predicted proteins | sample MGYA00511035_ERZ761595 | MGnify/ENA primary metagenome ERZ761595 (study PRJEB28899, sample SAMN03785553) | bioreactor sludge metagenome | biome: EBPR Sludge; feature: EBPR Bioreactor; material: 0.22µm filtered reactor supernatant | place: Saint Lucia: Queensland...
GTATAAGACCGCATAACCTTAACCACATCAGCCGGGAATGAGGACGGTAACACAACCCCGCTATTGGTATGAATCGCCCGGTCAATGTCGGGACGGCTTGAATCCTTTTGCCGGTAGTACCATCCCACCAGTCGCCGCGCCGCGTGTTGGATTGTTTCGTCAGGTCTAAAAACCTCAATCGCGGCCGTTGCGTCAAGCGTTAAATTAGACGAACCGTTTACCCCGCGATAAACGGTTAGATATTGATCCGTGTCGGAAAACGCCGTCACAAAATCGTATTCGTAATTCTCCGTGCTATCATTGCGCCAACGAATGAGTGATAACCTGTCCAGTGAACCTAATAGCCCCAATGCGTCTCTTGCCCCTAACCCGGTAACGGTAAAGTCGTTACCGGAGATAGAAGTCAGGGTAACATTCGTTTCTAGCCAACAATCGGGGTAATGTTCAATGAATCCCCATTCCCCGGTTATGCGGTTAGCCCGTTGCCCACTGGTAGATGAGTAAAAGTAATCATCATTGTTTACGTCAACCGCTATTTTGTTTGCCGGTGTGCCGTATAGCGGCCCCCGCATTAGATACAGGTTGCCATTGGTTAGGGTTGTGTCACCGTTGGCGGTTACTGCTGTGATAATCTCGACTAAAGGCATATCAAGATTAAGTTCGTAATGATTGGTTTGCTGGTCAAAGTAACGGGTTTCCCGAATGGGATAAAACCACATGCCGTTAGCCAACATCTCTAAATCTCTGGACGCCTCTAAACAGAGACGGGCGATTATTTCATCGTCTCTATCCTCTGTAGTCGAGAGTTCGTTGTCTTTGATTTGCCCCGGTGTAATATAGCTGATGATCTTCATTAGCTTATCGCCCTTGTTACGTCGCCATTCACTGTCCAGGTTCCCGCCGCTCGTGTAGACGAACCGCCGCTATTGACATACTGAATATCAAAGTCGTATTCACCTGGCTCTAAGGCGCGTGTCGCACTTTCGTCAAGGAATACGGTTATATCCCCTGCATTCGCATCGTCAACCGTGATACTCCCCCACGCCAGAGTAGCAGTACGGGCGTTTAGCCTTACCAGTCCATCGCTTCCACTTGCCGGGTTTGTCAGCATGATTTGAACGTTTGATTGTTCATCCCGCACATCTGATTTTTTGATGGTCAGATAAACCTTTGTCCAGGTTCCTAATGCTCCCAGTCCGGTAAACGCCTCGTTGAACACGTCGCCCCGATACATCGTTACCGTTGTATTTGTAACCGTGCTTTCAACACTGGCGAGAGGAGTGGTTAAGGTTCGTGTGGCATAAGCCCATATTTGCGCCGCCGTTGAACCGCCGCCACTCCCAGACGGAGCAAGTTCCAAAGCATTAGCCGTGAATTGGGACACCCCCGCGTCGTTGCCGATTAGCTCATTTAGCAATGCCGTTGCTACCCCCGGTTTACTTGCCGGATCATAATCGGTTGCTAGCAAGTGGTCTAAGTGAATATCTGTTAAAGCGGTATCCACTTCGGCATTGACCTGTGCCGCACTCAGGTTGTTCAATGCCGCGATTTGTGCCGGTAGGGTAGTCCCGGTATCTTCGAGGATAGCCGCCACCTCTGTATCCACATAGGCCGTTAAGGTTGCCAGGTTTGCCGCCGTCGCCAGTCCGCTTGTTGCGGCCGTGATAGCCGCTTCTACCGCGCTTTGGTCTGCCGGGTCTGTAGGCAGGTTATCGGTTTTGGCCTTAATCGCACCAACTTCGGTGTCAAGGTAGTCATCTATTGCCGTTAGTTGTGTATCCAGATTGGCGGCCGCCAGACCAACCGCGCTACGGATACCCGCCGCGTCAAGGTCATTAAAGCCGGTAATGTCAGTGCCTTTAGCGAGTGTCCCGGCTGTATCGTCAAGATTGACACCCACGCGGCCGCTGGTGGTGCTTATTTCCCCCTGCCCTGTTCCGTCCTTCACCGTTACGACAGGATACCCCGCCGTGTCCGGTGTGGCGACTGGCGAGGAGTTCCAGCCGGTAACATTTGCCGGTAAATAGCCCTCGTTGCCATATTCAGCCACAACATTTTGCAGATTTGTCGCCGATACCTCATCTGACAGAATTGCTAGAATGTCCGCCCCGGCCAACCCGGTAGGAATCAGCAGGTAAACGCTTGTATTGTCTGGGTTTGTGGCATACGCAGGTGTTACACTAGCGTCTTTTGTTGTGCCATTGTAGCCGTTGATATACCGCAACTGTTTGGCCCCGGTTCCCGACGTGATGAGTACCAGATAGCCCACGTATATACTCGGCGTTGACGATTCACCGGCCGCCAATCTGATGGAGCTAGATGATCCGGTTTGGGCTGTACCTGTCACCATCGCTCCAGCAAAAACTCCCCATTTGACCGCCGCCGTTGGCACTGTGTCTATCTGAACAACGTTGGCGTTTATGGACAGATTATCGAGATACGTTTCCATTATCAGGTTAAGAGCAGATAGATATGCGCCGTCCCCGTCCCACGACACCACGTCAGCTGGAGTAAACCGTCCATACGTGCCGATGGTTGTATGCCCTGCCGTCGCTTCATCCCAAACCGCATCCGCTATTGCCCCTGATGTGGGGATACTTAACGCGGCTATTTGAGCCGGTAGCGTAGTGCCGGTATCTTCAAGAATCGCGGCTACTTCGGTATCAACAAAGTTGTCTAGTGTGTCAAGGCTTGTCTGGCTTGCTCGACTGGAAACAGTGGCGTTTAGATTGTCGCCAATGATTTTACCGGCTGTTCCCGAACCATACGCACCGGGTAAAGCAGTTGACCAGGGATCACCCGCACTGCCCGCCGCGTTTAGAGCGTTGCCCGTAGAACCTGCCGTTAGATGATCGGCTAACGTTTCATCCCACACGGCATCAGCTATCGCGGCCGCTGTAGGTGGTGTAGTGCCTGTTATCCATGCCGCATCGCCCCTATCTCTTATGGCCTCAACTGAATCTGTCGTGTTGTCATACGTTCCCGCGCCCGAACCAAAGTCAAGATTGATCGCGTCAAAGATGGAACTAATGTCTGTTGATAGCCCCGCCGTTTTCCGTGTCAATGCCGCAAAGTACAGAGAAATTACGTCATGCAGTGACGTAACATTTGTCGCCGTTCCAATTGTGCTGTTAGATTTGTCGTATCCCGTGCCGTCATAGTCAGCTTCAAGGTTTCCCGCCGCCGCTGTATCCCCATTGACCGCCAATACACTGGCTGGAATGTAACCGTCAGTGTTGTACTCGCTCAGAATTTGCCCCAAATCTGTCGCTCGTTGATTGTCGTGTCGAATACCATTCACGTCTGCCTGAACTACCCCGTGTGGCACAAGCAGATAAACACTGGTATTGTCGGGAGCCGTACCAAATGCCGGGAACACCTCCGCGTTTTTCGTCACGCCTGTATACTGAGTGATAGAAGCGGTTTGCCCCGCACCCGTTCCCGACACAATTCTCAAGGTGTAGCCGTAGTAAATGTCATCTACTGACGATTCGCCCGCCGCTAGTTGGATATAGGTCACATCTCCAGATTGAGCCGTCCCAGTGACAAACCCATCTAGCCACTGTTCTAATTTATCTGCCGCAGTGGTATCCCCACTGATGGCCGTTACATCGGCACTCACCTGCGCTGTGACACTGCCAACCGCCCCCGTCACACTCCCCACTGCTCCGGTTACACTGGCGACTACCTGATCCGTGTCAATGTTCGTAGCAGACAGATTGACCGCAGTCGTTGGATTTTCAACGTTACCCCAGTCAATACCCGCGCCGCCGGTAGCAGTTACGTCTAATGTCCGCCCTGCTGTGGTAGGTTTCAATGCGCCGTAATCGGTTAACGCTGTATCCGCTTCTGTGTTTACCGACGCCTTCATAGTAGCCGTCAAATCACCAGCGGTTGCCGCATTAGTCAGGTTTGTGACAGTTGTTACCAGAGGGATAACATTGTTTGTCCCTGCATAACCAGTCCCGTCAAAAAATGCTTCTGCATTGTCGGCGGCTGTACTGTCGCCTGATACCTGAGTGACATTAACCGGCATAGGCGTTGTGCCATCGGTGTAACTTTCCAGGTTGTCAGCGGCCGCGCTATCGCCACTAATGGCAGTCACGTTAGCCGTCACCTGATTGGTTACAGTGGTCACGGTGGGAATGGTGTTACCCGTTCCCGCGTAGCCCGTACCATCAAAGAACGCCTCTGCATTATCCGCCGCCGTTGCATCACTGCTGATTTGCGTTACATTAGCATTTAGCAATCCGCCAGACTGCGATACCGCACTACCGCCAACGTTTACCACATTGACGCCCAATTGAGCCGTAGAAGTGCTAACCGCAACCCCACTAATGGCATTCACATCAGATAATCTTTGAATCCAGTCAGGAGTAGCTAGAATTTCAAACGTGCTTGACGAGGATGGATTAGTCCCATAGGTGGCAACCGTTGCCACTTTGGTACTACCAACATAGTCAGTAATGACACGCGCCTGTCCTCGTGCGTTAGCTGGTGTATCGTTGGTTATGTTGACATAACAGCCAACGTAGTAATCGTCAATGGCACTGGCGTTAGAATCAAGCGTAATGGTAGTTGCGGCCCCGGCTTGTGCCGTGCCTGTTCTGATAATGGGTAAACGCCTGGGGTTCAATACGGCAATGGTTGTCTTTGCGCCTGTAGAAGCAATTTTTACAACCGTGCTTGTCGTGTCCATTTCGGTAGCAATCAAGTCAACATAAACAATACCACTGCTAGTGGCTATTTCTGTCGCCTCGTTTGTGGCGTCCGCAAAGGTTCCCATATCCTGAGACAACTCAGTATCAGGAGATGATGGTGAGACGGGATCGCCGTCTGCATCTAGCAGGGGTACGATTAACCGGAAACGGGCATTATAGATGGGAAATGGATGTGCATCTTGACTTGAAACTGCCATGAATTACCAGACCTTGCCGCCTTGCATGTAGTTGGATGTTGGGACATAAGGCACGGCCCCAAATCGTTTAATTGTTGGTTGACCACCAGCGGAACCATAGTCAATATCTAGCTTTGCCGCTTTGGTGGTAGAGCCATCGTAACTGTAATAGTCTTGCCATTCTCCCAGAGTGGTAGTCGTATTTGTATCTACCAAAATTAGAATAGCATTACCGGATACCCACCCCACCCGGTTGACAATCTCCTGAATGACACTCGTGATGTCAATGGAATATTCGGTATCGGCTGTAACGCTGGTTTGATTCCACGCTGACGAAACAGCCGTTGTTCGCGGCCGTGCCGTACTGGTCAACAACTCCCCCGCGCCCGTAGCCGTCAGGGCCGGGGCATTGTCTGACGCTTCTGCTGACACCAGATAACTCACTGTATTTGCCCCGGCGTTGTATGTCGCCTGGGCCGTCAGCTTAAATGTGGCACTGTTGATGGTTGCGGCATTGGCAACGGTGACACCGGTAAACCGAAACGCGGCCGTGTGTTCATTGTTGCCCCCATGCGAGCCGGGCGAAATGGGGTTATCCGTCAGTGACGATATATTTGCCCCTGACGTGACATTTCGCCCGGAATCGTTGTTAATTGACCCGGCATGGGCATCACCCGCCGACGTGTTGACCTGTAAGTTTAATACAGCCATTCGTATCTAAGCCGCAATGACCGCCACACTTACATCAGAGGCACTAGAGTATGTCACCGTCACAATACCGTCACCATCGTTATACAACGTTGCCGGTGTTAGTTTAATCATGCCATAATCAGCGGCCGCTGTAATAGCTAAGGTTCTATCGGCAATAGCCAGTCCTTCTACGGTCGCGGCCGTCGCAAAGGTTAAAGTTCGTGTTTCTGACGCATGGGCATTACGGGCTAAAAAGACCGTGCCCTCGCCCGCATTCTCGAATGTATCGCCGCCGCCTGATGCACTAGTCCAGGTAATAGCCGCCCCTGTCGTTGTGACCTGTTGAACTGTTAGTAAAGCCATTGGTTATCCCCCATTTGTGAAAATTGTCTCTGTTATTATGCCGGTTAGAAGTGGTGCGGGGCAAGGTGTTGATAGCCGTTTGTGGTATAATAACGGGATGAACACAAGAATATGCCCGATGTGCCAAAAAGAATTTGCGTCAAAACGGAGCAATAAAATTTGCTTCTCCAGAGAGTGTCAACGATTGGCTTATTCTTTGGGGGTTAATTATTCTCCGACAAAAAAGCCAACACCGACGAAACGCTTTGTAATGAAAAGCAACGGAAGATTCGGCTTGAGATATAAACGCGGCAAGGGGTGGGGAACGCAAGCTAGAAAATGCAGAGAACGAGACAGTTATACGTGTCAGCAGTGCGGGAAAACGAAGTCAGAGAATCCAAGAGAATTGTTTGACGTTCATCACATTGTCCCCTTCCGTAAATTCAATGGCGACTGCGAAACAGCAAACAAACTAGAAAATCTCGTTTACCTTTGTCGCCCGTGTCACACGCAAGCGGAAAAGGAAATAAGACTAAAACACCCGTTCTAAAAATTACCTTAAAAATATCGTATAGTACGGAACAGGCATCACTAAGCCTATCTATCACTAGCAACTGAAAACGCAAAATAGAGGCATTGTCGCCCGTCTGGTGGCAAGCCAAAAACAACAAGGAAACAAAACGCGCCAACGATTAGAACGCCAGTTCTGTTACTTACCCTTCGGCTTGCGGCCGCGTTTAGCCGCCACGTTTGCCCCTACAGGCTCACCAATGGCTCTACTTTGCGCCTTAATTGGTTCAGCCGGTATTTCTACCACTTTCAAACCATCGTCCATTTCAGCCGGTTCTACGCCGTACTCATCACCGAACTCGACAATATCACCCACGCCTAGCGGCATGACTTCTATATTTTGACCGGGCTTTAGATAGTTTCCCGGTAAGTTAATTTGTATTTTCATGTGTAAACAAAAAGGGATAGACCGTCGCCAGTCTATCCCCCCTATAGATTGTGAACCGTTAAACGTTAGCTAGTCGCTGGCAGACTGAACACGGACGCGCTAGGCAGTGTCGCCGGTTGTGTCGCTGGCTGTTGATCCATATACAGCAGATAGGAAATATCGCCGAATGAACCGTTGGCAACGTCAGACACGTCAAGCGTCAGGTAACGATAGCCGTCTGTCATATACGTGGGGTCAATGTGAAAAATCACGTGTTCCCCGTCATCATTGGCCGCCACTTCGCAAAGCAAACCGCTAATACTGACCGGTGTACCGTTGATAGCCGTCACTTCTTGCACCTGCAAAGCAGGGGTATCAGAAGCGTGTACCGTTCCTAGATGAACTAGAATCGTCACCCATCGCGCCCCTAGCACGTCAACAAACGCACCAGAAGCGGGATATTTCGCGGCCGCAAGAGCCGTTTCCGCCAGGGCATTAGCCCGAACAATTTTCAAAGCGTTAGCTAGATGCAAACCTTGATACATTTTTATTCTCTCCTAATAGCCTAAACGCTATTGTTAGCTGGCAGAAACCTTTTGCACAGCAAATTTCCAGGGTTCAATCACGCGGCCGCCGACACGACGCCGAATGTGGAACTCGACTACGTTAGGCCCGGTGTTGGAATCGCGGAAACGGTCAACCGACATTCCCAAACGTTCAACAATGAAGTAGCCAGAGAAGTCACCGAAGATAAGCGGGAAAGTACCCGCCCCAATTGCCGGTAACGCTTCACTTTCACGCCAGGTTGCGCCCAAGAATTTGGTCACGCCTGGGTCTAGCACTTCCACATAGAACGCACCGTCAGAATCGGCAAGGGCTTCAATCGCACCACCGGTAGCATTAGCCCCGATCATGGTGGCATTTTGGCCCCGATACTGAGAACTAACCCCACGCCGTAGGTTTTTCAACCCACCGATGGTCAACGCGGCCGCACTAGCGGAGACAACTTCTGTCAGGGTTAGAGCATTCGCCCCACCGGGCAAAATACCCTGTGGGCGATTGACGCCAGTCCCTACCAGAAAAGCCTCATCTTCGTCCAAAGCCAACGTTTCTGCTACCAGATTGGTAAACACATCTACCACATTGGCGGCATCTTCGATGAAACTTTGACTAAACGGCACTTTGTAGGTGTAAACGTGTGTCGGCAGTTGATCAAAACCAAAGTTGAAATTCTTGGTTGCCGGGGTTTTGATTTCATTGCCCCATTCACCGCGTAGTCCACTGGTGTAACGACTGTTGCCCCCGGTGATACTCAACATTTCAACGGAATTGGTTGTCAAGTTGACGATAGTAGCCCCGGCTGAACGGGTGCTAGACAAACCGGACTGACGTTGGATAATGCGGTCTGATACCATCGCTGGTACAGCATAACCGCCTAGCACGTCGCTCGATTCCATCTGTGTCGCCTTGATTTCCGTCACGCTCATACCCTGTCGGATCATCGCTTTGACGGCACTTTCGGGCCACAACTGACGTTTGTCTACCCCTTCGGCACTGCCAGTTCGCATAAACCGGGTAAAGGCTTTAGACTGGTCATAGGCTTTTTGGCGATAGTCGCCAACTCCGCCGTAAACCTCATTCATAATACGGTCAACATTTTCGTCAATGTCGCCATAACGGATAACATGAGCCGCTTTAGCTACCCCGTCCTCTGGTTTGGCGGCTTTATTTTCGCCTTCGCCGGGCAAGTCAGCAGGCATAACCGGCGTATTGGCCGCGCTTAAGTCGGTTTCAATCGCTTTCATTTGCTCGGCACGATTAGCCAGGGCTTTAGCCTCGCCACGTAGAGCGTCAACCTGTGTCATGTCGGGATTATCGGACTGTAGCAAAGCTAAGGCTTGCTCATTTTTCGCTTTTGCATCTTGCAAAAGACTTTGGTATTTCTTCATTTATACCACTCCCACTAAGTTAATTAGATCGCCCTCTATTTCTAGCTGAATCAAAGTCGCGCTAACCCGATTCCCCGACGTTTTCTGGTCACTACCCCCCGGCAATAACCCCGCCGCTTTACATTCATTAGCAAACTCAGGGCTGATGTCTGCTAATGCTTTTAAGTTACTTAATACTGTGTCAGGCAATGTCCCGACATTCTCCCACTGCATGGGGTTGACGGTAACAGTGTCACGCTCTAAAGGCCAGGTCACAATTTGCCCGTCATCAGTTCGTTGCACCTTGCCGTTAATCGCCTTGCTTGACGTGCCGACTAAACCGGCGTCAATCAATTCGGCTAACCACTCGACATATTTGTTACGCCGGTTCAGAACACGCTCCAAAAAGATACCGCGTTCATCGGCTTTAGCCGTTTGCATATCAACGTAGCCCAGTACGGCATGTTGCCCGGCTAATTCTGGAGTGCTAATATCGCGGCCGTGTTCCCAGTCCACATGAATCACGCCAGATTCGACGTAAGGACTAGTAATGTCGGTTGACTTGGTAAAATATTCCCCGATAGACCCGTCTGGATTCTTTCGTTTGCTCCCCAGTCCCTCTAAATCAGGCTTGCCATAAAGAATAATATAATTACCAACGACTAGTTCATCGTCGGTTTTACGCAAGACTTTCAGCGAGTTATCGAAAAACTCATAACCCATTGCTTTCTCATCTGGCGCATTCTTCACAACCCCGTCAATATTCTCTGTTTCGTTAGCCGCCTCTACTGGTACAAACTGTTTTTCTACCAGATAGGGTGCGCCAAACATGATCCGCCCTTCAATTTCAGCAAACGGATAGGCAATATATCGCCCGGAAATATGACGAACAATCAGAGCGTCGTTATATGTCTCATAAACCCATGATTCATATTCCAGCGATTCATCCCCGGCCGATTCCATCATAGAATGCCAGGCAAACCAGACGGCATCGGTGGTATCGCGTAAACTGCCCTTCTCTGATTTATTGCCACACATAGGGCAAACTCCGCCTAATTCAATCGCGGCCGCAACAATCGCGTTAATCTTTTCGTTGTCTTTTGCGCTATGCCGCGCCCCGCCTTTGGTATCACTCATATAAATAGCTCCCCCGATTGGCATTGTAACAAACGAATATTCCCCATTGCAAGAAATTCATAAGAAAAACTCTTGACAACGGGTTCGTTTTCCTCTATGATGATTCAAGTAGCCGAAACGAGATAATCAACAGGAGAAAGGAAATGTTCAATCTTTATGTAACCGCAAAAACCGACTATATGGAAAGCGTATTGAGTGATCTTTTGGCCCCTATGGAGTTCGGCATTCTTTCCGATGACGACAATGAAGATGGGACACGAATCGCCATAGCCGAAGTCTACACCGAAAAAGATTCTTATGTCGCTCAGTACATCGAAGATCGAAGCTCTGAGATTCCCGCAGTGGTTAGCTATCAAATCATTTAAGCCAACATCCACAAAACACAAAAAGCCAGTCAATTGACTGGCTTTTTTATTTCCCCCCGTTACGTCCCTGGATTTTCTTCAAAGAACGAACACGCACAATTGAACCCCCGGCAAGCTAACGCGCTTGACTGGGGTAATATGCCACTTAATAGCCACTCCGCCGCCCGTTTCGTTACCCCGTCCCTATCTAAGCAGTCAGCACACGGTTTTAACGTGCCGCCACGTCGCCAGGTCAATAGCGGGTTAGCTTTGTTGTGAGCTAACGCCAGGGCAAATACATAGTCGGGTCTACTTGTCCAGAGGTTGATAACACTGCCAACAATTCCCCCCGATGTGGGCAACCCTTCACTTATCTGTCTGTCTACCAATTCCCTTAACCGGGTTGCGGCCGCGATATTAGCCGCCCCTAATGTCACCAGTTCCGCGTTTACGTCCTCTGGTAATTCCTCATCACCGTACCCGGCAATAGCCGCTTCTCCGGCAAACTGATTAGCAATCCTGACAATCTCGGACTCAAACTCATTAGCCGTTAATTCCCCGGCAACATACAACGCAATCGCGGCCGCAAGAGCATCGTTTAGTTGGTTGCCCTGTTCCGTAACCGCTTTTCTGTCGCCTAAATCACCGTGCCAATGAAACGCCTTATCGGTATCATCTGGTGTAGCCGCAAAAGCCAACATGAATCGGGTTAGCTGTAACTGGCGACTATCTAATAATCCGCTATCAAACGAGTAAACAGAGGCATTCTCCCCCGCTTTTAGCCGTCGTTTAGCGATACTTTTGTATCGTTCCCACTCTCGTTTAATCGCCTTTTCGTCTATGCCCTTTTCTGGTTCATCCGTTGCCGTCTGTTCATCCCTAATATCGTTGCCAATTTCGTCTATGTGTAGAGTTCCGTCCGCAATCGCGGCAACCGGGATGAACAGGGCAATATTTCTAGGATCGTCGCGCAACGGCCAGGGAATAGCTCCGTAAGATTTGTCGGCATGGGGTTCTAAACCTAGCTCGGCTCTCACCTCATCTATGGTCATGCTTTCAAATCGCTGGTCATTTTGCTTTAACTTTAACTCTTTATCGCCGCGTCGAATGTCGGTAAATTCGGCAATAATTATTTCATCTTCATAATAGCGAGTGAGAATTTGCGCCGTTATTTCCTCACCAATCATGGTGAGTTGCGGCCAAACACTCATGTCAATCACGACATTCATAGCCGTGCGACTATTGGCTTCTGTCGCTTCTTTGGCCCAGAATCCAGCCGGAAACCCGAATACCCGGTCTATTTCTTCTCGTGTAAATTCGCGGCCGCTAAGGAACTCTAAGTCCTTATGCGTCAAACCGATTGTTTCCGCTTTTAATTCACCGCCCCGCGCTATGATGAATCGTTTCCGTTCGTCTACCAGTTGGGTTAGAATCTCCGCTTTAACCTGGGTAAATGTTCCCCGGCTTATATCTGGCGGCAAACTGATTAACGTTCGCAGGGCAACGTCATTTAGGAACGTTTCCAGGTTCCAACCGCTTGCTTGTCTATCCGTCTCAATTGCCACGCGCAAAGCGTCTAATCTACTCATACCCTCTCGGTATGAAAACAGAGACGGTTCACGAAAGTAGCAGACGTTTTCAACAGGTAGAAAAACGTCTTGTTTGCCATAGCCATCAGGCTTGTAACGATAGCCAGAAATATAATCTTTGCTATCGGCAATGGGCTTAATTCTATCGGCTGGCAGGGGCCAAATTTGAGCTAACTCGCCTGTTCCATCGGGAACGAGTAGCCACGCGGCCGAACCCCGCAACTGTAGCCACATTGACGTATAGCGAATAATGTAGCTCTTGCTCATAAAGGGGTTAGGGCGTCTAAATAGTTGGCTAAAGGGGTGATCT
>ERZ761595.167-NODE-167-length-12065-cov-6.263947_pt1 | contig 12065 bp, 11 predicted proteins | sample MGYA00511035_ERZ761595 | MGnify/ENA primary metagenome ERZ761595 (study PRJEB28899, sample SAMN03785553) | bioreactor sludge metagenome | biome: EBPR Sludge; feature: EBPR Bioreactor; material: 0.22µm filtered reactor supernatant | place: Saint Lucia: Queensland...
CCGCGTCACCCCCGATGTCGCCGGAACCGCACCGACCGGCGACGACCCAGGGTCGGGGCTGCTCGCCCAGACCAGCAACTGGCAGCCCGTTACCCCTGCCTGACCTACCCCCCAAACCCCAGCCTTCCCAGCGACTCCCGAGGAGCGACCAGCCGTGCCCACACTCACTGACGACTACTGGGGCCTGGCCCTCGAGTCGACCTACGGCACGTACCAAGCGCCGACCCGGTTCTACCCCTGGCTGAAAGTCAAGGCAGGCATCGACAACGACAAGCGCACCAGTGAGGGCATGATCGGCGGTGGCGGCCGCCGCGCCAAGCTGGGCTCTCGCACGCTCGTGCCCGCCTACGGTGGTGTCGGCAAGCTCACCACCACGGTCGAGCTGGAATCCAAGGGCCTGGGCCGGCTGCTCGATTTCGCGCTCGGATCCTCGACCGTGACCGCCATCACCGGCGGGTCGCAGATGGTCTTTCACGACGGGATCAGCGGATCGTTGCTGCCGTCCGCCTCGATCCAAGTTGGACAGGTCCAGAACGACGGCACGATGTACGTGCTCACCTACACCGGTGCCACCGCGTCCAAGGTCACCATCGAGCAGGCCGTGCAGAAGATCCCCACCATGACCGTCGAGTGGGTGTGCAAAGCCCCGGTCAACAACATCGCCGCCGTGGTCCCCTCCTACCCCAGCGGCTCCCGACTGTTCGACTTCGGACTCGCGTCGGCATCGCTGGGCACGGCCCTGACCCCACCCACCACGACCGCGCTCGGCACCGGGCTGACCGCGTTCTCGGACGTCAAGTCCTGGAAGCTCGTTCTCGACCAGGGCCTCGACGCCGAGCGATACGTTCTCGGCGGCCGCAATCGTCCGCTCGCCCAGGGCCCCGAAGTGACCTTCGAGGCAGAAGTCGAGTGGAATGCGGCGACCCTGGCCAACTACGTGCTCAACGGGAACGCTTTTGCGTTCGAGACCACGTGGTCGACCACCGAGACCCTCGGCGCCGGCGTGACCCAGCTGCAGCTGTCCATCCCGCAGATGTCCCTGACCGGTGACCTGCCCGAGGTGGAGACCGGGAAGACCCGCGTGCAGTCGATCAAGGCTGACATCACCAACAACGGCGTCGACCGAGACCTTTACCTGGCGTACCGGTCTACGGACGTCGCGCTCTGACCCGACGTGGCCGAGTCGATGGCCCAGTTCGCGGCCAGCATGCACCGGGCTGCCGGCGACGTCCCCACGACCACCCAGCGTGCCCTGGCCGCGTCCGGGCAGCGGCTGATCGCCGCGGCCCGCGCGGGGGCAGGGATGCTACCCAGCCGTGGGGGCCTGGCCGCCAGGGTCGCCGGCGCCCGGTACACCGTGGACGAGGTCCGGTCAGCCGGCGGATCCGCCGGCATCCGGCTCACGGTGGCCGCCGACCTCGACGTCGATGCCCTCGACCGCGGCACCCTCCGGCACCCTGTCTACGGCCCGCTGGCTCACCGACGCTGTCGAGGACGCTGCCCGCGACGGTGCCGTCCTGGACCAGCTGGCCGACGACGTCGCCGACCTGGCCGCCGACCGCTGAAGTCTCAACCCCCAGCCCCGCCCAACCTCCCCGAGGAGACCACCCCGCCCATGTCCGAGCCCACACCCACCCCCGCTGCCGAGCAGTTCCGCTGGCGCGGCGAGGTCTACGACTACGCCCGCAAGATCCTCGTGCCCGAGGTGGCCATCTATGAGCGGCAGGCAGGCCGCGGCCTGCGGCAGATGACCTCTACCGAGGCCATTTACGTGGTGTACCTCGTTTCGCTGCGCCGAGCTGGGGTGGTCCTGTCGTGGCAGGACGCCATGACCGGGCTTCCGCTGGAGGAGTTCGAGGACGTCCAGCGCGAGATTCCCGACGACGACACCACCGACGACGACGGAGGGCAGGCCGAGACGCTGGACCCTACGGGCGCCGGCTCTCCCCCCGCGCCGGCCGCCCCACAACCGGAGCAGGATCCGGCACCCTTGACGACCTCGCAGACCGCTACTGGCTGAGAGCCCTGCTCGTGTTCCGGCTCCGCCCCTGGGATCTCGACCGGCTCACCCCTGACCAGCTGTACGACCTGACCGCGGCAATCGATCAGCTCGAGGAGGACGCCGACAATGGCTGACCGCCGCGTCGAAATCGATGTTGTCGCGAACAACCGGGCATCGAGCGAGCTGGACCAGATCGGCGGATCCGCCGACCGCGCCGACTCCCGGTCCAAGCGGCTGCTCGGTTCGCTGGGCGCGTTCGCCGGCGGCGCCATCATCGGGGGAGTGGTCGCCGCCGGAACCGCTCTGGTGGGCGCGTTCTCGGGCGCCGAGGACGCCGAGCGTGGCGTGCGCGTGCTCACCTCACAGATCGCCAACCTCGGCCCCGCCGGCCAAGCGGCGTTCGCCGGCGCCACCGATTTCGCCGACACCTTCGGCGCATCGATCGCCCGCGACAACGACGACATCATCGCCGTACAGACCAAGCTGGCATCGTTCCCGGACGCCTTCCGCGCCGGGTCGCTCGGCGCCGAGGGCATGGAACGAGCGACCCGGGCAGCGTTCGACCTCGAGGCCATCGGGATCGGGGCCGCAGAGTCGAACATCGTCGGTATCGGCAAGGCCCTCAACGACCCGATCAAGGGCATGAATGCCCTGTCCCGGGCAGGGGTCTCGTTCTCCGAGGCCCAGAAAACCGCAATCAAACAGGCCGTCGAGCAAGGCGACCTTGCCAAGGCGCAATCTGTTCTGCTGCAAGGGATCGAGTCGAACGCGAAGGGGGCCGCCGAGGCAGGCGTCTCCAACATGCAACGGCTCAAGACCGTAGCCGCTGACTTCGCCGAGGGCCTGGCCGCCAAGGCCCTGCCCTACGTCGAGAAGTTCGCCGGCGCCGCCGCCGAGGCGTTGCCCAAGGTGGGCGATGCCCTCGACCGGATCGGTGCCGCAGTCGGCAAGGTGATCGACTGGTTTCAGCGTGCCGGCACCGATGGGCAGTCCCTGGCCGACCGGATCGGCAACGGGCTCAAGCGGGCCGCCGACATCGTCCTACCGGCGCTGGACTCGATCGGTAAGACCATCACAGAGGATGTGCTCCCCCCGATCCGGGATTTCATCACCGCCGCTCAACCCGTGATCGACTGGCTGACAGGCACTTTCGGCCCCGTGGTCTCGGCCGCGTTCGGCGCCGTCGTGGGCGTGATCAAGGGTGCCCTCTCGATCATCGGCGGGATCTTCAAAGCGTTCGCGGGGATCCTCTCGGGTGACTGGTCCAAGGTGTGGGACGGCATCGAGCAGATCGGATCCGGGGCCATGACCGCCCTGGGTGGCATCATCCGCCTGGGCGTCGCCCAGGTCGGGGCCCTCTTCCGCACCGGGATCTCCCTGCTGACCAGCATTGCCACATCGATCGTCAACGGCGTGATCGGCGTGGTGACCGGGCTCCCGGGCCGCCTGTCATCGCTGGCCACCTCCGCGGTGAACCTGCTGGGCGCTGCCTTCCGCGGTGGCGTGGCCATCGCCAAGTCCGCGTTTACCTCGATCGTCAACGGCGTGATCAGTGTGGTGACCGGGCTGCCGGGCCGCCTGTCCTCGATCGGGGCCTCGATCGTTGACGGCCTGGCCAGCGGCATCCGCAACGCTGCCGGCCGCGTGCTGTCGGCTGCGCAGGCAGTCGTCAACGCGATCCCGGCGGCCATCCGCAAGATCATGGGCATATCGTCGCCGGCCAAGGTGACCCGTGCCCTCGGCCAGAACATCATGGGTAGCCTCGGCCTGGGCATGGCCGACGAACGCGCCGGCGTCGAGGACCAGTGGTCCCGCCTCGACCTGCGCTCGCCGGCGCCGCTGGCATCGGTGACCCGCCTCGCCGGCCGCGCCGGCACCACCACCACCGGCGCCGGCCCGGGAACGGTGATCAATGTGAACGTGACCGGCTGGGTTGGGTCTGAGGATCAACTCGCTCGGGCCATCACCGACGCCCTCGACCGTGCCGGCGTCCGGGGCCTGGGAATCGGCAGCGGAGGCGTGCGGATGAGTGTGGGCGCGGCATGACCACCTATGCCACCGAGACGTGGACGGCCGGCAACGGGGCCGCCTGGCCCGCCCAGTGGGTCACCGGGCAGACCGCCGCCGGCGGGACCGTCGATGTGCAGTCCAACCGGGGCCGGCTGGCCTCCGGCGCCCAGGGTGGCTACTCGGGTGCCTCCCGGGTGTCCCGCCGGCTCAACATCGCCGCTGTCGCCGATGTCGAGGTATCGGGGACGTGGACCCCGGATGCCACCGAACCCTACGGCGTGGTCGCTGTCCGAGCCGACAACACCATCGACACCCAGGTCGGCTACTACCTCACCCTGGACAAGTCAGGGACCCTGAGCCTCACCCGCCGCGCCGCCTACACATCCACCCCCCTCGGGTCGTTCCCGTTCGCGGCCGCCTCGAACACCACGTACGGGTTCCGGCTCCGCGCGGTCGGATCCTCGATCCGGGCCCGGGTCTGGTCCGGAGCCGAGCCGACGACCTGGCAACTCGACGTCACCGACACTGGGCTGAGCGCCCCCGGGGCAGTGGGCCTGTCCGTCGCCGGCGGCGCCGCCGCAACCCAGCACTCGATCGCCTTCGATGACCTGGTCGTCACCGACGGCGCCAACACCGCGGACGCCACCCACGCGCTGACCGCTGGGTGGGCCGCTGCCGCGTCCGTGAGCACCGTGGGCATCACCTATGCCACCGAGACGTGGACGGCCGGCAACGGGGCCGCCTGGCCCGCCCAGTGGGTCACCGGGCAGACCGCCGCCGGCGGGACCGTCGATGTGCAGTCCAACCGGGGCCGGCTGGCCTCCGGCGCCCAGGGTGGCTACTCGGGTGCCTCCCGGGTGTCCCGCCGGCTCAACATCGCCGCTGTCGCCGATGTCGAGGTATCGGGGACGTGGACCCCGGATGCCACCGAACCCTACGGCGTGGTCGCTGTCCGAGCCGACAACACCATCGACACCCAGGTCGGCTACTACCTCACCCTGGACAAGTCAGGGACCCTGAGCCTCACCCGCCGCGCCGCCTACACATCCACCCCCCTCGGGTCGTTCCCGTTCGCGGCCGCCTCGAACACCACGTACGGGTTCCGGCTCCGCGCGGTCGGATCCTCGATCCGGGCCCGGGTCTGGTCCGGAGCCGAGCCGACGACCTGGCAACTCGACGTCACCGACACTGGGCTGAGCGCCCCCGGGGCAGTGGGCCTGTCCGTCGCCGGCGGCGCCGCCGCAACCCAGCACTCGATCGCCTTCGATGACCTGGCCGTCACCAACGGCGAGAACGGCGCCCAGGCCGCTCTGCCCACTGTGCACACCCTGTCCGCAGCGGCGTCCCTGGACGCGCATCCGTCGGCCGCCCACCCCCTGGCCGCCGGGTTCACCGCATCCGCAGGGTTCGCGCACACCGCGGCCGCCACGTTCGACGTCGCCGCGGTCGTCGCTCCCGGCTCCGACGTGACCGTCATCCCACGCCGGTTCACCCGGCTCCGGGTGTACGCCATCTGGGACCGTCACACCCTGGTCGACATCTCAGACCGGGTCATCGGCAAGACCACCATGCGCCACGGCCGGGCCACCGAGCTGGGCGAGGTGGGCCCATCGGTCCTGACCACCACCCTGGACAACTCCGACGGCGCGCTCACCCCCGACAACCCTGACTCGCCGTGGTGGCCCAATGTGGCCCTCGAGCGGCAGATCTACGTCTACCTGGAGCGTGGCGAGCAGAGATGGCCCGTGTTCAACGGGTGGATCAAGGTTCTCGCGCCCGAGTTCCCCTCGGCGGCCGTGTCCTCGGCCACCGTGCAGCTGCAAGCCGTCGATGCCCTCGGCCTGGCCGCCGCGCGGGTCCTCCGGTCCAACTGGGTGCACGCTGCCGAGCTGTGGGCCAAGTTCCGCGGCACCCGCTACGACGCCATTGTCCTGGCCGGCGACGGATCGGCCACCGACACCCTCGACAACGTCACCACCAGCCCCGGCCCCAAGGCCGCCGCGGTGATCGAGGCCCCCGCCGGCGGAATCGAGATCGGCCCCCTGTCGTTCGGCTCGGCGGACGGGCTGTCCGTCGAGGGGGCCGCCACGTTCGCCCCCGCCGAGGACGGTGTCGGATCGGTCATCCGGGTGAGCCTGGCTGCCCCCGTCCGGTCCCTGCAGTGGTGGATCAAGATCCCCACCGAGACCCAGGTCGATGCCACCACCCCACGCCGCGACATCCTGCGCCTGTCCACCGCCGCCGGCACCCTGCTCGGCTCCGTCGAGCTGACCAACAACGCCGGTCAGACCGACCTCAACCTCTACTCGCCCGCCGGCACGTTCCTGGGCACCCTGGCATTCGGGTGCAACACCGGGGCATGGGTCCGCGTGAGCGTGCTCACCCGCACCGCTGACCCCACGCTCACCGAGTGGTACTACGACGGTGGCGGCCGCGCCGGCGGTGGCTACCTCGGGTCCGTCCCCATCGACCTGCGCTCGGTCGGGATCGCCCGATTCGGCGGTGTGTCCGGCGCCGTCGCCAAGCACTCCGTCGCCGGGATCATCACCGCAGGCCTCGAGAGCGCCGCCGTGCCAGCCAAGGACGGCCAGGTCGCAGCTGCCGGCACCGTACCTGAGCGGCTCACCGCCTGGGCGTGGGTGTCCCCGCTCGGACGGGCCGCCACCATCGGTACCGCAGCAGACACCCCCGCTCGGGTCGGGACCTGGCACGGCCGTAGCGCGCTCGCCGTGGGCCAGGAGATCGCCCGCACCGGCCGCGGGTTCCTGTGGGTCGACCCGCCGACCGGGCGGCCGCGGTTCTGGGCTCCCGATGTCTGCTACCCCGCCGAGCCCCTCATCACCATCGACCCCGAGCGGGACCTCATCGGCCAGCCCACCCTGGTCTACGCCGTCGACGCCAGCCCCACCAGGATCACCGTGGAGTATCCCCGAGGCAGCGTTACCGTGATCGGCGCTGGCCTCGAGGCAGCCTCCGCGGTGGTCGGCCCTGGCTCCGAGCAGGTGCGTGACGCGCGGGTCAGCACCGTGTGCGCCGTCCGCGACGACGCCGAGGCCATCGGGGCCGAGCTGCTCGAGCGGGCGAACCGGGGCATGCGGATCACGAGCCTGACCCTCGACCTCAACTCCAGCGGCCAGGACCACATCCCCGCCCTGTTCGACGCCGCCACCCCCGGCGCAGGCCTGCGCCCCACCCAGCGGCTGCGCGTCCTGGTCCCCGTCTCCCACTTCGGCGTCGACCACAAGGACGTGTTCGTGGAGGGCTGGACCCTCACCCTGGACCCCGCCCAGGACGCCGCGGCGCTCACCCTGGACCTGTCGCCGGCGACCCGCGCCCCCGGGGTCGTCCCCGTCGACGCCGCGTTCGCTCTCACCTCGACCACCCTGGCCGCGCTCGCCGGCACAGCGCCCGGCGCCGGCACCCCGGACACCGTGCGGATCGGTGCCCAGACCAGAGCACTGGCCGGGATCAACCCCACATCGACCGCCTACCCCGGCGGCCGCGGTGTCGATGAGCTGGTGCTCTACCGGGCCCCGATCACCCAGACCGTGACCAACCAGTGGGGGACCGAGGTCACCGTCGGATCCGACGGCCGGGTCATCGCCATCCTGGACCGCCAGATCACCGGCTCCACCACCGGGACCACCGTCCCCGCCGGTGGGTACGTCCTGTCCGGGCACGGCACCGCCCGGGACTGGCTCAACGCCAACGCCGTCCCCGGCGCCCTGGTCGAGCTGCTCACCAACGGCACCACCGGCGGAGGCACCACCCCCGGCGCCTCGGGATGGCGCTCGGGCATGCCCTGGGCGTTCGGCGTGTTCGGGCACACCGCGTCCAAGGTCGCCGCGTTCGAGGCAATGGCCGGCACCGTGATGGATTTCGTCGACATGCACCCAGGGTGGGAATCCCTCATCCCGCCCGGGTTCGGGGCCGGCTGGTGGTACGCGCCCCTGATCGGCCAGCCCTACACCCTGCACGTCTCGTGCCCCATGTACGGGCCGGACGGCGTAGGGGTCGACCACGCCGCCTACTTCGCCCAGGCTGCGGCCGCGGTGTACGCCGCAGGGTTCCGCAAGGTGTGGTGGCGCCTCGGAACCGAGTTCAACCTGCCCAACCCCTGGACCTGCACAGACAGCAATTACACCCAGTGGATCACGCGGTTCCGGCAGGCATCAGCAGCGATCCGCGGCGCCACGCCCGACGCCACTGTCCTCATCAATGTCAACGAGGGCAACTCGCAATCGTGTTCCAACGCAACGACTCTCGCCGTGGTCGAGGCCCTTGCCGCCGACTACGACGTCCTGAGCGTCGACTACTACGACCAGTACCCGCCGATCTTCAATGACTCCCAACGCGATGCACGGTTCGGGACGGCCACGACGTTCGGAACCATCAACTACTGGCTTGCCGCGGCCCGCCGCCTCGGCCGCAAGTTCGCCCTCCCGGAATGGGGCGTGTCCTCGGGCACCCAATGGGCCGGAAACGCCGGCGGCGACAACCCCTATTACATCAACGCCGTGTTCGACTGGCTCGGCGCGAACGCCGACACCGTCTCCCTGGTCTCCTACTTCGAGGAGGACCTGCCCTACCTACGGTCCGACATCACCACCACCGCCATCAATCCCAACGCGCGCACCGCGTTTCAGCAGAACGTCACCCAGTGGAAAGGCACCACCGCACCACCCCCCAACCCCGGTGGCGGTGGCGGAGGAGGTGGGGGATCGGTCACCGGTCCACTGCCGGCCAACGTGGTAGCCGTCTACAAGATGATGTGGTCCGTGAACGGGCCCAACCTGGGCGCCGTACCGGCCACCTTCAACGTGATCAACCTGGCGTTCGGGCAGGGCACCCCGCCCTCGCTGGTCGGCTGGGGCAGCCAAGGGCAGGCATCATTCCTCGCCGACCTCGCCGCCAAAGTCGCTGCCGGCGTGCGGATCCACCTGTCACTGGGCGGCGCCGGCGGGGCCATCGACATCAGCAACCGCGCCGCGATCAAGACCGGCTTGCAGAACATCCGCAACGCACTCGGCGGGAACCTGCACGGCATCGACTGGGACCTCGAGGGCTCTGCGAACCTCGGATCCGCCGATTGCGTCGACATCTCTTCGTGGTGCAAGTCAACGTTCGGCGCCAACTTCGCAATCACGTTCGCGCCCAACGGGTCCAACCAAGCGCAGTACCGGGCCGCGGCCGCGGCCTGCCAGGCAGCCGGCTGCCTCGACATGATCGGCCAGCAGTACTACGACGCCGTTGTCTCGCTCTCTGCGGCAATCGGCAATATCAATGCCTACCTCGCCGCCGGCATCCCGCAGTCCAAGATGAGCGTGGGAATGATGATCGGTTCATCCTCGATCTACTGGACCAACCAACAAGCCCGGGACAACATGGCCGCGATCCGCGCCCAGTTCCCCCAGATCACCAAGGCCTACCTCTGGGAGGCCACCCGGGCGGGCACCGCCCAATGGGCCACCGACATGCGCGCCGTGATCGGCTTCTGACACAACGCATCCCCGAGCCACCACACCCCCTGGGAGGGCACGCCATGGCACTGCCGGCCCGCTACCCCGCCGCTCGTTGGCGACCCCTCGGACGCCAGGACGAGCCACCCATCACCCCCCGGATCCTGGTGGTACACACCATGGTCGGCTACCTGCGCGGCTCCGAGGACCTGTTCCGCCGCAACGGATACCAGGGCACCGAATCGCACTTCGGGATCGGCGGACCCTGGGACCGGGACAACGACGGCACCAGCCTCGACGGCGCCGTCTGGCAGTGGCAGGACACCGGCCGCCAGGCCGACGCCCAGAACGCCGGTAACAGCATCTGCACGTCCGTGGAGACCTCCGACGGTGGCAACCCGTTCAATGCCTGGTCACCCGCCCAGATCGAGGCCCTGACCGAGCTGATCGTCTGGTGGTGCCGCGGCACCGGCCACCCGGCCCGTATCTCGACCTCGACCACCATGCCCGGGATCGGCTGGCACGCCCAGCACCCCGAGTGGGCCCCCGACGGGCGCACCTGCCCCGGGCCGGTGCGGATCCGACAGCTGCGCACCGTCGTGGTCCCGGACGCCGCCGCGATCCTCGCCGCCACCGAGGCCACCCCGACCCGCCCCGCCGGCGTGCGCCTCACTCTCACCCGCACCCTCGCCCTGGACTCGCCGATGCTGCACGGTGAGGACGTGCGCGCCGTCCAGCGGGCGGTGGGCGTGACCGATGACGGGTGGTACGGCCCGGCCACCCATGCCGCGGTGATCGGCTACCAACGCCGCCACCGGCTCACCCCCGATGGCATCGTCGGCCCCCTGACGGCGGCCGCGCTCGGCCTGGGCTGGTCGGCATGACCGCCGCCCTGCGGCACCCACGCATCCAATCCCCGGCCACCGGGGTCCACCACCTGCCCGGCCGCCGGGCCGTCCCGGGAGGCCTGTCCGCCGTGCCTGACGCCGACACCAAACTCGACCAGCTGCTCGGCATCCTCACCGACGTGCAGGTCAAGGTGGGCGAGACCGCCGTCCGGATCGAGGCCCTGACCACCGCTCACGAGCACACCGCCGGCGACCTCGTCACCCAGCGGGAGGCCCTGGCGGACCTACGTGACCGGGTGACCAGCCTCGAGCACACCCCCGACCCCTCGGCCCGGCTGGTGGCCCTCGAGGCACGCCCGGTCGGGGTGACCCCCCGCCAACTGTGGGCCGCGCTCGCCTCGGCCGCGGCCGCCGCGGCCGGCACCGTCGCCGTACTGGCGTTCCTGCTCGATCACGTCCGGCTCACCTGACAGGAGACAAGATCATGCCCCTCACCCAATGGATTGCCTGGGTTCGCAAGGCGCTCATCGCCGCGGCCGCTGGTCTGGGCGTGGTCGGGGCCGCGCTGCTGACCGGGTCCGACGGCGGGTCCGCCATCACCGGAGCCGAGTGGGTCGCCATCGCCTCGGCGATCGCCGGCGCCCTGGGCGTCTACGCAGTGCCCAACGGCCCACGGCCGCCGACCAACGTGTGACCCAACGGCGCCGCGGGCGCACGGAAACGGCTGCCGACCCGGGCGGGGCGGCAGCACAGAAGGCCCCCCACGTGCTCACCCTTCCCCAGGGTGGGCCGTGGGGGGCCCTTCACCAGTTTGTCACCGGTAGCGGGTGACCGCCCTCGACCTGGGCCCGAACTTGTGCCACAGAGTCAACGGCAGCCACACGAGCAGAGCCCAGGCACCCGCGGTGATGATCGACATGACGAGGTGGAACGTGTGCGATGTGCGCTTGCGGCTGTAGGTGACGGCCTTCTGTGGTGCCGCGGCCACGGCAGCCGGCGCTGGTGCCGGCTGAGCGTGGGCCGTCCACTGGTAGCCGTCCCACCAGCGGGTCACGCCGGTGCTGTCGGGATACCAGCCGGCTGGCCGACTGGGCTGGTGCTGGTGCATGCTCATGAGGTCCCCCTCGTGCTCGGGCGGGTTGGGGCTGCCCGCACAGTAACCCGCCCCCGCCAGGTCCGTGCCCGGGTCGGGGCAGATCAGGACACCACGCCGAGGACGGCACGGCGTAGCGCGTCCTGGGGCAGCTGCACGTAGCGCTGCGTGGTCTGGGGCCGGTCGTGGCCCAGCAGGGTCTGCACGGCCAGCAGATCCCGATCTACGGCGTACCAATCGGTACCGGCCCGGTGCCGCAGCGTGTGAGGCGTCCACCCTGCCGGCAGGGCCGCCGACATGATCCGCCCCACGGCTCCCGGGGTGAGGTGGCCGCCCTCCCGGGACGGGAACAGCCACCCATCGGCCCGGCCGGCGAGCTGGCCGGCGAGCACCGGGTGCAGTGGCACCAGCCGCACCCGCCCACCCTTGCCCACCACCCGTAGCACGTCGTCCAGCACGTCATCGGTTTGCACCCGGGCGATCTCACCGCGGCGCAGGCCAGCGAATCGGCCCAGCTGCAACATGATCCGTGTCCGTGGCGGCGCTGCCCGGACGGCGGCCGCGAACACCGACACCGGGATCGCCCTGGGCACCCCGGGCTAGTGCGGCCTCGGTCACATTGCCCCATCCGACGTGCTGGCGGACGAGGGCCA
>ERZ761595.168-NODE-168-length-11952-cov-4.090611_pt1 | contig 11952 bp, 22 predicted proteins | sample MGYA00511035_ERZ761595 | MGnify/ENA primary metagenome ERZ761595 (study PRJEB28899, sample SAMN03785553) | bioreactor sludge metagenome | biome: EBPR Sludge; feature: EBPR Bioreactor; material: 0.22µm filtered reactor supernatant | place: Saint Lucia: Queensland...
CTACATTCAAGAGCTAGAAAAGAAACTGCCTCAAGATAATCAAACTCGCTGGGGGCAATTCTTAGAGCACGCGATGAAGCGACTCGAAGTTATCCACAGTCAGAAAAAAGTTGAAGAAAGTTCTTGCAAAGGCGCTTAAGAAATAAAGTAGCAAAAAGTAGGGGGAAGTATGACATTGAAAAAGAAAGTCCTAGCAAAATCACCGCGAACAATCGCAAGACTTGTAGCAAATCTTGACGGCAAATATGTTGGCTTAAACCAGCAAGATGTTGAGAAAGCAATGAAGCTCATGGTCGCACTTGAGGCGGCTTGTATCCTTGGAAATTATCGGTCATTAACTGCGGAGATTCGTAAGAGTGCGAAGCGTAAGGCGCTTAAGGTGAATAAATAATGGCTGTAATTATAGTAAAAACGCAGGAAGAACTAGATGCTTTGCCTGCGAAATTTGAAGAATATACACGTATCGAAATTCATGGTGGAACACAATGCAATAGAATTATCGTGAGAGCATTGCGGGAAAACTCTAGCGTTGTGGCGCGGGGAAACTCTAGCGTTGAGGCGTGGGGAAACTCTAGCGTTGAGGCGCGGGAAAACTCTAGCGTTGTGGCGCGGGGAAACTCTAGCGTTGAGGCGTGGGGAAACTCTAGCGTTGAGCTATTTATTGCGGCTTATTGCATTGTTCTTTCCTCGCGGGCAATTATAAAAAAAGCTCTAGACCATTCCACAGTTGTATTTAGAGGCGTTAAAGCAGTTGTTCAGGAGCAGGCAGACACGGCTCATATTCGAGAAGTACCAGATCAAATAAACCCGTCATTTGAAGAGTGGTTACGCCGTGGATATGTTCACGCTGATGGTATTACAAAGAAACTGAAGTCACAAAAGAAGCTTGGCGAGATTGAAGTTTTTGAGGTTTATGAATTTCCAAAAACAAAAACAAGCTTTGTAGTTAAACGCGGTGATGCGTTCTCGCATGGTGAAACTATTGAAAAAGCTATCGAGGATTTACGTTACAAAATTTCTGACCGCGATACATCGAAATTTGATCACTGGAAATCAAATCTTGATCAGGTTGTCAGCTTGGACGATGCAATTAAGGCTTATCGATTAATCACGGGTGCTTGTGAAATGGGAACGAAGCAATTTGTTGAATCAATTCAGGTGCCGGAAAAGCTCACTCCGAAAGTGATTTTAGAATTAACTCATGGACATTTTGGCAGCGATAAGTTTAGGGAGTTTTTAGTATGAGCCAAGACCTAGTTAAAGCGTTGGGAGTGAGGGTGTTTACGGTGGACATTTCAGATCCTGTTATCCCAGATTATGATTGGCAAGATGTTGTTTTGGTTAAAGACCTCCGCGCCGCTCTTGAAAAGATGCCTGTGGTGTATGGATTTTCAGATTCAGAAGGGAATCGTTTTAATGATAAAAAGTTTCCTTCAGACACGCACACCGCTCGCTTGTTCGCAATCGAGGAAATTAAGAAAGAGCCTGTGAAGGTTGAGTTTGAAACCCACATCACTCGTCAGGGTGTGCATTATTATGACACCGCTAAGTTTGATGGAAAAATCGGGCGTAAGGTAAAAGTCACCATTCAAGAAATTGTGGGGGAGTAGGGATGGGCAGACATAGCACTACACTTCGTATTGATGGGAATATGTTACGAAAAATTCTAAAAGATCACGACCTAAATTTTTCGGAAAGAGCGCAGGAATATGGAGTTTCAAAACAAGCCATCAATTCTTGGTTTAGCACCAATAGAGTTCCTCCACGCGCCCTACTTGAGCTTGCAATAGACTTGAAACTTTCAAAAGAAGAATTAGATCAAATCATTGTTAGCGTGAAAAATGAAGAGATATAAAAGAAGAAAAAATGGCAAATAATTATAGAGGAATTGTGACACCCGCAGAGAAAAAGGCGAGTGAGTTGGCGGAACAGCATATAAACGATCCAAGTCGCACTGGTCAAAAATATGACGAGAATGATCTAAAAAGAATCTCTGATTTCAAAGCCGGATTCCTAGCAGCCCTTGAGTTGGAAGAGGTGAAGGGGTTGGCTTCACGTCTTGAAAATGCAGTTTATCATCAAGAAAAAGCTAGAAACTTTATAAGCCATTTTGATGATTGTAATGCCTTGATAGATGAAATTCCAGAAGACGAAAGTTGCCAATGCGGCATGGACATGTTTGCGCATAATAATCATCTATCCATTTCCATTACGAAAGAAGCCCTCACCGCTTGGCGCAGTTTTAGGGGGGAGAAGTGAGTAGTCCAGAAGAAAAAATTCAAGCAATAAAGCATGCAGTCGCAATAGCAGAAAAAGAAGTATTGAAATTAGAGACTCTCAAGAGCGTGTCTTACTTATGCAAAGAGGATCAATACAAATTGGATATGGCGAAAGAATGTGTTCGAAGGGGTAAAGAAATTATAGGCGGTACGTTGTGACTGAAGCAAAGCTTAAATTGATTCAAGGCGAGAAACCTAAATGCCCAAGATGTCATAGCTACAATGTAGACATAGGTTATGGATTAGCTTGCGGAGGCATTGGAAGCTACGAGATGTGTTTTTCTTGTAACAACACTTTTAACTTCATACCGGATAAGGATGAAAATACAGAGGTGTCTAGTGACTGAAGCAAGCAAGCAGAGGATGCAAGAGTTAGAAGATGCCATGGTTCAGCACTGGCGAGAGAATTTTAAAACGACAGCCGATGGTTATGGTCTCAAGAGATACGGATTTAAGCGTGGATACGAAGCAGGATTTAACGATCCTGATGCGAAAAAAATATTCGTAGGCGGCGTTTATTGGGACGCCGAAAAAATCGAAGAGCTGATTCGTAATCACACTAATCAGAATGTTGAAGCTGCGAAATCCCTCCGGGGGTCTTTGGTTTTGATTGAAAAACTCGAAGCTGAAAACAAGAAACTTCGCGAAGCCATGCAATTCGCCGTAGATCACTTAAGTTCTATGGGCGACTACAGCATTGTGAATGGTGCAATCCATAGCTTAAAAGAAGCCCTATCGTCTGGAGGTGAGTGATGATAATCGAGGAGCTTTCAAAGAAGGTAAATAAAATTGAAATATTTAGACCGAAGAGAAAATACAATGCTCCGATAAATCCGGATATCTTTGTTAAAAAAGGTAAAACTGTTTTTGTAAATGTTAACGGCATTAAAATTTCTATTGAAAACACTAATGATCAGAACGTCTACGTGAGGTTGAAATGACCACAGAATCTAAAGGAGACGAATAATGGGGATATTATATTTTATTTTAGGAGCTTATTGCGCAATTTGTTGGACCATTTCAATCTTTGCTTATTCCGAAGAAACGGCTAGCAAGCAATGGATTTACATACCGTTAAGTCCGTTTATTGTCTTGGCAGTTATTGTAATAACAGGATTTGAAATTATCTTAGGGAAATTAAAATGATAGAATCTAAACCTCGTGAAAGCGTAAAGGTACTGTTCGTCACTCAAAATCCAATCAAGACAGCATTGTATTTAGAGCCGCATTGGTGCGCTTTGGATAAGCCGTTCAATGGGATGATACCTTTCATCGAAAAATCCTATGCCGACAAGCTCCAAGCCGAAATCCAATCCTTAAAAGCCCGCGAAATCGCGCATCTTGCTTTGATTCAGGATTCAAGGAAGAGGATTAAATCTAAAGACGAGTTGTTGCGGGAGTGTGAGAAGGCTTTGATGTTCTATGGCGACGAGAACAAATGGTTTATGCGAACCAAGATAATCGACCCAACAAAAGACGTTATTTTCGCAAGTAGATACAATGATAAAACAGGACAGAGTGAGGCAGTCGATATTAAAGAGCCATTCGAGTCCAAATCATTTGAAGTCACTGCTCGTTTGAAAATAGACCAAGGGAAAACAGCTCAGGCAATGCTCCAAAAACTCCGCGAGGGGAAGAACTAAAGTAATTCCTGATTATGCCGATAAAGACAATATGAAATTTGATGAAATATACCTAAGGTTAGCTAAAAAAATCGTTTCTGACTGCGAACACTGGGTGAACACGAGCCCAGAAGGATCTTTTAAAGAGAATCGAAAAGCGATCGTTAAACGATTACGTCCTCTTATTCAGGCTTACGAAAACGAGACTGATCCCGCGGTTCGAAGGAAAATTGCAGAGGCCATAATGAATGAATTTACTTCCTAGACTTCCCACTACAAGCGCCCATGCTAAAATGGGCCATGAGCAAGATCCAAAAAATCAAAGAACTGGCATCCCAAAATAAAGGGCTGAACGATAAAGCTGTTCAGTACCTTTTATCGTATTTAGAAAGCCTTGAACAAGAAAACGAACATCTTTGGCAGAACTACAAGATAGGAAATCTGTCTGGCGAGGGCTTACGCCACGCGGGTGCTGCGAGTAAAATTAAAACTGCGCGGGAAAAAGAAGATCAGGCCTAGGGTTGCGCTGCGCAATCTGAGTTATCCACAATCGAAAAATAATTAAAGAAATTCTTTACACCCTCTGATTTATTTAGCTCGGAGGTGTTATGTCGTTTTGGGAAAAGTTAGAATCTATTTTTAAGAAGCCGAACTCTGGTTCAGGTCAACAAGTATCAAAGTCCTTTGCGTGGAAGAGTGAATGGGATTTCCCATTAAAAAGCGCGATTGAATCAAATCTAAAGTCTCTATCAGGTGCTAGTGATATTTTAAAGCTTCGTGGCGACTACAATACTTTGAATGATGAGCAAAAATGCACCGTTTGGTTTGAGTTCTTTAAGACCCTTGCGTATTACGAGAGTAGTTACAATCCAGACTCACAAAATGTGGATGTAGGTAAAGCTAATAATCGAGATACTTGGTCAATTGGTCTATTACAGGTATCTGTGATCGATCAGGTCAATTACGGTCTGCATTTTGGATTTAACTTTGCGGATCTTTTGGTGCCGGAAAATAATCTAAAATTCGGCGTAGCTGTTTTAGCGAATCAAGTTAAAAAGCGCGGCAAAATCTTTATTCCAAACGATGAAAAGGGAAATCCGAAGGCGTACTTTGCGACCTTGCGTCCGGGTAACAAGTATTCAAAAGTCGATCAGATTCTTGCAACCGTTGAAGCCTTGAGATTCGTATCTGATTTCACAGAAAATCTATTCCCGTGGATGAAGATTGCCGAAGCCGAAGAGGGCCAGTCCGAAATTGTTGGGTCCGAAGACAATCCGCGCATTGTTGAATATCATCAAGCAACGACACTTAAAGCAAAAGACGATGAAACTGCATGGTGTGCTTCGTTTGTTTGTTGGGTGCTTCAAAAGGCTGGTTATAAATCCACAAGATCGGCGTGGGCACGCGATTACTTGGATTACGGTAAATACGTCAAAACGCCAAGCTATGGCTGTATCTGCGTGTTTAAGCGCAACGAGACTTCAGGTCATGTGGGTTTTTACGTCGGTGAAGATAAAGATAATATTTTGGTCTTGGGCGGGAACCAATTAAATGCTGTTCGAACGAAGTGGTATAAAAAAAGTGATCTTCTTGGATATAGATGGCCGGTGAAATAAAGGATTCATTAATGGGTGATGTAAACGTTAGAATAGAAACATGTAGTGTACCAGAACCAAATACGGGTTGCGTGTTGTGGACGGCAAATTCAGACAAAAATGGCTATGGAAAAATATACTACAATAAAAAGCACTGGAGAGCCCATAGGCTTTCATATTATCTGAATAAAGGTGAAATTTCAGAAAGCCTTCAGGTGTGCCATCAATGCGACACTCCGGCATGCATTAATCCTCAACACTTATTTTTAGGCACAAATAAAGATAACATGATTGATAAAGTTAAAAAGGGTCGGTTGCGAAATCAAAATATAAACAAAACTCATTGTAAATTTGGTCATGAATTCATTAGCGAAAATATTCGCTGGGAAAAAACCACTATCGGCACACCTAGGCGGACGTGTATAACCTGCTACGTAAATGGATACAAAATGAGAAATTCCTTGAAGAAAAAACAAGGAAATAAATGACGAACCCCGACCTAACCAAAAAAGAACTACGCGACATAGAAGATGTTAAGCGCCTACTAAAATACTTAGATCAGGGATGGAGCATTAGTGTCGCGATTTCAAAAGCAGGGATGACGCCGCAGAGATACACAGAGCTGCGAAGTGAGTACACTTCTTTAAAGGAAACTGTTGCGCGGTATTATCAGTTTGCGGGGAATAAAAAGCATGGCGAAGTTTAAGAAGCGCCCCAAATACAACAACAAGAAAACCGAATATGATGGCATTACTTTTGATTCGCGCAAAGAAGCGCGTGTGTATTCGAACCTGAAGTTTCTAGAATCACGCGGAGACATCACAAGTCTTAAATGCCAAGTGAAGTTTGATTTTCCAATTAACGGAAATGCTTTGCGCTATGTGGACTCAAATCGGGTGATCAAGTACATCGCAGATTTTGAGTATTTCGACATGTACGGAAATCGCAAGGTTGTCGATGTGAAGGGTTTTAAGACTCGGGATTATTTAATAAAGAAAGCTCTCATGATGGCTTGTCATGGGATATACATTCTCGAGGTTTAATTATGGCGTATCCAAATAAATATTGGGCTCAGGAAGAAGTACAAATGTTAATTACGCTTAGGTCGAATAATGTTTCTGCCTCTGAAATAGCGAACGTTCTTTCGAGAACTAAGGCGGCTGTTAGCCTAAAGTCATCATCTCTGGTTAAGTTGGGATTAATAAAGAAACAAAAATCGGGAAACAAAAAAACGACAACCACTTTTTCAGAAGGACGTAAACATCCTTTGTATGACATCTGGTACGCGATGAGAAAGAGATGTTACAATCCAAATGACAAAGATTACAATCACTACGGCGGTCGAGGTATACGTGTTTGTGAAGATTGGAAAAGTTTTAAAAAATTTCTAAAAGACATGGGCGAGCGACCGGACGGTTATACCTTAGACCGCATTGATGTCGATGGAAACTACGAGCCATCGAACTGCCGATGGGCTACTCGTCAGGAACAGTCTGATAATCGTAGGGTATCAAAAGTGTGCTATGGAGGTCATTCCTGGACAAACGAGACAACACATACCTTCATGTCAAAAGGGAGAGTAGTGAGGCGATGTAAAATATGTTTAGAAAATTATCAGAAGCACGGGATTATAACTACTAGTCCTCATGTAAAACGAAGCGTGACTTAATTCAACCCCTCTTCGGAGGGGTTTTTGATGCGGAAAAAATAGGAATTTTCAGCAGTTTAGTTTTGTAAGTATTTGAAATTTGGGGGGAGTGATGACTTTACAGGAAGCTTTAAAATCAGGACGCTGGTTTTTTAGGAAGAACTATTCAGGCCGGTTTCGTTTTAACTTGGTGACTGGGAAGTGCGAAGCAGACTACGGAAAAATGGGCAATACAGATCATAAGTTTTCGGCTGAAGAGGTTCTTAGTAATTTGTATGAGCTTGAGCCTTGCGAGCATGAGCCAAATTATCGCCGTTGGAATTATAATGGCAAAAAACCAGAAGGTTACGATTATGGATACGATGATGAATGCAAACACTGCGGAGTGAAGATCAAACCCGAGAAGTGGGTTGAGGCGTGAGTAGCGATATCGCTAAAAGACTTCTCGATAGAATCGCACAAAAGAGTCAAATCAATAGCGCCTTCCAAGATGCGACTATTTTTGGCTCGGGTGTTATGAAGTCAGAAGTTTACTCGGACGGGACTTGGGTTGTGTATCCAGTTGACCCTTGGGGAGACAGGCGCTTCTGGCAATCATACCACGAGCACGGGCAGGGGGACTAGGTGACAGCTCGATCTGTTGGGCGTGCACGCCAAGGAGACTGCCTTTAGGCTTACGGCGCTGCAGGTTTAGTTTAGAGAACTAGCCTGCTTTTTCAAGCTTGTCTTTGTTTTCTTGGATAAGCTGGCCGATAAACTCGCGGATCTTTTCGTTCACAGTTTTCCCGCACGCATTTCTAAGGCGTCTTAGGTCTTTCAACATTTCAGCGCTACATGGAACGCCGATTGTTTCGCCTAAAGTTTCTTGCTTCTCGACTTTTAGATTTAAAGACATTTTCATAACCTTATACTTGCCAATACTAGAGCGGATTTCAAGAAAATATTAATTATCAAAAATATAAATTAATTAATATTCGTATATATAAATTTATGTCGCAAATCTGTGATCATGCCAAAGAAAAAGAACGGCGAATTAACACCAAAACAAAAAGCATTTACAGAAGAATACCTAAAAGATCTTAATGGATCTAAAGCGGCAAAGCGCGCAGGCTTTTCAGCTCGGAGCGCTAAGGACATCGCATTCGAGTTGGTCGCAAAACCTGAAATCAAAAAAGTAATTCAAAAGAAAATGGATGAGCGATCAGAAAGAACCAAGATTGATGCGGATTATGTTCTTTCGACGATCAAAGACACCATTGAGCGTTGTAGGCAGGCAGAGCCCGTCAAGGACGCTGATGGCGTTGAAACGGGTGAGTATAAGTTCGACGCGACAAATGTTTTAAAAGGCTGCGACTTGCTTGGAAAACACATCAAGCTTTGGTCGGATGCTCCGAAGGTTGATTTCAATATCAATCTTTCCACGATGAGCGATGAGGAGCTTGATAAGAAAATTCAGGAATACGAGTCTAGGCTGAAATGAGTCGCGAAGAAAAGGAAGCCTACCTTAGGTTTTTGCGTGAAAAAGAGCGTCGCGATGCGCTTTGGAAGCCACTGCCAGGTCCTCAGACTATGGCCTTTGAAAGTAAGGCAGATATTGTGGGTTATGGTGGCGCAGCTGGCGGCGGAAAAACTGATTTAGCTTGTGGTAAGGCCATTCGAAAGCACAAAAATATAATGATACTGCGCCGAGAATCAACTCAACTAACTGGGGTTATTGATAGGCTGACACAGCTCCTTGGCGGCAAAGAAGGATACAATGGGCAGCAAAAAATTTGGCGAATGGATGATCGGCAAATTGAGTTTGGCTCTATCCCTCACTTGGGCGATGAAACCAAATATCAAGGGCGACCCCATGATTTTCTTGTTTTTGACGAAGCTGCTAATTTTTTAGAGAGCCAAGTGCGTTTTCTTTTAGGATGGCTTCGTACAACGGTTCCGGGTCAACATTGCCAGGCGCTTTTCACTTTTAATCCACCGACCTCTGCAGAAGGCCAATGGGTGATTTCTTTTTTCGCTCCTTGGATTCAAAAGAATCATCCAAACCCTGCAAAACCAGGCGAGCTTCGGTGGTTTGCAACAATTGAAGGCAAAGACGTAGAGGTTGAAAGCGGTGAGCCATTTGAACATCAAGGGGAGTTAATCAAACCCCTTTCTCGAACATTCATACCGTCAAGGGTAACAGATAATCCTTATTTGATGGGGACGGGATATATGAGCACTTTACAATCTTTGCCAGAGCCTTTGCGTTCACAAATGCTGAATGGTGATTTTAGCGCGGGCATTGAAGATGATCCATTTCAAGTTATTCCAACAAAATGGGTTGAGGATGCTATGGCCCGGTGGAACAAGCCAGCAAAGCTTGATCCTATGGACTCGCTTGGGGTCGACGTAGCCCGTGGCGGGAAAGATAAGACCGTGATCGCTAGACGCCACGGCATGTGGTTTGACGAAGCACTCGACTATCCTGGAAAAGAAACGCCCGATGGCCCAGCTACGGCCGGGCTTACAATTTCAGCAGCGCGCGATAAGGCGCCAATACATATTGACGTAATTGGTGTGGGTTCTTCGCCTTATGATTTCTTAAAAGAAGCGGGGCAACACGTTATTGGTGTGAATGTAGCTATGGAGTCACACGCAAAGGACCTGTCGGGATTGCTAGAGTTTTTTAACCTAAGGTCAGAGCTTTGGTGGAAAATGAGAGAGGCCCTTGATCCTTCGCAAAATACTGGAATAGCCCTACCGAATGATCCAAGATTAAAGGCCGACTTGTGTGCACCAAAATGGAAGCTACAGGGAAAGAAAATTAAAGTTGAATCAAGAGAAGATATTGTCAGCAGAATTGGTCGATCACCCGACTTTGCCAGCGCCTATGTCTTAGCGTTAAGAGATACGCCCAAACGGCAACCTCCAAAACCAAAGCCGCAAGTTTATAATCGTGGCCCACAAAGTTGGATGGGCTAAATATATATTAATTAAAATTAGATATAAGAAAATATAGGCCACAGCCTAACCTCGTGGCTGAAGAAAAAGACGACTCTACTACAGAAGCTAACGATAAGTTGTTGCAAACGGCGCGCGAGCGCTTTCAGTTTGGTCAAGAAGCTTCTGAAAAGTCACGTAAGCTTGCTGAAGAAGATTTAGAGTTTAAAGCTGGCATCCAATGGGATCCAACAATGCGCGCTCAGCGCGAGTCTTTAAAGCGCCCTTGCCTAACAATTAATCGTATCCCTCAATTTCTTCGACAGATTAATAATGAACAAAGGCAAAATCGCCCTTCGATTCGTGTTATCCCAGCAGGTGAAGGTACGAGTGAAGAAAAAGCAAAAGTCCTTCAGGGTTTAATCCGCCACATTGAGTATCAGTCAAATGCAGAGGCCGTTTACGACAATGCTTTTGAAGGCGCTACAGATAAAGGCTTTGGATACTACAGAATTGTCACTGAATACCTTAATCCAAAGTCATTCAAACAAGTAGTTAGAATTAAGAAGATTCACGACCACTTTTCGGTCGTATTTGATCCACACTCTGTGGAGGTTGATGGGTCGGATGCAAATTGGGCATTTATTGCCGAAGATTTGCAAAAAGACGATTTTCTTGCGCAGTATAAAGACGCCGACATTTGTTCTAATAACAATTGGGAAATTTCCGAAAAAACCTATTCCGACTGGGTTAAATCTGATTCGATTCGTGTCTGCGAATATTTCTATAAAGATTTTAAAGACGATACTTTAATAGCTTGGGTCTCTGATTCTCTTGAAATGCCATCAGGTTCTTCTTTGTTATCTGAATTCGAGGCACTTCAGAAAAAGTATCCTGATGTTTTTTTCAAGGAAATTAATAGAAGAAAAACTGTAACGGCAATTGTTCGATGGGTGAAATTTGCTGGCAATGAAATTCTCGAGGAAACTGTATTCCCAAGTCAGTGGATTCCGATCATTCCTGTTTATGGCAGTGAAGATAAAATTGAAGGCAAAAGAGTATACGTTGGCGCTATTCGCCACGCGAAAGACTCTCAGCGCGTTTATAATTTTTCTGTTTCATCTGAGACCGAAGCAATCGCACTAGCTCCTAAAGCACCATATATCATCGCTGAAGGTCAAATCGAGGGATACGAAGAATTTTGGCAAACTGCTAATACGCATCCGCATTCATATCTTCCATATAAACCTACTGACCTCAATGGAAACCTAGTCGGCGCACCTCAGAGAAATTCTTTCGAACCTGCTGTTGCAGCGATTACTAATTCACGCTTGCAAGCTGCAGATGACATGAAAGCCACAACTGGCATTTATGACTCAGCACTTGGAAATAGAAGCAACGAAGTTTCTGGTATCGCAATTAAAGGACGAAAAGAACAAGCTCAAACTGCGAATTTCCATTTCGTCGATAATCTAAATCTTTCTATTAAACACACTGGAAGAATATTGGTTCAAGTAATTCCGGTCGTTTATGACTTGCCGGACGCTCAGCAAATTATAGCTGACGATGGAACCGCTGAGATTATTTATCTAAATAAAGAGTTCGAACGCAACGGTAAGCAGGTCACTTACGACATGTCTATTGGCGATTACGATGTGGTAGTCGAAGCTGGTCCTGGTTTTGCGACGAAACGCCAAGAAGCTGTAGCTGCAATGCTAGAGTTCATTTCTATCTATCCGGCAGCAGCTCAATTCTTGGGTGATTTACTTGCCAAAAATATGGACTGGCCAGGTGCTCAAGAAATTTCAGAGCGCTTACGCAAAATGATCCCTCCGCATATTTTGGACGAGGGTAATGGCGAAATTCCACCACAAGTACAAGCTCAAATC
>ERZ761595.170-NODE-170-length-11817-cov-13.626764_pt1 | contig 11817 bp, 20 predicted proteins | sample MGYA00511035_ERZ761595 | MGnify/ENA primary metagenome ERZ761595 (study PRJEB28899, sample SAMN03785553) | bioreactor sludge metagenome | biome: EBPR Sludge; feature: EBPR Bioreactor; material: 0.22µm filtered reactor supernatant | place: Saint Lucia: Queensland...
GTTGTCAGACATGATCACCAGCCTGTCCCTCCTCACCAGCGCCGCCGCCCACCTCTCTCAGCCCGAGCTCGAAGCCTACTTCGCCGCCTACGCCGAACAAGGGGAGCGCCTGGAAGAACTCATGGCCGCCTTCGCCACCCCCGCCGCCGCCTGATCCACCCCCAACCCCAACCCGCCAAGGCTGGGCACCTCCCCAGGTGCCCGGCCTTTTTTGTGTCAGCACCCGGCGGCCGTCCGCGCCCCCGGCGCACTCCAATAACCCAAACCTACCTCATCACCATGAAAGCCTCCTATAACCCCCAGACCAAGCAGCTCACCCTTGTCATCGACTGCAACGACACCAACCCGCCCGTCTCCTCCACTGGCAAATCCCGCACCGTCGCCAGCACCCGTGGCAACGTCAAAACGGACATCACCATCCTCGGCAAGCCCCTCACCGTCGGCCTCAACGCCTACATCCCCACCACCTAACCCGGCAGAGCAGGGCAGGGGAGATAGGCCCTCTAAGCCCTCTAAGTCCTATCTCCCCGCCCGCTCACCCACTCTTAAATAATAACTCCCATGTCCGCCATGTCCGACCTCCACGAACGCCTCATCGCCTTCGCTCAGGAAACCCTCTTCAAACTCGCCACCAACCCGGACCTGGCCATCGACGCCATCGCCGCCGACGCCCTCGACCGCGAGCTCCTCACCCTCCACCACGAAAACGGCCACCTCCAGATGGCCCCCGAACTCGACCTCGACTACGACTTCGCCAGCCCCAACGTCACCTCTCCCACCCGCGTCGCTTTTGAGATCGACGTCAATGAAACTGATCCCCTCCAAGCCGCGCGCTCTGCGTGGACCAGCCTCACCGAAATGGTGCATCCCACCGCCACCGTCCACGTTCCAGGTGGCATCCTTTACGCGGATCTCGAAGAAGACTTGATCTATGCCCCCGGTGCCTACCCCATCCTCCTCGAAGATGATGACCTCCCCGAGCACCTCTCCGGTCCCCACGGCTGCCACGAAGACTGCCCCGCCTGCGCCCCAGCCCTCGCCCCCTCCTGTTAATCCTGCCCCTCCTGCAATCCTGTCCCCAAAAACCATGTCCGCACCCTACGACCCCACCGCCGAATGGGAAACCGTTGACGACTGCCTCCGCGCCATCGCCCGCGAGCCCTCCGAAACCCACCTCGACCTCCTCCTCGCCACCGTCCGCCACAACCTCGCCGAAGCCGAATACGGCTTCAGTGCCGACCTCGTCCGCGAAAGCGAAACCCTCTTCGCCTGACCTCATCCCCCAATCCTGTTAATCCTGCCCATCCTGTCATCCTGTCCAAAAAATCCTCACCGCCATGAACCCCGCCCTCATCGCCAACCTCACCATCCACGGCCTCACCCGCACCGCCAAGTCCCGTGACCTCACCGAGACCCTCGCCCACCGGGAGGGCATGTCCCTGGACGCCCTCGCCGTCTCCCAGCGCCTCCTCCCCATGCAGGACCTCAAAGAGGCCGGCATCACCTGCGTCGCCGAACTCTTCACCGTCCAGGGCACCCTATCCAAATTCCATCGGGACAACACCCTCCCCTGGGACAACGAAGGCGGCCGCATCCTGCCCGCCGTCCACTACGACAAATACCAGACCACCCTCAATACCCTCATCGCCCGTCTCCACGCTCTGCGGGACACCGTCGCCGACCAGTGGGACACCCGCATCCTCCCCGTCTGCCGCGCCGCCCACGGCCACCGCTTCAAACCCGAACTCTACCCCACCCGCCTCGGCATCCTCCAGAAGGTGGACGCCACCGTCGCCTACTCCCCCCTCTCCACCGACTTCCGCACCGACATCCTCGGGGAAGCCGTCGCCGCCCAGCTCTCCGCCCAGGCCGCCGACCGCCTCGCCCAGGCCGTCACCCAGTCCAACAAGATGATCGCCGCCGCCCTCCTCGACATGCTCCAAAAGGTCGTGGACGTCATGGAGAACCCCAAGGGCAAACTCTACCAGTCCCTCTTCTCCAACCTCCGCGAGTTCCTCGACCGGATGCCCGCCCTCAACCTCAACAACGACCCCACCCTCGCCGACCTCCGCCAGACCGTCGCCAGCAAGATCGCCCGGTTCTCCATGGAAAGCGTCCGCCAGTTCCCGTCCATGCGCGGCTCCCTCGCCAGCACCGCCTCCAGCACCATCGCCACCTACGCCCGCAAACTCCAGATCGCCCTCCCCACCCCCGCCTCCGCCTCCTCCGTCACCTTCTCCGAACCCGTCCCCGCCTAACCGAGAACCGAGAACCGAGAACCCTCCCCATGAAAGACCCCGTCATCCTCGCCACCTTCGCCCTGGCTTGCCTCATCCGCGCCGACCAGGCTCCCCACCAGCGCGGCATCTTCGTCACCGTCGGCACCCTCGTCGCCCTCGCCGCCGCCTACCACGCCGCCCGCGTCATCCGCGACATCTGCCACGGCCGCTGACCCGCACCATCCTGTAAATCCTGCCCCTCCTGTCATCCTGTCCAAACAAACCCCCACCCGCTCACCGCCATGTCCCACGTCCAAGACATCGACACCCACATCTACGACCTCGACGCCCTCGAAGCCGCCGTCGCCGAACTCGGCGGCACCCTCGTCCGCGACCAGACCCGCTATACCTGGTATGGCCGCCATGTCGGCGACTACCCGCTCCCCGCCGGCTTCACCCACGCGGATCTCGGCCAGTGCCACCACGCCATCAAGTTCCCCGGCACCACCTACGAAGTCGGCGTCGTCCCCCGGCGGGACCTCGCCCCCGGAGCCAAACCCGCCTACACCCTCCTCTACGACTTCTGGGGACCCGGCCAAAAGCTCAAGCAGGCCTTTGGCGACCGCATGGACACCCTCACCATGCGCTACGCCGTCTGCAAAACCGAGCGCGAACTCAAACGCAGGCACAAGAAGTTCACCCGCGTCACCCAGCCCAACGGCAACATCCGCCTTCTCGCCACCCTCTGACCCTCCTTCCCATGGCCAAACCTAAAACCATCATCATTGAAGTCGCCCCCGGCGGCAAAGTCACCGTCGAAGCCGACGGCTTCACCGGCAAAACCTGCGTCGAAGCCACCGCCTTCATCGAGCAGGCCCTCGGCCCGCCCGCCTCCAAACGCCGCACCAAACCCGCCTACAACCAGCCCGTCAAAACCAACCTCCGCACCAAAATCGGCGGCTGACCCGCCACCCCATCCCTTTCCGGGATCGCTGGCTGGGCCGTCCCGTCTGAGACCAGCACCCCCGGCAACCCGCCCGTGCCCACCCCAGGGCACGGGCAACTTTTTCCAAAAAGTTAATACCCCACGGAAATTCTCAACCCATCCCATCATCATGTCCTTTGCCTCCGATCACCGCACCGACGAACAAGAGTCCAAACTCAAAGCCCGCTTTGACCGCCTCCGCCGCCGCACCTGCGGCCGCAGCCGCCGCACCTGCGGCCGCAGCCGCCGCTACTTCATGGGCAGCCCCATGAACGGCAAAAACAAAGCCCAGCGCCGCCGCCTCCAGGACGCCTTCAACCTTTTCCTTCCTTCCAAAGGCCCCGTCCGCTTCCCTTCATTCGGCTAACCCCGCCCTTTTCCCCCAATACTAACCCCCAACCTCCAGGAGGACACCGCCATGAAATAACTCATCCACCCATCATTCACCTGTTCAAAGGCGCGGGCAGCCCCCGCGCCTTTTTCATGCCCTCATCCCACCCGTCACCCCCATGATCCTCGACTTCGCCCCCGGCGGCCATGTCCGCCACCTCCATACCGAGCTGCTCGATACCTCCTTCCTCGGCCCCACCACCGCCATCACCCGCGCCAGCGAGGTCGAACCCAACCCCCAGACCCTCGAATGGGAAGTCCGCCCCGTAGGCTCCTCCACCGTCCTCTTCACCCACCCCTCCCGCTCCGCCTGCCTCGCCTGGGAGGATGAACACATCCTCGACCACCTCGCCCACTCTTAACTAAGACCCACCCTCCCAAAATCCTGTCATCCTGTCCAAATCGAACCCACTGCCATGCCCACCCTCACTCACTACCTCCGCGCCGGCTACCCCGGCATCGCCCTCACCACCCATGAGGAATCCCGCGCCTACGCCGAAATCTCCGCCGCCGCCCAGTCCCTGGAGCGCCCCCTCTTCCACTGGTCCATCTCCAGCGGCCTCACCGACGTCTCCAAAGGCACCTCCCAGGAGCTGGACGAGATCGACGTCCTCCGCCTCGACCTCCCGCCCGGTGCCGTCCTCGTCCTCTTCGACTACCACCTCCACCTCAGCGGCGAGCCCCACCCACCCCTCGTCCGCGCTCTGAAGGAGGCCCTCGTCGCCGCCAAGCAATGTGACATCCCCAAGGCCCTCATCTTCGTCGGCTGCCGCACCCAGTTCCCCGCCGAAGTCGAAAAACTCATCGTCAACATCGACCTGGAACTCCCCAGCCGGGAGACCCTCGCCACCGTCCTCACCACCGTCCTCTCCACCAACGGCCTGCCCGTCCCCCCGGACATCGACCCCGCTGTCACCGCTCTCTGCGGCCTCACCACCACCGAGGCGGAAAACGCCGTCGCCCTCTCCCTCATCACTCAGGGCCGGCTGGACCCCGCCACCCTCTACGCCGAAAAAGCCTCCGCTGTCAAAAAGACCGGCCTCATGGAGCTGCATCAGCCCGCCCACTCCCTCGCTGACATCGGCGGCATGGACGGCATCAAAGCCTGGCTCGCCGAACGCCGGGACGACTTCTCCATCGCCGCCCGGGACTACGGCATCGCCCCGCCGCGCGGCATCCTCATGGCCGGCCTGCCCGGCACCGGCAAGACGGAAATCTGCAAGGGCATCTCCGCTTACCTCGGCCTCCCCCTCATCCGCGTCATCACCGCCTCCATCATGGCCCCCCACGTCGGCGAGACCGAGGCCAACTTCCGCCTCGTCAAAGAGACCGCCGAACGCATCGCCCCCTGCATCCTCTGGTTTGACGAGATTGAGAAAGCCTTTGCCGGTGTCGAATCCTCCGGCAAGACCGACGGCGGCACCCTCAAGCGCATCTTTGGGGAGCTGCTCACCTGGATGTCTGAGGCCACCAAAGGCGTCCTCATCGTCGCCTCCGCCAACGACGTCTCCGACCTCGACCCCGCCCTCATGCGCCGCTTTGACGAAACCTTCTGGGTGGACCTGCCCAGCCTGCGCGATCGCACCGAGATCTGGACCATCATGGCCCGCCGCTACGGCCACGGCCAGGACCTCAAGGAAGCCGACTTCGCCGCCTTTGCCGCCGCCTCCAACCAATGGACCGGCGCGGAAATCAAGGGCGCTTACAACAACGCCCTCCGCCTCGGCTACCGCGCCGGCCGCCCCCATCTCCTTCCCCAGGATGTCATGGACGCCATCGCCAACGTCACCCCGCTCGCCCGCCAGCAGCCGGACAAGATCAAAGCCCTGCGGGACTGGTCCCAAGGCCGCTGCCGTCCCGCCTCCACCGACGCCACCGCCGACCCCGCCCCCAGCACCTCCCCCACCGGCCGCAAGCTCCAGCTCGGAGCCGCCCACAAGTAGCCCACCCCTTTCTCATGGCAGTGAGAACCCCCGCCCGGCGGGTGTCCTGGAAAACCAGGCACCCGCCGTGCGCCTTTTACCCCAAAGCCTGATCCCATGCCGCCCACACCACCGCCCGCCACCCTCGCCCTCCCGCTCACCTGGAGAAACCGCTTCCAGTTCTTCCGCATGGCCTTCGCCTGGAAACGCCACGCCCGCCTGGCTCTCTGGGGTGCTCAGCCCTCCTCCGGCCCGCTGGACGCTTTCCGCGTCCCCACCCCGTCCCCGCCGCCGCTGCTCACCCCCGTCCCGCTCGATTCCTTGCCTCCACCGTCCGCCGCTGGCACGCGCCTGCTCATCCGCCTCATCGGCCGCCGCCACATGAACAGCACCCCCAGCGCGGAGGAGCACCTCATCCACCTCTTCGCCCCTCTCACCAGGGAAACCACCCCTCCCGCCGTCGCCATCGCCACCAGAGACGCCATCCGCCTCTCAGACTTCGATCCCTCCCTCATCGAGACCGCCCACATCTTCATCAATCCCCCGCCAGCCTCCGTCGAAGGCTGATCCCAAACCCCAAACCACCAAAACAAAAAGGCCGGGGGCAGGAAAACCCCTTAACCGCCCCCGGCCAGTCTTATGTCCAACCATGAGCCAAAGCGGCGGACTCGAATCGCCGTCTGGACACCTCCCCACCCCACTCAACCCCATGACCGCCCCCATCCGCCTCACCATCGCCCAGTTCTCCCTCAATAACACCCCCGCCGAACCCGGCGTCTTCACCAACGAGGAGGCCCTCCACGCCTGGCTCTCCAACCAGCTCGACAACGGAGCCACCCCCACCCCGCTTTTCCCCCCGCCTCGCCAACGAAGACCCCCAAGCCCACGCCAAAACCTTCCTCAAAGCCTTCCTCTCCGCCCAGGAAAGCGACACCCCCGAAACCCTCCAAAACCGCTTCCGCTACGGCGCCTTCACCCCACCCAACGACACCCTCCGCATCTGGGACCTCAAATTCACCCCCAGCACCTGACCTCACCCCACCCTCCTGTTAATCCTGCCCATCCTGTCATCCTGTCCAAAAAAAACCGCCGCCTGCTCACCGCCATGACCAGAATCTACAAATACCCCATTTCGATCACCCAAAACCAGGAGATCCTCGCCCCTCAAGGCGCGCAAGTCATTCACGCCGGACTCGACCCTCAAGGAAACCCCTGCGTGTGGGCCATCGTGGACCCTCGAAACGAGGATCAGCCCATCACCATACTCCTTTACGGCACCGGCTGGCAAATGTCTGAAGCACCAGGCAGACACATAGGCACCATCAATCACGGCCCCATGATGTGGCACGTCTTCCTCACCCCACCCTCCTGTTAATCCTGCCCATCCTGCAATCCTGTCCAAAAAAAACCGCCGACCCCCGCTCACCGCCATGACCACCACCCCTCTCCCCACTCTCGCCACCCCCAAAGTCCAGTTCTTCCTCACCCCGGCCCTCAAAAAGAACCTCCTCGCCTTCCTCAAGCTCGGCGACCGCAAAAACCACACCGGCCTCCACATCAGCCGGGACGCCACCCACTCCCGTTTCAGCCTCATCGCCAAGGAAACCGCGCTCCACGCCACCTTCGCCATCCCCCACACCGTCACCGCTGAACCTCCCACCGTCCAGGCCCAGCGCCACCTCCTCCACGCCGGCCGCTTCCTGCTGGAAGACTCCGCCGCCTTCCTCAGCCTCCTCCGCAGCGCCGAACCCGGCCACGTCATCGCCCTCGGCCTCACCCCCGCCGCCTCCAAAGCCTACTTCAGCTTCCGCCTCGGCGGCCAGGAAAACCGCATCGCCATGGACCTCGCCAACAAGTCCATCAAGCCCACCTTCTACGCCGAAATCGCCCCCACCCCCGCCCAGCTCAAGAACCACACCGTCCACGTCAACGCTGCCTGGGCACGCCCCGTCCTCCTCCGCGCCCTCGACTTCACCTCCACCGACGCCACGCGGGAGGTCCTCAACGGCGTCTTCATCGAGTCCGCCACCGACCAGCCCCACCTCATGTCCCTTGTGGCCGTCAACGGCCGCTTTCTCATCAAAAACCACTTTGCCCTCCACCCCTCCAGCCTGCCTCTCCAGCCGCTGGCGGACCACATTCAGCCCGCCAGTCTCCTCCGCCTCAGCCTCCCCCTGCTCAGCGCCTGCGGCTGCACCAGTTTCCGCTTCGGACTCGACGGCCCTGACGACACCCCCAAAAGCCGCCCCCTCCACCACCTGCCCCTTCCGGACGGCTGCAGCATCTCCCTCCTCCATGCCACCGGCATCTTCGGCAACTTTCCCAACTACCGCGCCGTCATCCCTGACATCACCACCGGCACGCTCACCCTGCACCTCACCGACCCCGCCGCCGCCGCCAAGCTCTGCACGGACATCGGCACCGTCCCAGACACCCGCCACATCCACCTCATCATCGACGGCAGCCACGCCCGCCTCCAGGGCACCGGCTCCGCCCAGTTCCCCATCGCCACCGTCACCGGAGACACCTCCGCCATCGACCCGAACGACCCCGCCGTCTCCGCTTTTGATCCTTCACTCCTCGCTCCCGTCCTCACCCACGCCACCCGCCTCCACTGGCGCAGCCCGGACGACCCCATCGTCGCCACCGCCCCCGGACTCACCTTCGTCGTCATGCCATGGCGCATTAAAAAGTGACCCCAGTCTCCAGGCTCCAATCCTCCATTTCCAATCCTCAATCAGGCCCCACCATGCCCCCACCCATCCCGTCCCTCACCGACCTCACCCAAAAAGCCGCCGACTGGAACGCCCGCTACCCCGTCGGCACCCGCGTCACCCGCTACGCCCTCATCAATCCCCTCCGCGAGCCCACCGTCACCCGCACACGCTCCAAAGCCTGGGTCATGAGCGGCCACTCCGTCATGGTCCTGGTGGACTCCGTCTCCGGCGGCGTCCTCCTCGAATCCGTCGTGCCCATCGCCTAGCTCTGCCACGAGCGGAGCGAGTTGGGCAGCAGCGCATGGTTCGAGCCGCTTTTCTGGCGCTCTCGATCTTGCGCCAGCCCTCCCGCCAACAATTCAGACGCTAACACCAAATCGAGATCAACATGACAACCTACACTGACACCGCCGCCGCCATTGAGGCCGGACTCAACAACAAAGACGCCGTGAGCGTCCTTGAAATCACACTCGCCTCCGGCGAGATCACCAACATCGTGTGCAAGTCCACGGAAAAAGGACTGCGGGAGGCTCTCCGCCGCTCGCCAATGGCCGAGATCAAAGCCGTCAACAAGACGATTGCCGACCTCAGTGCTCTGCGTGCTGAGCGCAAGCAGGCCGCCCTCGAAGAGGCCATTCCTGGCCTCGGCGCGCTGACCGCCCTCCGGGATCGCGCCATGGCTGACAGCGAGCGCGCCCGCGCCGCGTTTGAGCGCATGATGGACAGTGGCAGCGGCATCGCCCCCAAGCCAGCCGACGCTACTCTGCGGGACGAATATGAGGCAGCCTTGGCGGCCAATCCTCGCGCGGCCCTCTACCTCCGCGCCGAGGCTCAGCGCGATTCGGCCCACTGGGCCGACAACACCGGCAAGGGAGAGGCTGGCAAAACTGCCATGGCAATCCTGCGTCGCGGCGGCAGCCTCGAAGAGGCTGAGGCCGCTCTGGCCAAGCGCCGCGAAATCGTTGATTAACCCCCAACCGGAGACACCGACATGAGCAACACAGCAATCATCCTCCGCGCCGCGCAACTTAACGCGCTGGCGACCTCCAACGAAAATCGCGCCCAACTGTGCGACGAGACCTTTGAGCGCCGGGGCTTTGCCGGGGCCTGGCGGCAAGCCCGCCAGCTCCGCGCCGTGGCCGCCGTCCAGCGCGCCCGCGCCAACCACATGCTCGCCGCCGCCCCTGAGGCCGTGTCCAAACAAAATGAGGCGGCTCCTGACAGGGAGCCGCCTCGGTCACGAGATCAGTCATGAGCAAACGACCAAAGGCCATTTCAATCCGCGCCCCCAAAAAGGGGCGACAGTCCAAAACTAAACGAGGCCCAAAACCAGGTCAAGGAGGAAGGCCACCTGGCCCCGCCAAAGTCAAGCTCTCGCCAATGGTCCTGGAGTCCACGGCGGAATGGCTCAGGGCAACGTATCCGCAAGCCAAAACGCTCCACTCAGCCGCCGCTCAGGCCCTCGACTCACTGAGCGGCTCGAACAGTCTTAACTAAGAACCAAGAACCAAGAACCCCACCCCATGCCCACCTCCTCCGCCGCCAAAAAGCTCCAAGACCGTCTCGCTCCTTACCAGGTCTCTGGCGATCTCACCGACGAGCAAGCCAACGACCTCGTCACCATCATCAACCGTTGCTACTTTTGGCAAATCTTCGGCCTTCCCCAAGGCGATCCCACCGCCCCACCGCCACCCGGAGAACTCCCGCAAGGCACTCGACTGGAGGACCTCATTCTCGCCTGCCGCCGCCTCGTCCACCTGGAGCACAAGCGCAACCTCGAACACGAAGCCCAAGGCAGCTCCATGCGCACCATCACAGCCCTCCCAGATCCCCGCCTTATCGCCGCCGCCTACGCCGCCTACCGCCACGACTCCGGCACCCCAGACGCCCCCAACATCATCTTCGCCCGCCCTTCCACCACCCCCGGCAAAGTCACCCTCCTCTGCCTCATGGACTTCGACACCCCCACCCCCCAATCAGCCTCATAGGTCCCATCAGACCTATCAGACCTATTCGCCTCCCCATGAGCCCCATCATCACCGCCTCAGACACCATCGCCCGCGGCATCCTCCCCCAGGACATCCAAACCCAGCTCGAACGCCCCCTCCCGGAAGGCCAGGACACCTGCACCTACTACCAAAAAGACTTCTCCTTTGACGACCACCTCTACCACCTCTTCGCCACCTTCTCCTCCCGTCAGGCTACCCCGGAAGAAAACGGCTACTTCCTCGCCCTCCTCCCCGCCGCCTCCATGACCTGGGAAGCCTTCCAGACCGACTTCGTCCACCCCTTCCTCGCCCGAGGCAAAAACCTCGTCCACGCCCACCTCGACCACCACCATCCCCCCAGCTCATGAAAAAACCCAAGAATCCCCTCCCTCCAATGACTCCCGGCACTTTTGCCGATCTTTTCAAAGTCAGAGACGAGATTGACCAGGCTTATCACAAGCTCCTCATCGAAGCAGGAAAACGCCTTCGGACCGCCCGCGGAGACATTCCTATCCTCAAATACGAGGCACTCCTCGGCCTCGCCCGAAACACTTACAACATCGCCGAAATCCCAAGGATCGACAAGCCCAGTAAGCGGTTCAGCCTGGAGCGAGTGGCTGAGATTTACAGCGCCACCGTCATCGCGCGGGAAGCCCTCCAGAAGTTTTCCGACGCCACCGCTGACATTCCAAGCACCGACCCCCCACCGCCAGACAAACGCAAGCGCCTCCGCTCCCGCCCACCCAGCTCCTAACCGATCATCCATTCTCCATTCTCCAATCTCCAATTTCCAATCTCCATTCGCCAATCCTCAATCCCCAACTCCCCCCCACCCATGCCCACCACCGCCAAACAATACTCCGTCCCCTACTGGACCAAACACGCTCTCCGCTACCAGTCCAATCCGGAACCCGTCATTACCGCCGCTGTCCGCTCCCACCACCTGCAGGACCGCCCCACCGGCATCGCCTTTGAAGGCTCCGCCCACACCCTGCTCAACCAGATCTACATCGAGCATCGCAAGCAGATGAAAAGCGTTCACCTCGGCCTTTTCCCCACCCCCATGCCCGTCGCCCGCCAACTGGCGGAACTCATGGGCATTCAACCCAACAGCCTCGTCCTGGACCCCTCCGCCGGCCTCGGCAACCTCCTCGTCGCCGCCTCGGAATTCACCTCCCACATCATCGGCATCGAGTTCCAATACTGGCTCCCAGAGCTGCTCTCTCAGATCGGCATTCCCTGCAGCCGGGGCGACTTCCTCGACATCCCCATCGAGAAAATACCCACCCCCGACATCATCCTCACCAATCCCCCCTACGGCCGCATTGGCGAAGTCTCAGACGCCACCACCGCCCACATGGCCCGCATCGCCGACATCGCCCCGCCCGGAACTCCCGTCGGTGCCATCCTCCCCACCGGCCACTTCGAGCGCGGACCCAAAGCCCGCGCCGCCACCGCTGAACGCTTCACCTGGCACAAAGCCATCGACCTCCCACCCGACACCTTCAAACCCCTCACCAACGTCTCCACCACCCTCCACCGCCTCACCGTCCGCTAAGCCCCATTCTCCATTCTCCATTCTCCAATCCTCAATCC
>ERZ761595.174-NODE-174-length-11272-cov-34.401088_pt1 | contig 11272 bp, 11 predicted proteins | sample MGYA00511035_ERZ761595 | MGnify/ENA primary metagenome ERZ761595 (study PRJEB28899, sample SAMN03785553) | bioreactor sludge metagenome | biome: EBPR Sludge; feature: EBPR Bioreactor; material: 0.22µm filtered reactor supernatant | place: Saint Lucia: Queensland...
TATCCGGTGGCGGTGAAACCATTTCATCAGGAGGGGATTTTCTTTGACTTTGATCAGGATGAGGACTTTCAGGCTCGGCTGAAGTCTAGTGCTGAGTATCGGGCGACGCATTGGCAGCCGGTCGATATCTACCAGTATCCACACAATATCGTGCTCAATTTCTGGGTGGAACTGGGACTGCTCGGAGTGCTGATTTTTGGCTGGTTATTGATAAAATTCTGGTATTATGCCAGCTTGATATATAGAAAGAGGCAGGATATGATGGTTTTGGCTCTGGCGCTTGCCATGCTAGCTACGGTGATCCATGGTCTAGTGGACGTGCCCTATTTTAAAAATGATTTAGCAGTCTTGTGGTGGTTAATCATCGCAATGCTAGCTAGCTTAAAACTTAATTATGAAAGAAGTATTACAAAAAATAATCGCCGCTAGTGGTATAGCGTCGAGGCGGGGAGCAGAGGCTTTGATCCGTGAAGGTCTAGTGAAGCTCAACGGCTACACAGCCAAGCTCGGTGAGCGAGCTGATGAGAATGATGAGATTGTGGTGGACGGTAAACGTATCCAACGATCAACTCGCAAGGTTTATATTAAGCTCAATAAGCCGATGGGTTACACTTGTACTAATCGCTACTTTAAGGGTGAGAAAAATATTTATAGCTTAGTCGATATGCCAGAGCGCCTCTTTGCCATTGGTCGACTGGATAAAGATAGTCGGGGCTTGGTTATCCTAACCAATGACGGCGAGATGACGGCCAAGCTCACTCACGCCAAGTTTGGCAGTGAGAAGAAGTATCTGGTGCGAGTCGCGCCTGATGACAGATTGCTTAAAAAAGCGACGATTGATCAGACGGTCAGGACTCTCAAAAAAGGCGTGGATCTCGGTGAGGGTGAGGGCCTCGGCTGGGCCAAGGCGGCGGAGTATCTCAATGGAGTATTCACCCTAGTGCTAACAACAGGTCGGAAGCGTCAGGTGAGGAGAATGTTTCAAGGCTTACATTACCACGTGGTGGATCTCTTTCGGACAGAGATTGCGGGGGTGATGCTCGGGGATTTGCCAGAAGGTAAATGGGAGGAGTTATCGGACTATGAGCTCAATAAGCTCAAGGTCAAGATCAATGCCAAGGAGCCACGATAATATTTTGCCGGAGACCATCTTTCTGGTAAAATTGGAGAGTTGCTAGAGTGGTTGAATAGGACACTCTCGAAAAGTGTTGTGCTCGAAAGAGTACCCAGGGTTCGAATCCCTGACTCTCCGCTATGAAAAATTTGGAAAACTTTATAAAAAATATAATTAATTTTCGTGACGCTCGTGACTGGAAGCAGTTTCATAATCCAAAAGATGTGGCTTTGTCTCTTGTCTTAGAGGCTGCTGAGGTAATGGAACATTTTCAATGGAAAGATAAGAGTGAGATTGATGAATATTTAAAAAATAATAAACAAAAGGTTGGTGAGGAATTGGCCGACGTGCTTTATTGGGTTTTGCTTATGAGCCATGATCTTGAAATTGATATTTCTCAGGCTTTGGAAGAAAAAATGAAAATTAATGAACAGAAATATCCGGTAGAAAAAGCTAAAGGTAATCACATCAAGTATAATAGTTTATAACTATGACAAAAAGCATTGTTGATATAAAAAAATATAGTTTTAACGATAAGCTTTTGTCTGAAATTAATAATGATCATTATGTTAAAGGCTTGTGGCCGCTAGTTTATATTTTAAGTGATGAAAATGTCTTAGAGGCTTATGTGGGAGAGACGGCTGATGCTGTTTCTAGAATGTCTGCTCATTTGAGTAATAATACAAAAAGTAAGCTGACTTCAGTTAGATTGATGACTAGTGATAAGTTCAATAAGTCAGCGACGCTTGATATTGAAGCTAATTTAATTAAATATTTAGCTGGTGATGGCAAGTATAAATTGTTAAATGGTAATATTGGTATAGCAAACCATAACTACTATCAGAAAAATGAAGTCTATTGGCCAATCTTTGAGGCGATTTGGGGTGGTTTGAAAGATGAGGGTCTTGTTAAGAATGATATTAGTGCTGTTAATAATTCTGATCTCTTTAAATACTCGCCATATAAGTCGCTGTCATCTGAACAAAGAGAGGGTCTGATGGAGATAATGAAAAGCCTACTAAATAAAAATGTTGCCAATGTTATTGTTGAGGGAGGGGCTGGTACTGGTAAGACAATTTTGGCGATATTTTTGTTTAAATTGTTAAGCACTGAAGATATCGACTTTGATTTTGCAGATTTTGCTGATGATGAAAAAGAATTTGTAAAACTAGTCACTAAGCTGAGAGTTGTCTACCCTAAACCGTCTATGGCTTTAGTGATTCCAATGTCTAGTTTTCGTAATACTCTGAAAAAAGTTTTTAGACACATAAAAGGTTTAAATGCAGGAATGGTTATTGGTCCAGCTGAAGTGGCTAAGCAAAAATTTGATATATTGGTAGTTGATGAATCTCATCGGCTGAGAAAGCGTCAAAATCTTGGGGCTTATTTTGGTGCTTTTGATAAGACTAATATAAAACTAGGTTTGGATAAAAATACAGGCAATGAGCTTGACTGGGTTGTAAAGCAAAGTGTTAAGAAAATATTTTTCTATGACGAAGGTCAGTCAATTAAGCCGTCTGATGTAAGTAAAAAAGATTTTGATTTACTGAAAAACAAGAGTAATAGCTTGATTAAAACTTTAAAGTCTCAGATGAGAGTAATGGGTGGTAATGATTATATTTCTTATATTGATAGTCTGTTGAATTGTGGTTTTGGTGGAGCTGAGGCTGTTTTTGCGTCGGCTGATTATGAGTTTGTTTTATTTGATTCACTGCAGGCGATGGTGGAAAAAATAAAATCCAGAGATCGAGAGTTTGGTTTGTCTAGGCTGATAGCAGGATATGCTTGGAAATGGATTTCTAGAGATGATAAATGTGTTCATGATATAGAAATAAGCAATGTGAAGCTGAGATGGAATAGCGTTAGTGATGATTTTATTAATTCTGAAAATGCTGTTAATGAAGTTGGTTGTATTCATACTACTCAAGGTTATGATCTTAATTACGCTGGAATAATTTTTGGTCATGAGATTTCTTATGACAAGGCGACTGATAAGATAATAATTAAAAGTGAGAATTATTTTGATATAAATGGTAGAAATGGCATTGATAATCCCGAGGAATTGAAGGCTTATATTATAAATATATACAAAACTATACTTTCAAGAGCTATCAAAGGCACTTACGTTTATGTGTGTGATCCGTCGCTAAGAGAATATTTCAGAAAGCATATTAAAGTGAGTGAGCAGCCCAGGAAGTCGCGGATTTATAATATTTTAAAGTATACTAAGGCTAGAGCAATGATTAGTTTGCCTGTTTTTGAGTCGGTGGGTTGTGGTGAGCCTCTGTACGCTGATTCTATACCACAGGATACGGTTATGGTTAGAAAGGATTATTTGGTAACTGGTGCTAAATATTTTGTTTTGAAAGTTTCTGGTGATTCGATGAATAAGGCAGGGATTAATGACGGAGATTTGGTTTTGTGTAGGAAGAATTATCAGCCAGCAAATGGCGATAATGCTGTCGTGTTGATTGGTGATGACGCTACTATAAAAAAGTACTACAAAGAAAAGGATTGTGTGGTTTTGAGGCCTTGTTCTAATAATAAGTCTCATTCTGAAATTAAGTTTTTTGATGGTGATGAGATTAAAGTTCAGGGGGTGGTGGTTAGAGTTTTATATTAGATTTGGAAAAAGTTTTTGGATTTTTTGATTAAAAGTGAGAAATTGCTAGCTAGAGATTTTTAAAAATTATTATCAATCTTATCTGAGATATATGAAAAAATCATCATCACAAAAAAATATTTTACCTGCGGTTTTTGAAGAAAAAGAGGTTCGTAGAGTTTGGGATGAGATTTTTGAAAAATGGTTTTTTTTCTGTTGTGGATATTATAGCTATTTTGAGTCAAAGTAAGGATGCTAGGAATTATTGGAAAGTTCTTAAAAATAGACTTAAAAATGAGGGTTCTGAGGTGGTTACAAAATGTAACCAACTGAAAATGCCAGCTTCTAAGATGTTGATAAGATCAATGGTGTGGTGACTAACGAAAATTATTTGCCTACACAAAAAAGTAGAAAGAAGTTAAAATAAATTATTAATTAAATTTTATAATATGGAGTTAAATTACTGGGCAATAATCATCGCAACTATTTTACAATTTATCTTTGGGGCGATCTGGTATGGGCCGATCTTTGGTCAGCTCTGGGGTCGGATGCATGGCTTTGATAAATTATCTAAAGAAGTGCAACAGGCCATGATGAAGAAGATGGCGCCACTATATGTTACTCAACTAGTGGTAACACTGATGACTAGTTTGGTGTTTGCGATTATTAGCTCGGGCTTACCAGCTGAGTGGAATCTCTTTGGTCTAGCGATGCTAGCTTGGATTGGTTTGGTAGTGCCGACTCAGGTGAGTGCGGTGATCTTTGGTGGGACTGAGCCGAAGTGGGTGGTGAAGAAGATTGCTGTGGCTGCTATGGCGGCCTTGGGTTGTCTAGAGATTTTGGCGGCTTGTCTGTATTTTATTAATTAACAAATTATGACCAATGACTATGACGTCATAGTGGTAGGAGCGGGGCCGGCTGGCATGATGGCGGCCGGAACAGCGGCTAGTCGTGGTCGGCGGGTTTTGCTCGTTGAAAAAAATCGGCGACTAGGTGAGAAGCTCCGTATCACTGGCGGAGGGCGCTGTAATATTACTAATAGTGAACCGCACTTGTCAGCGCTCTTAAAAAAATATGGTCGAGCGGAGAAGTTTTTGTATTCGCCCTTTGACGTCTTTGGTGTGGCTGATACTTTTGAATTTTTTACCAAGCGAGGTTTGGCGCTGAAGATTGAAGCTGAGAATAGGGTGTTCCCCGAGTGCCAGTCAGCGCCCGAAGTGGAGCGAGTGATGGAGGAGTATTGTTTGCAGTCTGGTGTGACGGTGCTATCTGATAGTCCGGTGCAAAGAGTGGTGGTGCGAGATGGCAAAATTATTGGCGTGCTGGTGGGTGACAAAAATTATAATGCCGAGTCGGTCATACTAGCTACTGGTGGGCTATCGCATCAGGAAACTGGTTCAACTGGTGATGGTTTTAAGTGGCTGAGAGACTTGGGGCATAGACTGGCTGAGCCGACGCCGAGTATCGTGCCGATCTCGGTTAAAGAAGAATGGGTCAAGAAGCTGTCGGGGACGAGTCTCGCTAATATGAAGATTAGCTTTTGGGTCAATGGTAAAAGGGCTTTCGCCAAAACTGGTCGGCTACTCTTTACACACTTCGGTCTGTCTGGGCCACTGATTCTCAATAGTGCTAAAAAGATCAGTGAGCTACTGCACGAAGGCAAAGTGATAGCCAAGATCGATCTCTATCCTGAGCAGGATTTCTCGGAGCTCGAGCAAGAGATTTTGAGATTGTTTGAGGAGAATAAAAACAAGAGTCTCCGAAATATTGCTAAGCTGATACTGCCAGAGGGGATGACGCCAACCATACTAGCTATGCTTGATGCTGGGTTAGTGGAGCGTCGAGTGCATAGCGTGACCAAGGAAGAGCGCAAAGCGATTATTCATCTGCTCAAAGCTTTGCCTTGTACTGTGCAGGGGCTGATGGGTTATGATCGAGCGGTGATCGCTGATGGAGGAGTGGATATCAGCGAGATTGATATGAAGACAATGCGGTCCAAGAAATATCATAATCTCTACATCACCGGCGACCTACTGCATGTCGAGCGACCGTCGGGTGGTTTTTCGCTCCAGCTGTGCTGGACGAGTGGTTATGTGGCGGGCTTGAATGCTTAATAATGATGGACTTGAGGGGTTAAGATGCCAGCTGGAGTTTATATGCCTTGGCCGTACTGGGATGACAAGGGGCGTAAGAGGTGTAGTTTGACAAAAAAAACTCTAAATGTTAGGATGTTTTTGTTGTTTTGAAGTGCTAGAAGCTTCAAAAACAAAGGATTCGTGACAATAGATTCGTTAATTTATTAACGATTTTTTAAAACTTAATAGCTAGCCCGCCTTCGCATAAAGCTGTGGCGAGGTAATAGGAGCGGTAGTTCAGTTGGTTAGAACGCCTGCCTGTCACGCAGGAGGTCGCGGGTTCGAGTCCCGTCCGTTCCGCAGATAAAAAGCCACCCAGTTCGGGTGGTTTTTTAGTTGGATCAAAAGAGTTGGTGCTAAATCTTAAATGTTAGTAAAAAATTAAATAGATACTTTGACTAAAGGCTAGTATTTATAGTATAAATACTAGATGAAAAGTAATATTGGTAAAACTGATCGCTTTGTCCGTTTGGCTTTGGGTGTTGCTTGTTTGATTGCTGCGTTGCTAGTTAATATTCCTTGGCTAGATAGAGTTTTTTTGGCGGCGGCTGGGGTGCTGTCAATTTATGAAGCTGTGGTCGGGTGGTGTGCTTTTTATGCGTTGATTGGCAAGAACACTTGCCCTATTAAATATGAAAAAAAATAAAAAAGTGATTATTGTCGGGGCTGGTCCTGGAGGCCTTGCCTCGGGTATGATTTTGGCTAGCCGTGGTTACGATGTATCTATCTACGAAAAGCAGGCTTATGTCGGTGGTCGTACTTCGCCTCATGGGACTGGTGGTTTTGTATTTGAACTGGGGCCGACATTTGTGATGTTGCCTCAAGTTTTTGAAGAGGTTTTTGCCCTAGCTGGTAAAAAAATGTCTGATTATGTTGATCTGAAGCGTTTGGAAACCATGTATCGACTACACTTTAGTGATGGACGTGACTTCCGTGTCTATTTTAATAAAAAGAAATTAAGAAAAGAAATTACCAGACTTTTCCCTGGTGACGAGGCTGGTTATGATCGCTATCTGGAGGAGCAGAAAAACAAGTTTGATAAGATGTATCCTTGTCTCAAGATTCCCTATCTAAAACCGTGGAGTTATTTGAATCCCAAACTTCTGAGAGCGCTACCGTCGATGCAGGTTTTTAAAACTCTATATCAGGTGCTGGCTAAATATTTTACTCATCAGGACTTGCGAATTTCCATGGCTTTTCAGGCTAAGTATTTGGGCATGTCGCCTTGGGCTTGTCCTGGTCCTTTTTCTATCTTGTCTTATATGGAGCATGCCTTTGGTATCTTTCATCCGATGGGCGGAGTTCACAAGATCACTGAGGCTATGGCACAAGTGCTAGAAGAAAATGGTGGCAAGATTTTTTTGAAGACTGGCGTCAAGAAGTTATTGGTAGAAAGTGGCAAGGCGGTGGGTGTGCAACTCGAAGACGGGACTGAGCAAAGAGCGGAAATTGTGATTATGAATGCAGACTTTGCCAAGGCTATGATAGAGATGGTGCCAGAGAAGGCTAGGCCGAGTTGGTCAAATCGTAAACTGGCCAAGAGTCCGTATTCTTGCTCAACCTTTATGTTGTATTTGGGTTTGAAAAAGGTGTATCCGATTGAGCATCATAATATATTTTTTGCTACTGACTACAAAAAGAATGTGGATGAAATATCAGCCGGTAAGTTTTCCAAGGACTTTTCTTTTTATATCCAAAATGCTTCGGTGACAGACCCGAACTTGGCTCCAGAGGGCAAGTCAACGATTTATGTTTTGGTGCCGGTGCCTAACTTGACGAGTGAGATTGATTGGGAAAAAGAAAAAATGTCTTTTAGGGATTTGATTTTGGATAAGATTGAAAAAGAGACTGAGATGAAGGATATCCGAGAGCAGATCGAGGTCGAGAAAATAATTACACCGCTTGATTGGCAGAATGATAAATATATTTATAAGGGGGCGGTTTTTAATCTAGCACATACTGTGGGTCAGATGCTTTATTTCAGGCCGCATAATAAATTTGAAAATATTGACGGTCTTTATATTGTCGGTGGTGGTACGCACCCCGGATCTGGACTACCAACTATCCTGGAGTCTGGCAGGATCGCTGCTGACTTAATTGAGCAAACTAAAGATTAATATGAATACTTGGCAATCGTTGTGGCTGGTTTACGAGCTGTATTATAAAAAGGGTTTACCTGATCTGGATAAAATTCAGTCGCTCGGGTTACTGGCTGTTAAAATCGGACAAATCCATGCTTTGCGTTTGGATTTTTTGTCGCCAGAAAAATGTCAGGCTCTAGCCAAGTTATACCGCAGTAATAATCCTATCCCGATGGAAGAGGTCAGGGGCTTATTGTTAGAGCATGGTGGTGCTCGCTTTACTGATAACTTTGCCCAGATTGCAGACAAGCCTTTGGCGACAGCTTCGGTTGGTCAGGTTTATGAAGCTCGTTTAAAAAACAATGATCAAGTGGTGATTAAGGTTATTAAGTCAGCTTTCAAAAAACGTTTTGCTAGCGACATAAAAAGTTTGCGAGGCTTTTTTAAACTGGTCTTAAAATTTAACCCTCGATTAAAAAGTGTTGGTAACCCCTTGGGTATTTTGGAAGATATAGAGAGTTATACTTTGACTGAGTTAGATTTGCGTAATGAGGCTAAGGGGGCGGCGATTTTAGAAAATATTTATAATGAGTACAAAGATACTTTTGATCTCTCGATGCTGGGTTTTCAAAAGATTTATGGCGAGCTGTCGGGGGAAAATATTTTGGTTTCAGAATATATCAAGGCGCCGACAGTTGATCAATTATTGACTGAAGGTCGCTTTGGCTATGATGACATGCTGAAGTTTTTTTACTTACAAGGATTTTATATTTTTATTGCTGGTAAGTTTCATGGCGATATTCATCCTGGTAATTTGTTGTATGATGGTCAGCGTTTTTATTTTGTAGATATGGCTTTTATTGGTGAGGTGGGCGAAAGAATTCGTCGAGGCTTGTTTTTGTTCTTTGAGGCTTTGTCCTATTATCGCTATGATGACTGCGCTAAGTATTTGAATGAGATGGCCGATCTCAGGATCAAGGGAGAGGCTTTTGAAAAATTTAAAACAGCTTTTAAAGAACTCTACAAAGATTATGAGGGCAAGACTGTGAGCGAGGTCTCTCTGACCAAGCAAATGATGCTGACTATCAAGCTAGGCGTAGTGTCTGGTATGGTTTTTGAAAAAGGTATTTTTGCGATCATTCGTAGTCTGATGTATCTAGATGGCATGGTTTTAAAATGTAATCCAAAAGCGATTTTGATGGAGGATATGCGTCAATTTATCAAGAGCTATCGTCAAAGCTTTGATAATTAGGAGGCTAGAGCTAGTTGTAAAGACGGATTAATAAAAAAGCTACTTGGTGGAGTAGCTTTTGCTTTAGTGTAGTCCTGGTAAAGACTCAAGTAGATTGATGAGTAAGAGCATAAGTGAAGCGCCTAGTATCAAGTAAATAACTTTGAGTGCTCGATCGTATTTGTCACCAAAGAGGCGTTTGAGTAAAAGATAGACAATATAACTGAGAGAGCCGGCGGCAAAGGCGCTGCCTAGCTCATGAACTTGGTCACTGGCTTGCCAGCTAAAGACCAAGATAGCGCCCAAGAAAATACTGATAAAGGTGCTAGCGATTTTGGTCAGTGCCTGCATTAGTTGGTCGCCTTGTTCTCGTAAGAAGCTAAAACCAATGATTTTGTGAATGATGTCATGCAGTAACACAGCAAAGACAGTGGACAAGCCGAGAGTTGGCCCGCTTAAGAAGGCGAGGCCGATGACGAAGCCGTCAGTCAGGTTGTGTATATGCAGGAACCAAAGAAATTGATTGCCACTTGTTCGATGACTGAGAAAACTGTGTAAGAAATGTTGTAAAGCTAGGCCGGCTAAGAAAATGGCGGTGATAGTTAGGCTAAAGCCATGTTCTAGAGTTTCTGGCAGAATGTGTGACAAGAGATTACAAAGCACCATGCCAATAAGAAAGGGCAGGGGTACTAAGTATTGTCGCAGCTGAATGGATGTAGTTGCTTGCATGGTTAATCCTATGTGATAATGAAGAAAGAACTAAGTTAATTTGGTATAATGATTAAAATTGCTAAGTAGTCGACTTGTTTTAGCCCGCTAATCATGTTACTATGGATAGTATACGCAACTAAGTTGCGTTTGTCAAGTCTAGTTATTTGGCTTTAAATAATGAATGACCACCCCGACCTGTCGGTCACCCCTCCTTAATAAGGAGGGGATCTGCTTCGTAAAAAATATGAAAAAAATAATTATTGGACTTGCGTTGTTGTTTGCTGTAAATATTCAAGTGGTTCAGGCGGCAGAAAATCTAGAGGTAGATGCTCCGTCGTCAAATATTGCCAAGACTGAATATAACCAAGCTAAGGTAGTAGAGATTGCTCCAGTGAAGCTCGATACTGATCCTAATGTGCCGGTATTAATCCAGAGTTTTCAAAGGGTGAAAGTAGAGTTTACGCAAGGTTCAGAGAAAGGCGAGGTGCGTGAAGCGATCTATTATCCCAAGTCTGGTGACGAGCGACAAAAACTAAAAGTAGGCGAGAGAGTTTATGTGATGAAGGTGAGTGCTGATGGCTACTCAGATTATTCGGTGTCTGATCGTTATCGGATTGAGGCTATTTGGTGGTTGCTCGCTATCTTTGTGGCTTTGATTTTGATCACGGTGCGGGCTAAAGGAATCGGCTCGATGCTCGGTCTGCTCTTTAGCTTTGCGGTGATTATGAAGCTGATTGTGCCATGGATTATGAGTGGAGCTAATCCGGTGATTGCTTGTGCGACTGGTGCTTTGATTATTGCGGTGGTATCGATATATTTAGCGCACGGCTTTAACCTGCGGACGAGCGTGTCGGTACTAGCGACAGTTTTGATTATTATGATTGCAGCGCTGATTGACTATCTAGTGGTCAATGCACTGCATCTCTATGGAACTGGCACGGAGGAGGCGGTGTATGCGCAGTTTGGTGAGAGCGGTAATATTAATTTGCGCGGATTACTGCTCGGTGGAATCTTGATCGGTGTGCTTGGTGTGCTTGATGATATTACGACCGCTCAGGTGGCGGTAGTAGATGAGCTCAAAAAAGCCAATAGTAATTTTAAATTCAAAGACCTCTATCAGCGTTCTATGTCAGTGGGCAAAGAGCATATTGCGTCGCTCATTAATACTTTGGTGCTTGCCTATGTTGGTGCGTCGTTTCCGCTAGTATTACTCTTTCAGCAATACAATCAGCCTTTGCTCTATATTATTAATAGTGAGTTAGTAGCTGAGGAAATTGGTCGGACGATTGTCGGTAGCATCGTTTTGATTATTGCGGTGCCGATTACGACGGCGCTCGCCGCTTGGATCATTGTGAAGCGTGGTAAGGCTCTGTCCAAGGATGAACATCATCACGGACA
>ERZ761595.176-NODE-176-length-11193-cov-4.093464_pt1 | contig 11193 bp, 13 predicted proteins | sample MGYA00511035_ERZ761595 | MGnify/ENA primary metagenome ERZ761595 (study PRJEB28899, sample SAMN03785553) | bioreactor sludge metagenome | biome: EBPR Sludge; feature: EBPR Bioreactor; material: 0.22µm filtered reactor supernatant | place: Saint Lucia: Queensland...
GCGCATCACACACGCGAGGCATCCATGTCCGATCTCTACACGGTCAGCTACGACCGTAAACTGTTCATCACCAAGTTCGACGCCGCGGGCAAGGCGACCCGCACCGAGACGACGATCCGCGAGACGCACCACGATCTGCCGGCGGCGACGGCGCAGCACTACAAGGACACGATGCCCGACGCGAACGTCGTGGTGACGCGTCAGGAGCGCGAGGTCGGTCGCGGCAGTCGCGTTAGCTTCGGTGACACAGGCTCGCGTCGCACATCGATCGACGCCTCGAAGTTCGAGGGCAAGGCGACCAAGAAGGTTGATCGGCCCGTCGAGGTCAACAAGCCGAAGTCGAGCTCCAAAGCCGAGCTAGACGCCATGACCAAGCCGCCGAAGTCCAAGCCCGCCTTTGGCGGCGGCGACTACGGCACTCTCGTCACCAAGCTCGCAAGGGACCACTGATGAAATTCGAGACCCTCTCGATCGAGAAGTTCCTCACGATCGGCTCTGCCGAGGTGAAGCTCGCCAACCGCGGCCTGGTTCTCATCCAGGGCGTCAACGACGATGACGGCTCGGCGAAGTCCAACGGCGCCGGCAAGTCGTCGATCATGGACGCGCTGTGCTGGTGCCTTTATGGCGAGACGGCGCGCGGCGTGAGCGGCGATGATGTTATCAATAACAAGGCGGGCAAGGGCACGCGGGTCTCCGTCGAGATCCACGACACCGATGGCGTCTACGTCATCGCGCGCCACCGCAAGCACAAGACGGGCAAGAACAGCCTCACGCTGCGCTTCACGCGGGCCGGCGACGGCGAGACGGTCGATCTGACCAAGGGCACCGACAAGCTGACCCAGGTCGAGGTTGATCGCCTGATCGGCTCCTCCTACGAGGTCTTCAAGTCCGCGGTCTATGCGGGCCAGGAGCAGATGCCGGACCTTCCCGGCATGACCGACAAGTTCCTCAAGGAGCTGATCGAGGAGGCTGCCGGCTCGACCATCCTGGCCGAGGCCCACAAGGAGGCCCTGACGCGTCTCGGCGCAGCCAAGGCGCAGCTTGCGACAGATCAAAACCGGGCCGACCTGCTCGACGGCGCCCTCAACCTGCATCGCGAGAACCTCGAGAGCGCCAAGAAGCACGTCGCGACCTGGGAGGAGGAGCGCAACCTCGAGGTCATCACCCTGCGGGCATCGGCGTCGACGCATGTGGCTCGGGTCAAGGAGCTTCGCGAGACGCTCGATGCGGGTCGCAAGCCCGAGGCGATTCGCGGCGACATCAAGGTGATCGACGCCAAGATCGCCGGCGTCGAGACAGAAAAGGAGACGCTTCGGGATCTGTCGAAGATTGCTTCCGACGCCAATGTCCAGGCATCGCGCCTGGGCCACGCCGTCGATACGCTCCGGCGCAACATCGACGCCAGCAAGAAGGCGGTCGAGACCATCTCGTCTCGTGTCGGTCAGCCCTGCGGCGAATGCGGCAAGGCCTACTGCGCCGAGGATCTGCACGACGCGAAGGAAATCGCCAAGACCAAGCTCAGGGGTCTTGTCGATGACTTCAAGAGCGAAAGCGCTCGCTTGGATGACGCTCAGAAGCGCGCTCAGACGCTCGCTGACGACGTGGAGCGCTTTCGCGCGTCGATGACCGATGTCAGCGCAGAAGTCGCCCAGCGATCTTCCCTGCAGCGGGAATTGGATGATGCGCTGGCGCTCGTCCGGCGGATCGAGACGGAGACAGAGGCGGCGAAGGCGGCCGTCGAGGCGACCAAGGCCAAGATGGCTGCGGTCAATCCCTTCCTGAAGCAGGTCGAGGAGCTCACGGCGCGCATCGCCAAGGCCGAGAAGGACCATACGATCGCGGTCGCGCAGATTCACAAGCAGGCGGCTCTCGTCGCCCGCGCCCAGACCGTCGTGAAGGTCTTCTCGCCGGCGGGTGTGCGCGCCCATATCCTCGACGAGGTGACGCCATTCCTGAACGATCGCACCGCGGCCTATCTCGGCTCGCTGTCCGACGGTAACATTTCAGCCACATGGTCGACGCTGGTGCCGACGGCGAAGGGCGAGCTGAAGGAGAAGTTTTCGATCGAGGTCGAGAACGAGACCGGCGGCAAGAGCTTCAAGGGGATCTCCGGCGGTGAGAAGCGCAAGGTGCGCATCGCGACCGCGCTCGCTCTGCAGGATCTCGTGGCGCGTCGCGCGACGAAGCCGATCGAGCTTTTCATCGGCGACGAGATTGACGACGCCCTCGATGACGCCGGTCGCGAACGCCTGACCTCGATCCTCGAGGAGAAGGCGCGCGAGCGCGGGTCCGTCTTCATCATCAGCCATTCCGATCTGCGCGACTGGATCCCGCAGGTGATGACCGTGCGCAAGAAGGATGGCGAGTCGAGTATTGTGGAGAGTGTCGCATGATGGTTGTCGCTCTGATCTGTTCGCTCTGGCTTGGATGGAAGACGACGGGTGCGTTGAGCGCCCTGTCCTTCATCTGTGCGGGCCTTCTGCTCGCCAATGTTCTCGATGCCCTGCACGGGTGGCGAACAGAGGCTGCATTCCGCGAGCGTGTGCGGCGAGATCTGGGACGCCGTTGAGCGAGGGAGCGTGAAAAGCGCTGAAGCCGAGCGTAAACCCGAGAGTGCCCTGCTATAATAAGCGAACAGTTACTTTCGCGAGGTAAGCAATGGCAAGAAGGCCCGCTGCACCCAAGGCAGTTGATGCCATGACGGACGAATACGTCAGGGCAATCGCCGAAATCAATCGCATCATTCGCGCCAACGCGAAGACGCTCGATTTCGAGACCAATGTCGCTTTCCAGACCGCGGTTGTGGTCGACTACAACGCCAACGGCAAGCCCATCTACAAGCAGAAGCGACTGTCATCCGGCACGCCGCTCGTGCTCGATCACATGCGCATGGGCGCATCCGGCTGGGTCTACTGCTTCAAGCCGCTCGACGCGTCCGAGTTCAAGGTGGTGGAGTATCGTGACGCTCATGTCGTCGGCGTCTTCCCCAAGCTGCAGGACGCGCTGATCGGTGCTCTCGCGGAGATCATCGAGGACGTCGAGGGCGTGGCCAATTTCGGCGATGCATGGCGTCGCATTCGCAAGATGACAGCGGAGGACAAGAAGGTCGCGGTCGCCGTTCGCTACAAGGATAACCCGAAGTTCGGCATGTTCTGATGGCACAACGTATTCTCGTCGCCGGTCTGGATCCGGCATTCAAGAACTGGGGCATCGCCAGGGCCTGGCTCAATCTGCAGACCCTCGACATCGAGGTCATCAACCTGCGCCTCGTGCAGACCGAGAAGCGCTCCGGCAAGGATGTGCGGGTCAACTCGGATGACCTGCGACGGGCTCGTGAGCTCCGCGAGGCCATGCTTGAGACGACATCGGACTGCGCCGTGATCTTCGCCGAGATCCCCTCGGGCTCGCAGTCGGCTCGCTCCAACATGGGCTTCGGCATCGCCATCGGCGTGATCGCCGGCGCTCCCGCGAACGTGATCGAGGTGCAGCCGATCGAAGCCAAGCTTGCGTCGGTTGGTCGCAAGACGGCCAGCAAGGACGATATGATCGCCTGGGCGACGGAGAACTACCCGCATCCGGACTGGTTGACCCGCAAGTTCAAGGGTGAAGTCCTCTTCACCAACGACAACGAGCACCTGGCCGATGCCATTGCCATCATCAAGGCGGGTATCAAAACGGTGCAGTTCCAGCAGCTTCTCAACCTGTGGCGGACCACGCTCACAAGTGCGGCGGCCGCGTGATGGCTATTATCTGGCGCGGTGTTTCTGGCTACCCCGGCTATATTGTCTCGGATGAGGGTGACATTATTGGCCCCCGAGGCAAGCGACTTAAGCCGCAGCCTAACGGTCGAGGTTATCTCGGCGTGCGACTTTCGCGTGATGGTGTGGCATGTAGCATTTCGGTTCATCGGATTGTGGCGCTTGCATTTCTGCCGCCCGCACCTTCAATGGCTCACACGATCGATCACCGAGATCGAAATCGCCACAACAATCGAGCGTCCAATCTGAGATGGGCGACCGCTCTGGAGCAGCAGCAAAACGCGAACACCCTTCGCGGTGAACAGGTGAAACTTTCAAAGCTCACTTCGGACCTGGTTCGAGAAGCACGTCGGCTGGCTGCAAGTGGCGAAAGTTTCAAGGCTCTCGCATCTCGATATGGCGTCACATCACCCACAATCCAAAAAGCGGTGCGCGGAGATACGTGGTCCCATGTCAAGTAATCTTTGATCTGGTAAGTAAGTCAGCAATTACTTATCCTAGTCGACCCTACATTTCAGAGCATTCAGGAGCGTCCTTTCATGGGCTACGCGGCGATCACGCGCGACTACTTCCCTGGCATGGGCCAGGCCGTTGCAGACCGGACCATCAACCGGAAAATCATGTCCTCGACCGACGGCGAGACCCGTGTCGAAACCTGGGGCGAGGTCGCGGCCCGCGTCTCCTACGGCAATGCCCTCCTCGAGCCTCGCGTGGGCGCCCGTTCAGTCGAGCGGGCCCGGATGCATCACCACCTCAAGCAGGCATCGCTGCTGATGTCCGGCCGTCACCTGCAGCACGGCGACGAGAACCAGGCCGATCGCAACATCGAGGTCTTCACCAACTGTTCGACCGCCGCGACCTCCTTCCTGCTGTTCTACCTCCTGCTCAACGGCTCCGGCGTCGGCCGCGCCTATGACGATCGCATGATGGCGGTCGACTGGCGCTTCATGCCCACCGTCATCTGCACGATCGATCCCGGTCACAAGGACGTGGCCTCGGGTGAGATCCGCAACTTCATGTCGCTGCGCGATGCCGAGCACATGCACGCCTTCTCGCGACGCACCGTCTTCCGTGTGCCGGACAGCCGCGAGGGCTGGGCCAAGGCCATCGAGATGATGGAGCAGATGGCCTACGAGCGGCGTGCGGACGAGATCCTCATTCTCGACTTCTCGCTGGTGCGGCCGCGCGGCGCTCCGATCAACGGCATGCAGAAGCGCCCCGCCTCCGGGCCGGGCCCGCTGATGAACGCCATCGTCAACATCGCCCGCATTCGCGACACGGACATGGACCCGTGGCGCCAGACCATCTTCGTCGACCACTACCTCGCCGAGTGCGTTCTCGTCGGCGGCGCCCGGCGTGCGGCACGCATGGCCACCAAGACCTGGCGCGACGCTAATGTTCTCGACTTCATCAAGGTGAAGCGCGGCGGCTTCCTGTGGTCCTCGAACAACTCGGTCACGATCGACGCCGAGTTCCGCGAGCGCGTGCTGCGGACGCACAAGCGTGTCATCCCCTACCCGCGCGAACAGGTGCGCGAGCGCCTCGACTTCCTCATGGAGAAGGGCGTGATCGATGAGGTCGACGCTCATGCCTACTGGGTTCTCCAGCAGATCGCCGAAGCCTCCTACTTCGACGGCACCGGCGAACCCGGCATCATCAACCAGGACCGGCTGACCCAGAACGATGTCGGCATGAACGCCTTCGACGACGGGCACTACGCCGAGAGCGAACGCTTCAAGGTGTTCGATGAGACGCTGCCGCTGATGAAGCGCCTGGTGGAGATCGTGCGCGGCGCCAAGCACCGCATGATCACCAACCCGTGCGGCGAAATCACCCTCAACATGCTCGGCGGCTACTGCGTCATCGCCGATGTCGTGCCCTTTCATGCCCAGGATGACGACGATGCGGAGGATGCCTTCCGCACCGCGACGCGCGCTCTCATCCGCACGAACCTGATGGACAGTCTCTACGCTCGGGAAACCAAGCGCACGAACCGGATCGGGGTCGGCATCACGGGTTTCCACGAGTGGGCCTACAGCCGCTTCAAGTTCGGCTGGAAGCAGATCGTGGACGAGAAGGCGTCGCTGGAGATGTGGCTGATGCTGTCGCGCTTCAAGCGCGCCATCGTCCAGGAAGCCCGTCGCTACAGCCGCGAGCTTGGCGTGGTCGAGCCCCACACCAACACGACCTTCAAGCCCGCCGGCACCACGTCGAAGCTGTTCGGTCTGACCGAAGGCGCGCACCTGCCCTCGATGCGCGAGTTCATTCGCTGGGTGCAGTTCCGCTACGACGATCCGCTGGTCGAGGACTACAAGCGCCGCGGCTACCCGACCCGCGAACTGAAGTCCTATTCCGGCACGGTCATCGTCGGCTTCCCCACGCGCCCGGCGATCTGCGAGCTGGATGGTGGCGACTGGGTGACGACCGCGGCCGAGGCGACGCCGCATGAGCAGTATGAGTTCCTGCGACTGCTGGAGAAATACTGGATCCGCGGCGTCGAGGAAGACGGTGTGACGCCGCTGCCCGAGACGGGCAACCAGGTCTCCTACACCCTCAAATACGACCCGAAGAAGGTCTCCTTCGAGAGCTTCCACCAGACGCTGATCGAGGGTCAGTTCTCGATCCGCTGTTGCTCGGTCATGCCGCAGGTCAATGATACGGCATACGAGTATGTCCCGGAACAGGCCGTATCTAGGGCTGAATACGATCGCATCGTGTCTGGCATCAATATCGCGGGCGTTCACGAAGATGTTGGCTTCGAGCACGTCGATTGTGGGACAGCAGGCTGCCCCGTGGATTTTCGGGAAGATCGCGCGGCATGAGCGAGATTTGGAAGCCAGTAGTAGGCTTTGAGGGTGATTTCGAAGTCTCCGATCTCGGTCGCGTTCGCCGTTTGTTTGACGGCGGACGAGAAGGTTGGCGCATCCTCAAAGCGACTAAGCACGGAAGCGCCAACAGCTATTTGGTGGTCAATCTGAGCCGCGAAGGTGCACGAGCGACCGGACGCCGGCGTCGCAAGGGCGATTACGTGCCCGGCACTCGTCGCTACTGCAAGGTTCATCGCCTTGTTCTGGAAGCGTTCGTTGGGCCGTGTCCGCCAGGCCATCAATCCCTTCACGCGAATGATGATGGGTTCGACAATCGCCTCGACAATCTTCGCTGGGGCACTTTCGCGGAAAATTGCGAGGATATGAAGCGTAACGGGAAGCGAAAAGGCTCCCGCAATGGTCGATCCAAGCTCACCGAAGCCCAGGTGCTGGAAATACGCAGCCGATATGCGGCTGATCCATTTCGCGGCCATCAATCGCAATTGGCCGCAGAGTTTGGCGTTAGTTCAACTCTAATTGGTTTTATCATTCGCAATAAGAATTGGACCGAGGAGAAGGCCGCGTGACCCCGCAAAGGCAAACCGTCTTCGTGGCCGACAATCCCGAGGGCCGCGGAAACTGTCAGTCGGCAGTGCTGGCATCCATTCTTGATCTGCCGCTCGATCAGGTGATCGACACCGCCGGCGATGAATGTCGTGGGGCTGGCTTCTGGCCAGCCATCCGGCGCTGGCTCGCCGATCGCGGACTAAAAATGGTGTCGGTAGATCCAGGCGACGAGCGACTGCACGGTGCGTATTCCAGCGGCTGCGGCCCCAGTCCTCGCGGTAATTTCTGGCATGCTGTTGTCTGCAAGAGTGGCGTCATGGTCTTCGATCCACATCCTTCGGACGATGGGTGTCTGTCGATCGAGCGGCACGACTTGATCGTGCCTATGACCGAAGCTGAGAAGCGCCTTCATCAGGTTTGGAGGGCAGCATGAGCAAGGATCGCGTCGTCTGGCTCACCCCGGCCTGGGGGTCCAACTTCAAGTTCGGCTTCTGCCCGAGCGAGAAGGCGTGGGTGCGGGAGTTGAAGCGTCTGGGGGTTCCTCTGCGTGATGTCTCCTACCCCGACTCGCACGCCTGCATGACGCCATTCGGGAAGAACGATAGCCACGATGCTTGCAGCATCGTCACGATCACGGATGAGGCTGTGAATTTTCACCCCGCAGCCGTCGTTGGTCTTCTCGCTCACGAGGCGACGCACGTCTGGCAGTCGGTCTGCGACTACATGGATCAGCGGCGCCCCACCGGGAACCACTGCGAGTTCGAGGCTTACGCCATTCAGTCCATCACGCAGCAGTTGGTCACGGCCTATTGCGAGACGCGCGAGGATCTCTTTCGACGCAAAACTACCCGCGCGAAATCAAAACGCGCTGCTATAAATTGTAAGTAAGACGTTACTTCACACAGGAGACAATATGACCCAGACAGCCGTCATTCTTCGCGACTCGATCACTCCGGACGGACAGGTCCGCGGCACGAGCTTCCAGCTCCGCTATCCGCGCTTCATCCATCCCGAGTTCATGACGCACCGCGTCTTCTCGCGCAACGCCTCGTCGTCGCGGGCTGTCCCTGTCAAGAAGCTGATCGCCGACGTGCGTCGCGACCCGGCAATCCCGGTGCATTTGGGTAAGAACCAGCCCGGCATGCAGGCGCGCGAGGAGCTCACGGGCTGGCGCCGCTGTGCGATGCGCAATCTCTGGCTCGGCGGTATGTGGGTCATGACCTCGATCGCCTGGGTCGCCGACAAGCTCGGCGCTCACAAGCAGGTGGTGAACCGCCTGATCGAACCCTGGGCCCACATCACCGTCTGCGTCACGGCGACCGACTGGGACAATTTCTTCGAGCTCCGTGATCACCCCGACGCCGACCCGACGATCGCCGACCTCGCCCGCAAGATGCGTCAGGCCTACAACCTCTCGTCGCCGAAGGCGCTTCGTCACGGCGAATGGCACCTGGCCTACACGACGTTCAACGAGGTGGCGGCGCGCTACGTCAGCGACACCGGCGATCGCTTCATCTCCGACATGGATGTTTGGGACATCGCGGTGAAGGTCGACGTCGCCCGCTGCGCCCGCACCTCCTTCAAGCTGCACGACGGCACGCCATCGACGATCGAGAAGGATCTCGATCTCTATCGGAAGCTCGTCGGCGCCCGCCCGCTGCACGCCTCGCCGGCCGAGCACCAGTTCACCCCGGATCGTCAGAAGCTTGGCGCTACGCCTGGCTACCAGAACGAGCACCTGAGCGGCAACTTCCGCCCCGGTGTCATCCAGTATCGCAAGACGATCGAGGGCACTGTCCTCGCGTCTCGCGCTGCCTAAGCCGATAAGTCATCAGTTACATCGCAAGGAACGCGCATGACACAGAATACCCAACACGTCGAACAGGAGATCCTTTTCCGCCTGTTCGACTTCACTTCGGGGCCGGAAGGCTTCGTCGAGGTGATGGAGCCGGGATGGTATTACGACATTCCCCTCGATCGCTCGGACGAGTCTCCCATCGAGGCCCTCGAAGGCCCCTTCCCCACCAGCGAAGCCGCGCTCGAGGCTGCCAAGGCCTTCATCGCCGACGCCGATCATCGAGAGGAGGCTGCCTGATGCGAGCCAGCGACAAGATCACCCCGTTCCAGGTTCACTTCCTGACCAAGAGCGCCAAGGAGCGCGGTCTGCCGAAGTTCGCCACCTCCGGCTCGGTCGCCTTCGACCTGCACGCCGACATCGACCAGCCCCTGCACCTGAAGCCCGGCGCGCGCACCATCATCGAGCTCGGCTTCAAGCTGTGGATCAACCCGCCCGGCTACGGCGGCTTCATCTTCCCGCGCTCCGGCAAGGCCACGAAGTCCGGCCTCATCCTCGCCAACACCGTTGGCGTCATCGACACGGACTACCAGGGTCAGTGGATGCTCTCGGTGATGAACGCCGGGCAGGTCGACTGCCTCATCGAACCCGGCGAGCGGATCGTCCAGTGCGTCATCATGTCGGCGCTGACTGGCTTCAACTTCGTCGAGACGGAAGACTTCATCGACACGACGGGGCGTGGCGAGGGCGGCTTCGGATCCACAGGAGCGGCCTGATGGTCTACGGCTTCTGTGGAGCACACCGGTCGGGCAAGACGACTCTTGCCCGACGCGTCGCGGAGGATCTCGGTATCGAGTTCCTCGAGGTTCGCACGGGCCCGGTGATGAAGGCCCACGGCATCAACATCGTCGCTGACATGCCGATGGGTGAACGGATCGCCGCGCAGGAGATCCTGCTCGCCCATCACGTCAAGACGATCGAGGAAGCGGGGCGCCCGCTGATCACCGATCGAACGCCCCTCGACATGGCCGCCTACACACTGGGCGAGGTCTTCATGAACCGCCTCAAGATGGAGACGGACGAGGAGCGACGGCTCGATGCGCGCGTCGATGCCTATGTGGCGACCTGCATGGCTCTGTTCCGCCGGCACTACCAGGCGGCCGTGATGGTGAAGCCGCTGGAGATCTACGTGGACGAGGATGGCAAGCCGCCGGCGTCCCGCGCCTATCAGTGGCACTTCAACTACCTGCTCCGCGGCCTTCTCGACTCGTCCAAGATAACTCACGCGATACTGAACGGCGACGATTTCGAGCAGCGCGTGGAGAGCGCCGGTAACTTCGTGATTTCCCAGATCGAAGAGCTGGAACGCGAGCGGAATGCGTGTCTGGCACATTGACATAAGTCATTTGTTACCGCACACACAGCGCGTTGCGTCTGCTATCACATAAGCAGACGCAACGCAGCACACGAGGCACACCAATGGAAGTTCATCTCGTCAGCGAGCCGACGAAGCATGCCATCTTCGGTGGTAAGGAGGCGCGCCGGATGCAGACGGCGAGCTCCGCTCATGGCTTCAAGGTCATGAGCGACACGCTCTACCAGAACAAGATCAAGACGGTCGCCCGCGAGTATCTCTGCAACGCCTATGACGCGCACGTCGCCGCGGGCAAGCTGGATACGCCGATCGAGGTCACTCTCGACACCCACCTCACCATTCGCGACTTCGGTCACGGCATCCACGACGACAACATCGTGGACGTCTATTGCACGTTGTTCGGCTCGACGAAACGCAAGGATGATCGCCAGACCGGCGGCTTCGGGCTCGGCTCGAAGGTCGGCTTCGCCTATGCGGACCACTTCCAGGTCACCAGCATTCATGAGGGCGTGAAGACGATCTACCAGATGCACATCGGCGGCGTCGAAGATGACGGTATGCCGCTCTGTCAGCCGATCGTCTCCGTGCCCTCGACCGAGCCCTCGGGCATCGAAATCAAGATCGAGGTCGGCAAGAAGGAAGACGACGCCGAGTTCATCAAGGAGATCCGCTACGCGGCCCGCGCCGGCGGCATGCTGGTGAAGTTCAACAACTCCGTCATCAAGGTGCCGGACTACACCGAGATCGACAAGAAGGGCTTCGGCTTCGTCAAGGCGCATGACATCTACGACTACTGGCGCCAGCGGCGGGAGAAGATCGCGGTCAGGCTCGGCACGGTGCTCTACCCGATCGACGCCAATCCGCGCCTGGATCACCTCATCTCCTCGCTTC
>ERZ761595.177-NODE-177-length-11189-cov-9.277977_pt1 | contig 11189 bp, 9 predicted proteins | sample MGYA00511035_ERZ761595 | MGnify/ENA primary metagenome ERZ761595 (study PRJEB28899, sample SAMN03785553) | bioreactor sludge metagenome | biome: EBPR Sludge; feature: EBPR Bioreactor; material: 0.22µm filtered reactor supernatant | place: Saint Lucia: Queensland...
CGGAGCACGAAACTGATGTGCAACTGCGACAAAAAGAAACCGGCGAAGAAGGCGGGCGGGTCGAAGTCGAATCCGAAGCCCAAGAAGGGCGTCAAAAAGGGAAAGTGAGTCATGGCAAAGCTTTCCGCGAAAGGCAACCCGAAAAACCAGCTTGCGCCGAAAAAGCCGTCGACCCGGTCGAAGACGGGGAACGCGGAATGCTCGCAGGCGGCTTCGACGTGGCAACTGTCGTTGCGAGGCAAGGCGACGGCCACGCCGGAAACTTATCAGACCCTCGCTAAGTGCCGGGCGCTGGCCAGCGGGCAACGCAAGGCTGACGCCTACGGCCGCACGGGCAAACTGTCCGACCAGGGGGCGTCTGTCCTCAAGGGGCGTCTGCAATCCCGGTTCGACCGAGGTTTGATCACGGAGAAAAGCCGGACGGAGCGGTTGGGCGTGCTACTGAAGCAGCGGGCGGAACGGGGGAAGGCCGAGGCGAAACCAGTTGTTGCAAAATCAGCAATAACTGCCCCAAAACTCGCGCCGGGGCGTGGGACGGAGGAACGGAAGAAGGCTTCCGGAATTCTGAGAGGGCTTCGCAGCCAAAACAATGACGGAAAGACGCTCGCAAGATCAATTCGAGATAACGCTGTGCATGAATGGGGGCGATGGGGTACGGGCAAAACCAGTGTCGGGAATGACCCCGCTTTTCGTGCAAAACGAATCTTGAATCAGTCTGACCAGATGCGGTCAAGCTACGAAAGCGTTTACGCAGACTCGGTGATTGCAGCCGACAAACTGGTGACAAAAACCGGAAAGATCAGCGTTCCAGGAATGAGGAACGACGCAAGGACGTCGTTTTACTCAACAATGATGCCACCCGAAATGGCCGTAAAGCAGCGGATGGACTCGCTTCGCGCATCGGCTTCGACCGCCCTCAATAACATCAGACTCATGAAGCGAGCGGGAATACCGGAGACCAATTTTGTCGCCAAGCCTAAAGCGACAAAAGATTATCGAAACAACCCGCTTTCCAGGCTTCGCAAGGCCGTGAGTCTCAAGTAATGGCCACCTGCTCCGCCGTCCCACCGCCGGGCACATATCCGCTGACGTTCCTGGTCCGGGGCATCGAGCCGCCGGACGTGGCCGACGCTCCGCCGGACGTGCGGTCCAGGTACTGGCGGATCGTCGGCATCATCGCGGAGCGGGTGAAGCAGGATGAGCTTCAACGCGGCCTCGACCGGCACGGCCGCAAGCTGAAGCCGGTCCGGGTGCGAAAGATCAAGTTTCGCCGGTCCGGCCGGGTGGTCGACGGCGAACCGCTCATGCCGCACCGGGGCCTTTCCCGGACGCGGCGGCTGCTCCGGTACACGGTCACGTCGATCGGCGTGCTTTTCTACTGGGGCAACGGGTGGGCGAAGATTCTCGACTACCACCGCCGGGGCGCGTGCCTGAAACGCAAGGGCAAGATCATCGGCAAGCTGCCGGTGCGGGACGTCTTCGGGATCAGCCCGGCGGGCATGGAGCGGATCAGGGCCGAAGCGGAGATGCACTGGCGAAACGGCACCATGCCGGACAAGAAAATCGCGGGAGAGATGGCCGATACGGGGCTCGGGATCGAGCTTCCGTTCGACGACACGGCCACGCGGCGATCGAAGGGCCAGGGCAAGGCCAAGCCGATCGGCAAGTGGGACCAATTTGACTTCATCGCGGCGGGCGTGAACGTCGTGCGGTCGACGGCGACGACCCGGACGGTGAACACGGCCACGGGGACGGCGGGATTGCGGGATACGGGGCTTGAAATCCGCGTAGACTGGAAGAAATTCAGGTTCGCCAAATGAGCACCGCGCAGCAGCAGAACAAGGCCGGGTTCGAGCGGGTTTTCAACGCCCTGTTCCGGCTCGAAACCGTCACCAATTACGTCGGTCCGCTTCTGACGGCATGGACGGGGGTTCTGGTCGAAGACAACCGCCGGGGCGTCATGCAGGGCATCGACGGCGACGGCAAGCGGATGGCGCCCACGAAGTATCGGAAGTCCCTTCGCCAGACCGCACCGGGCGAAGCGGGTGACAAGTTCTTCGACGTCAGGGGCGAAGCGTTCTCGAACGTCGAAGGTGAAAACGAGTTCTTTTTCGCGAACCTGTCCGGAGGCGAGGCGATCGGCTTCAAGCCCGGCCCGTCCGGCAACATGTCTCCCAAGGAATACCGCAAAGCCACTGGCCCGCCGCTCGCGCCCCGTGGGCCAGCGTCGCGGGTGATCTCGAATTACGCCGTTCGCGCCCTCGTGGAAGACGGCGGGAACACCGTCGGCGTCGAGGGCGGCTGGAACGACGTCGTCTCGAAAAAAGGCTTCGAATTCTTGCCCGTGCATTTCAACGGCTCGGGGCGACTTCCACGCCGGAACCTTGTCGGCCTGCGGGCGTGGGGCAAGGCCCAGGCCCACAAAGAACTGCGGGCATGGATCGATTGGCTTCTGACCAAGGCACAGCCTGAGTATTTCCGCAAAACCGGGGCGAATCCGAAGTACACCACACTCCGAAGGGTATCGCGTTGATCGACTTCCGCAATCCGGACGGCGAGAGCTTCATGGACGCACGCGCCGCGGCGTTCAAGGCGATCTTCGACCGACTGAAAGGCGACAAGGTTCTCTCCCTGTCGAACGTCGTGCGGAAGTGGTCGTGCATGCCGCTCCAGAATCCCGAACTGACCGCCGCCGACCTGCCGTACATCCAAGTCACGTTGGCCGATGCGTCGATCGCCGTCGCAAGCCCGAACACGCATGAAACCGGCCTGCTGATCGACATCAAATACGCGGTGAACGCGGGCGGAACTGACGAGGCGACCGCCTGGCTGGACCTGATCAATCTGTATTCGCACATCGAAAAAGCGATCGACCCGTTCGGCGACATCGCGTGGCTGCGAAGCGCCGTTTCCGCCGCCGATCCGACGGCCGTCATTCGCGGCACGGTGGCGTTCGTCAAGCCCGGAATCAATTCCATCTCCCTTTCGACCATGAACGCCGTGGCGGGCGTCTGCCGTCTCTCCGTCCCCATCAAAACCGACACATGCCGGAGCAAGTGACCGATGCGTCAATGGCTGCAACTCATCAAAGAAACCACGCCCGGCACTACGCCGGCCGCTGACGCCTCGAATTCGATTTGGCTCGACATGGAGGAAAACGACCCGTCGATCAACCTCGTGCCGACCATGTTCACGATCCGTTCGGCCATGCCGAAGCGGGGTGTGACGAACCGGATCTCCGGATCGGCCCAGGACGCGATCACCGGCACGATCGAAACGGCCCTTTATCACGAGCAGGCGAATTTCTGGAAGGCGACCGTGCTCGAACCGACCGTCGGCGCGTCGCCGCTTTTCCTGCCCAGCCTGCCGACGGTGACGGTCAATCGCGGCTGGGTGGATGACGGCGGCACGGCCCGTTACGAGCAATACAAACGGTGCCTGCTCTCCGGATACACGCTCTCCGGATCGAGCGAGGGCACGGGAGCGCCGATCCGGTTTTCCGTGCCGATCATCGGCGGTGAGTACAACGGCGCGGCCACGATCGCCCCGCCAAGCTGCACGGCGTTCCCGGTCGAACTGTACCTATGGACGATGGCCGACCTCGAATTGAACGACGTTTCGATCAAGGAGTACGTCAACAGCCTGACACTTTCCGTGACCCACAACGTCCAGCCCCGGTATCACATGAACCGGTTCCCGGACCGGTTCCACTACGCCGGGTGGAATCCGTCGCTGAACGTCGGCATGGACATGTTTTCGCATGCGTACCGAACGAAGTACCTCGACATCCGCACTTCGTTCGCCGGCGCGATCTACGCCACGAACAACAGTCTGACCTTGACCTACGCGGCGGACAAAAAGATCACGTTCGCGTTTTATAACGCGATGTTCCAGGCCCTTGACCCGCAACGTCCGCCCAACGGACCGCACACGCAGGCCGCGACGATCGTGCCGTTCTTTGACTGCACGAACATGGACATGACGGCGACCATCACGAACCCGGCGTAATGACGAACGACGAGAAAATCCGGCTGGTCCTCGAAACGCTTGGCGTGGACAACGTGCGCCAAGCGTCCCGGGCGATCCGGGAGATGGCCGAATCCGTCGACTCGCTCGAAGGCGAGTTGGCGCAGCTTGAGAAGTCCATCAAGGAAGGCGTCGAAGCGCCGATGGAACGGTTCCTCGTCACGCTCAAGGATGGGCGGAAGGTGTGGAACGATTCAGCGGAAGGGCTGAAACACCTTGGCAAGACTGTTGGTCGTGACGGCGACTTCGGGCGGCGGATGCTCGAAGCGTCGTACATGATCGACGACATTCAGTATGGTTTCCGGGGGGTCGTCAATAACATCCCTCAGTTCGCCCGCACGTTCAACATCTCGACCGCCGCCATCGGTGCGTTCGGGATCGGTGCCGTCGCGGTGAATCAGGCGCTGGCCATGCTGGGGCCGTACCTGGAGGACACCGAAAAGGCGCTGAAGCCCCTGAACGAGCGGATGGACGAATTCGCCAAGGGGATCGGCGGCGCAGCGGTTCAAGCCGAAAAGCTCGAAAATCAGATCAAGTCGCTGGCGAAAACGTCCGTGCCAGGGTACACGGAAGAGCTTTACAAAAGCGTCAAGAGCATTCGTGACCTGATCGAAGCTCAACGCGACCTGATCAAGATCAAAGAGGAAGACGCCAACCGGGAGAAGCAGCGGAAGCAGGAAAACGACGCGATCGAACAGGGGATGAATGCCGACAAAACGCTTGGCGGGCTTGTCGACGAATTCCTTGGGCCGACCGACGATAAAGCGAACGCCGCACGGCTTGCCGGAATCCGCGACACGCTCGCGAAAGACGAAGTTCAGCGGGCCATTAACGAGAAGATCGAAAACGAACTCGCCGCGATGGAGGCACGGGGCGACTTCTCCGATACGTCCGTCTGGGGCATGGCGCTTCCGTTCGTGAACAAGGGCGGAACGGCAATTCGCGGGTACGAACGCCGCGATGCCCGTGTGGCCGCACGGCGGAACGCGGCCCGCGAACAACTCGCGAAGCAGACCGGGGAACAAGACCCCGACGTCCAGCGACGGGCGGCGGAAATCGCGGCAGGCAAGATGGGCGCGGCTCGCGGTGGTGACGAACAAGCGATCCGCGAAATTCAGGCCCTGATGCCGGAGCTTGGAGACTTTCTCGCGGGCGATGAGGCGGACAAGGCGTTCCAACAAGGCCTGTCCGACCGGTCACGGGCCATCCGCAACCGGAATGAGCGGCGAAGGAAGATCGAAGAGAAAACCCGGCAAGGCCTCATCGACGTTGGCCTGAAAATGGGGCGTCCTGGCGGAATCGACGACGAAATCGCAATCCAGCAGGGCCGGGCGTCAAAAGGCGGCGGACCTGCGGGCGTGATCGAAGACGTCGCCGCCGCCGTCACGCCGAAATCACCGGAAGAACTGGCCTCGCTCGCGCAGGAAGCCGAGATCCGGAATCAGGTTCTCGCTCAGTTTGACCCCGCCCAAATGGCGGCGGCGCGGAACGCTCAAGCCGGCTCAGGCCCGTGGCGGAATCGGAACCTTCAGCAGCTTCGAAACCGCGACCTCGAAATCTATCGCAATGTGCTGGAACAACAGGGGTTGTCCCCTGACGCGGCCGACACAGCCGCTCGCGAAAGCCTTCAAGGCGGCGAAAACCAGTTCGAGGAATTCGCCCAACGGCTTGGAAAGTCACTCGAAAACGGACTTCGCGCCAGAGAGGCGACAAACCAGTTTTTCCGCATGATGGGAATGCGTCTCGACGATTTTGAAATGCAAATGGAAATGCTCTTGCAGCAGCAGTTCATGAACCATCAAGCCACGTCCGTCCGGCCCATGAACGGACGCGCGCGCCAGTGACGCCGATCACGTCCCTGATCTTCAAGATCGACGGCACGACCGTGCCGCTCGACCCGGTGTTGATCAACGAAATCGAGCTTTTCAACCGCGACGAGGTGCGGCAACTCACCTTCGCGCGGGAATCGGTTATGCCGTCCGACGACACATGGACCGGGAAAAGCGTCACCGTCGAAATCAACGGCGAAACCGTCTTTTACGGATTCGTCCGCGACCGGCAGGAAGTGTTCTCCGACGAAACCGGCGTCACTTATGCCTACGTCGCCCGGTCGATCGAAGGGCTCATGGACGACATCCCCGTCACGAGCCCGTTCGACGGCACCGGGGCGGTCACGTTCAATCAGACGACGACCGATCCGGGTTACGACCCGACGTACGACGGCATGAGTTTGGGCGAAATGATTCTGGCCGTGTTGCACGAGCCGGAGACGATGGAATTCCTTCGTGCGGCCAACATCGGCCGCTATAACGACGCGGGCGAGATCGACCCCCGGACCGTCGCCGATCTCGAAGCCGACTTCCTTGGCGATTATCGGCCCGCGAAACCGGTCACGTTCTCCGGCGGTCAACTGCTCCAGGCGATCCGCGGCATCCTTCAGAACGCGGCACCGAACTTTCGTATCTGGTTCGAGTTCGTCCAGGAAGTACCGCCGGACCGGCCGGAAGACCTCGATCAACTCTTCGCCCTGATCCGGTTCGCCGATATGCGCGACACCGATTCGCCGATGACGATCGATCTCTCGAGTAACCCGGCCCCACGGATAAACCGGCTGACGACCGATTCGTTCACGCGGGTTCGCGTCCGTGGCGGGCCCGACATCCGCCCGATGATCCTCGACATGGAGGACGGCGACATCGAAGAGTTCTTCGAGATGCCGCCATGGCTCGACACCAACGCCGAAGCGAAAGACGAGTGGAACGCGGGCGTCTGGTACAACTCCGAAAAGAAGCAGATCAAGGGCACGTGCCTGTGCCGCCGGCCACGGACGGAAGAGGAAGCCGACCCGGGCGACCCGGCCTATATCGAAGACCCCGAAGACCCGCTCTTGACCGACCCGAACTGGCTCTACGTCGATCCCGATGACAACACGCTCACGTGGGGGGAGGACGATTACAACCAGTCATCGGCCGGTCTGGCGGGTTTTCTCTACATCGAACGATCGCCGGTCACGGACTGGGTCGAGACGATCAACCGCCGCGTGATCTTCAACACGGCACTTTCGGCCGGCGGGAAGGCCCATCTGCAACTGGACGACCCGCTGCCCCAGACCGACTTCGACAAGTTCACGATGGTGCCGGGAATCTGGCCCGGCTCGCTCACCTGGCGGCGGTACGAAATCACGAAGCTGACGGCCGAAGGGAAGTCCGTCGCCAAGTACGCCCAACCGGCGTTCCCCGTGCCGATCCCGTTCGACAACACCGACGGCACGCCGCTTTCGTTCTCCACCGGCCCCGTGGCCACGATCTACTTCACGCCCGATGGCGGCGAACAGCGGTACGCCACGTGCGGCCTGCAGGTGGACCGGCTCAACGAAGCGATCATCCTCGATCAGCCGTCCGTCACGTTCTTCGGCCAGCCGACCAGTCTGGAAGTGGGTGGCGCGGACGTCGACGGCCAGCCGGAGAATATTCGCGTGCTGCTGCCCGTTGCGCTCGGCCCATTGACGGTGACGGTGCCGGAAGACGACGACGGCGACCCGGTCTACGAAGGCACCGCGAAAACGGTCGACGGCATCGAGCGGACGCACACCGTCGACCTGCCCGACTGGGTCTCGGAGAACGACACCGGCCCGATCCGGCTTTGGGCGCGGCAACTGCTGGATTCGGTCAAGGATACCGTCGTGGAAGGCACGGCGACCGTCATCGGCTACGAGCCGGTCATGAAGCCGAATCTGCCCGTCGTCTTCACCGACCCGTGCTATCCGGCCGACTACTTCGCGAAGAAATCGTCTGTCGTCTACTCGTGCATGCTCCGGTTCAACCACGGAAACGGCCAGGTGCCTTATCAGACCGATTTCGCCCTGACGAACCGTCGCGACGCCTTCCGGGGCTTCGATCAGACGCTCCATCCGATTGTGGCCACTCCGCCGAAGTCGTCGCCGGTGTCCGACGTGCGGGCCGGGTCGCTGATTTCGCGATCGGCCGGGCAGGTGACGGGCGGGAACACGCGGTCGATTCTCGAATTCGCCCGGACCAAGCTCGACTCGAAATGACCCGCAACCCGACCGACATCGTCCGCCGCATCCTCGAACTGGAGCGGCGGCAGCAGCAGGACGAACGGCGGCTGATCCAGCTTAAGGCCCGGATCATGGCCGCGCGTGCCCGTGGCCTGACCGTGCGGGTGCGGACCCGTTGAGAGACCTATGGGCGCGTGTGATCGAACTGGAGCGACGCCAGTTTCGGATCAACATGGAGATCGGGTCCGCGCAGAACGAGCTGCGCGGCGTCGAATCGCAGATCGCCGACCTGGCACGCCAGACGCCGCGGAGCATCCTGCGGCCGGTGGCCGGCGGCGGCGATTGCGAGATGTTCGCCGACACGATCTGCCTGCGGTTGAACTGGTTCACTCACAACTGGGCCGGCGGACTCCCGGAAGTCACGAGTTCGGCAACTCCGGAAACGATTGGGTTCGCGGCTCCAGCGGGCTACACCGGCGGAATCGACATCGCGAACGCTCTTTCAGGGACGATGTTCGATGGTGTCACGCTGGCGAAAGTCAGCGAAACCAGCGGTGACGCCGTTTACGAAGCCGTTTTTCCGGACTTCCTGGCCTATGTCCGAGTGCGGCCGATCGCGGGCGTTTACGTCGTCACGGCGTGGATGAGCCAGTTTTTCGAAATCAGCGGCATTTCGCACGCCTTCCGTGTCGGATCGCCGACATCCGCATTTACCGCTGGCGGAAAAGTCCCAGGGCTTGTTCGGACATCCGGATCGGCGGTCGTCGAACCAACGCTGATCGGTGTCACGAATTCAGCGTTCACCTCGTGGATCTGGTTCGGCTCCGGGACCGGCCCGACGGCCAGCATCACCGTTTCGTGGGGCGATGAGTGCGGCACTTCCGGCCCATCGACCGGCATCGGCGTCAGCGACGGCGGCACGGCCGCCGACCTCGAAACGATCACGGACATCTCGGACGGCGGAACCTTCGAAGACGTCCCGGCGGACATCTCGGACGGCGGAACGGCCGTCATCGCCTTCGGCGGCCTTTCGGACGGCGGATCGCCGGACGACGAAATCACGGACATCTCGGACGGCGGAACCATCGCGGACTTCGACGACATGACGGACATCTCAGACGGGGGCGGATTCTGATGGCAGTGACCTACGAACGGCGGAAATGGACCCGCGACACGGCCGCGACCCTGACGGCCACGAATCCGACCCTGCTGGACGCCGAAGCCGTCATGGAGACCGACACCGGCAAGTGGAAGCTCGGGCCGGGCGCGTGGAATTCGCTGCCCTATCAGCCCGACCCGGCGGCGATCGAAGCCGTCGAAGACGACATCGACGACCTGACGACGGCCCTGGCCGGCAAGGCCGCGACCAGCCACACGCACGCACAGTCCGACATCACGAACCTGACGACCGACCTGGCGGGCAAGGCGGCCACGTCACACACGCACTCCGCCAGCGACATCACCAGCGGCACGATGGCAACGGCCCGGCTCGGCAGCGGCACGGCCAATTCGACCACCTATCTCCGTGGCGACAACACGTGGGCGACCCCGGCCGGCGGCGGTGGCGGCACGACCCGCGGCACGTGGTTCGACGTGCGCGACTACGGGGCGCTCACCGGGGCGTCGAACGAGACGGCGAACACGTCGGCATTCAAAGCAGCGGTGGCGGCCGCACGAGCCGCTTCGCCGGAAGGCGGAACGGTCTACATCCCGTCGACCGGCATGGCGTCGAACGGTGAATACTATCTTCGGACCCCGGTTTGGGCGGGCGTCAACGAACTGACGATCGTCGGCGAGGGGTCCGGATCCAGCCTGATCCGATCCCGCGGCCCGGCGTTCATCACGGCGCGGCACCCCAAGGAATGGGACTGCGCGCAGACGACCTATCCCGACGTCGATGATTCGAACAACCCTGTGACGATCAAAACGGCGGGCATCTGGACGAACCGGAGCCGGTACCGGGAGGATCTGTCGAAGTTCATCAGCGGCGGCGCGTTTTCGCCCGGCTCGCAACCGGCGTTCGGCGTTTCGATTTCGTCCGGCGGCTATTTCGCGCTCCGCACGCGCGGCGGTGTCGCGGGCGGCCGATACCCCTACTGCCCACTCGCGACCGGCCAGAACAACACCGGATCGAACTGGTTCTCCCAGTGGCGGATGTTCCCGCAGATCACGTGGGAGGCCGTCGTCTACCACCACGAGTCGATTCTGTCCGGGGCCATCGCGGGCGCGGGGCACCTGAAACTTCCCGACCCGTGGATTCTCTGGGGCGGTGAGGACGGCATCTACCGCTTCGACCTGGCGCTCACCGACGCGGACGGGATCCGCCGCACGTGGGCACGGTTCCAGTTCGCCCAGAACACGGGCGTCGGCCTGCACCGGATCGCGATTCAGTTCGACCCCGCGGCGTCCACCGACGCGGACCGTCTGTGCGTCTGGGTCGACCGGGTTCGTGTCGCGGTCACCCGGTACAACTTCAGCGATTCGACCGGCGAGTATCACGCCATGAACACGCTGAATTCGTCGACGGACCTCACGGGCCTGTTCACGACGTGGAACCGTGTGGCGTCGTGGTGCGGCTCGGACTTCACCATCGCGAACGAGTCGGCCAAAGTCGGCGACCAGAACTCGGAAATCTCACTGGCCAGTCTCACCGATTATTCCGTGGTCGCCGTCTCGTGCTTCAAGCGGCTGCTTTATCAGGCGGGCACGATCGGTGGCGCGCAGACGAAATCGGGCGGCGGCGGTGCCGACGACACGTACGTGTGGTGGGGGTCGTCCGGCAACAACACCGATGCCGATGCGATCGGGTGGGTGGCGAACACGATCACGGGCGACTGGAGCCCGGCCGACACCGACGACGATATCAACCTCAAGGCCTACGGCCGCGCGTGGTCGGATTGCTGGGGGTACATGCACCCCAAGGCCCAGGGCGATTCGATGACCTCGACCGTGAAGAACATCACGTTCCGGGGCTTCGGCGTGGGGGCGGGGGCCAGCCACCAGAATTCGTGTGCCCTGCTTCTCGGTGCCTATCTTGACCTGACGATCGACGACTTTCGCAACACCGACGGGTTTTATTTCGCGATCGGTTCGATGCGGAACCGCACGTGCTACCCGACCCGGCTGCGGAATCTGCGGCTTTCCA
>ERZ761595.182-NODE-182-length-11050-cov-3.965166_pt1 | contig 11050 bp, 10 predicted proteins | sample MGYA00511035_ERZ761595 | MGnify/ENA primary metagenome ERZ761595 (study PRJEB28899, sample SAMN03785553) | bioreactor sludge metagenome | biome: EBPR Sludge; feature: EBPR Bioreactor; material: 0.22µm filtered reactor supernatant | place: Saint Lucia: Queensland...
CTTATCGGTGACTTGCTTCCCGCGGAGGTTATACCGTCCACCGCTCTCGAACGTGCCGATGGCTTCCTGTGCCTGTGGGAGATCAACCTCACGCTCGCCCCAGCCAACACCGGAGTTCACTTCGCGGGCGATCATCCTCGCGCCAACAGTGCTGCGGGCCTGTTGCACGACGTTGGTCAACTTCCCAATGTCCTCGCCGCGGATGTCCCCACGCTTGATGCCGTCGTCGAGCATCTTCCCAGCGACGATGGGCTGTTGTCGCGCGAGGCCCTTAATCCGCTGACCCCACAGCGCCGACTTTTGCATCGACACGGCTTCTTCGATCGCCTCAGGGGCTAAGCCATTCAACTGCCCCTGTGCACGCACCTCGCGCTCGGTGACATCGAGGCCAGCAAAGAACGATCGCTCGTCCTCAGGGGTGGATAGGGTCTGATTGCCAATCGCTGCCACTCGGGCCTGCGAAGCGGAGTTGGCGTAAGCCTTATTCTGCGACGCGGCGTAGCCTGCGCCATTGAAGATCGTCCGCCCCATCGTGCCCTTGGACGAGGCATCGAACAGGCGCCGTGAAGTGTCGTTGCTGAGACCTTCACGAATGTCGGCTTGGGCCTTCTTGATACTGTCGACATATCCCGGGTAGGCATCGACAGCATTCTTGCCCTGTAGGGCGTTATACTCGGCATGGAGTTTGCCCACGGTCTCCATATACAACGCATCGGCATTCTGTGCCTCGCTGCGGTTGTATAGCTCCTGCATAGCGAGGCCGCGGGTGAAGAGTTCATCCCCGCTCTGACGCAACGTACCGCCGAGGCTGCTCAGCGCCCGCCCAACATCACCGCCGAAGTTGGCTTCAGATACACTGACCTGATACCGCGACTGTGCATGCGCAGTGGGGGAAACGGTCGGTACAGGCGTGTAGGGGACATTGGCCATCAGTACAGGCTCCCCGTCACGTTGAAGGGATTGAAGCCACTAGAGCCACCGCCTCCACCACTGTCGCCAAACAGCCCCGATGAGCTAGCCTGTTGCCATTTCGATGAGACACTGGACACGCCACCAATGATGGACTTCAGGAGACTGAACTTCCCAGCCTCCTTGGCATTCGCTGCGGCCATCTCGTCCATCCGGGCCTGATGCTCATCCATCTTGGCCTTGTTTTCATAGTCGAAGGCAATCCGCGCCGCGTTCTCGCGGATCATCTCAAGGTCCATCCCCACGATCTTCCGCTGCGAGGACTGTACGTCCTTGGCGGTACCGGTGTTGATGTCGAAGCCTGAAGCGGCCTGTGCGACCTTGATCTGCCCAGCTTGATGCCCGGCCTTGAGACCGTATTGCAGGCCCTCTTTCTCGCCACGATCACGGGCCCATTCGGCATTCTGGCGATTGATCTGCGCATTCAACCGAGCGACGTGGGCTCGGTACTGATACATCTGCGCGGAGGCCTTAGCCTGCTTACTGGCGCCAAGCCCTTCCATGATGCTGCCAGCCAATGAGGCAGCTATACCAACCCCGCCAAGAACTGCCTGAATCATTGGTGATGCTTTGCTCTAATGGTGAACGGGAGGGCCTTGTCATGAACCGGGTCGCCGAATTCAGCGCCGAGCCAGCGGAGCCATTGAATGGCGCGATGGTTGACCGTCAAGGTGTGGCCGATGATTGTTGGGTAGTAGGTGAGCATCTCCTGCACGGCACGCTGTGAATGTCGAATGAACACGAAGGTGTGTTCTTGCAGGTGCTTGGTGGTGTAGAGCCACAGATACGCTGCGTCACCCATGAGTGTCGGCGGGATCAATCCCCACATGGCGACGATTTCACTGTCCCCTGTACCGACCCAAATCCGTGTCGAGTTCCTGATCGCTCGGTGCATTGCCTCTTGCTCCAATTCAGGTAGCATTGAGAGGTTATCTTGATAAATCAAGTTCCATGCATCAACTGGATCGACCCGAATGATGCTGTGGGTCATCGTTCAGTGTCTCCCACTGCGATCTGCGGAATGAGGCCAAGGATCGTTGCGGGCCATGGGTCGGCGGATTGGATGCAATACTGACCGGGCACCTGCCAAGAGGGATCGAGGGTTTGCACAGCGTCGCCAGTGACCAGTGCTTCGGTTACTTCCTCGTTGGTGTCCTTGCCGATGTTGCCGATGATTAGGTCATCCATGTCGACAAGCGTATCGAAGCTGGTGCCGATCTCTAGACCAAGGGTATCCTTCACCCGCACAGTCACAGCGGGGAGTTTCTTCATCTTGCCCTGAATGGTCGGGTTGCCCGTGTCGATGCCAAGGGTCGTCAACTTAGCAGTGTAAGCGAGACCCGCGGTGACGCGAGTGTAGCCAGTAGCGGGCGAGGCTGGGGCGGTGATGCTGAAGCCACCAGTGGCCGACACTGTGGCCGAGAACACAGTGACATTGCCAGTGTCATCGGTGGCGAGCCCCACGATGGCTTCACCAGTGAGATGAGTATATCCCGTGAATGAAGTCGCGGCAGCGCCATTGTATTGCAGCCCGCAGTCCACACACCATGCATCAGTGGCACCACCGGAGTAATCCAGTTCGACAAGGCGCTCGATGAATTGCACCGTCGTGCCGTTGATGGACCGCTGTACCACCGTGTACACAGCGTCGACATTGCCGACATCAGTGGGTTCAGTATTAACCGCAACGGACTTGAACGAGCCGTCGGTTATGCGATGTGTCCACGCAATTAGTTCCTGCTCGCGGAGGAAGGTCAGCGACAGCATCACACCGTCGCTCCGCACGACCCAAATGAGCTTAAAAGGCTCCTCGGCAAAGGCCCATTCAAGGAGCGTGTAGCCATAGAACAGATGCGAGGACTGAACCGAGATGTCCGCGCCGGTGTAGACCTGTTTGTTCCAATTGAAGATCAGGTCGCGGACGATGGAGCCCTTGGCTTGTACATAGAGGATGTCATCCACAGCGGCGATTGGAGGCAGCGATGCAGCGCCGTTGAATATCTGCGGATTGGCGACGAGGTTCGTTGCATCGAATGCCGACCCAGCGGAGCCACCATTCAGAAGCCACGCAGCGTTGTCGGCAAAGACCACAAGCCCCTGTGGTTGAGAGATCGCGGCTTGGATGGTGTTCAGTTGCCCTGACTTCAGGTTGCCCTGAAAGGCATTATCCGCACGCACGGGGTCGGTGACGTTGAAGTTGAATGACGCTCCGGGGCGTGAGAAGTTCATCTGATTCGGCGCTGAGACCGGACCAAGGAGCCCGAGGCGCTGTTGATGGAACACTGGCACGGTGGGGTTACCAGCGGATGGTGCGCCAAGTGCAGCGGTCGCAGTGGCTGCACCGGTGGAGAACGCAACCGTGGGAGCGCCACCATAGCCAGTGCCGGGAGAGGTTAAGCCGACTGAAGTCACGCCCCATGTGACATTGATTGTGGCTGCAACGAAGAAGCCGTTGACACCAATGGTAATCGGATTCGATGACACCGGATTCGATGTTACGTTACCTGTGTTGACGATGGTGATGCCGGTGATGCCACCAGAGCCATTGACGGATGTGATGCGCAGAACTGCGCCCTGCGACACTGCCCATGTTTCACCGACATTATAGCCAGAGCCTGCGGAGTTGACCGCCATGGCAGTTGCTTGAAGCACAGCAGTGCCCGCAGCACCAGAACCACCGCCACCAGAGAAGCTAACTGCCGGGAAGGCTAGGCCTGCATAACTACCCGCAGCGGTGACGGAGACAGACTGCACACCGGAGCCGCTGAAAGGATCGCGGACGATGGGGTAGCCAATGGAGAAGTCGGGGGTGATGTTGGAGTCAATGAATGTCAGCGCAGTGCAATTGCCAATGAGACCAAACATCGAACCCGCGGGCACAGCTGCGCCACTGCGAAGCACGGCACGGTAGACGTTATAGCTAGCCGCGCCAGTGACTGCGTTCCAAGTGACGGTATTGGTTCCGGCATTGGAGCGGATGTCGAGGACATTGGCAAGAGTGGCGAATGCGCTGGGGCCAGATTCTTGCCCCGCGGAGTCCACAGCGGTGATGATGTAGGCATAGTTCCACGCGCCAGCACCGAGTGTGGTAGCGACAGCTTGGCCAGTGGGCGCGGAGACTGTGGACCCAATCGTCGCAGCGGCAAGGGCCCAGCTAGTTGCCGAGGTGTAGGTCAGTGTGTATGTCGCGTAGTTCGGATGGTTCAGCACCATCACATTCACATCCTGCGCATATTTGATCTGCGCAAGTTCTGCGGATGCATAGGGTGACGTGAGGGTGTAGATGCGTGCGGCCGTGCCGCCAGCAGTCCATGTGCCCATGGCAAGGGTGTTCACCGCATTGCCAAACATGTCGATGAGGGTGAAGTTCGCAGCGGTGCGGTTGGCGACGGTGTAGTAGTTGCCATTCAGGGCCGTGAGGCCACTGTTGCCCGAGATATAAACCCGGTCACCGTTCGCGTAGGAATTGGCCGCAGTGATCACGCCGGGGTTGGCATTCGAGATGCCGGTGATGTTGATGCCCGTTTCGAGAACTGGCGCACCATTGTTGATGAAGTATAGCTTCGTGTTCTCAAAGACGAGGATGTACGAGACCGTCAACGAAGCTTGGAAGGGGATCAACCGAACCGTGACGGTGCCGGAGATACACCAGAGGATGAATTCGGTTCCCGGGGACTTCGTTGCGCCACCACGGTAGTCGACGAAGAAGTTTTCAAGGAGCGCCGCGCCGGAGTGATATTGCTTGAGATCAACTCGCGCATTGAGCGCCGGTGCCCACTCGCCGCTGGTGAAGCTGTATTGGATTACAGGCTGAGCCACAGGGCATTCCTAGTATGCGGGGAGCAATCCGCCCCAATCGAAGAACGAATAGGGGCCGCTGTAGAGACCATCGGTCCATGCGATGCCGCGCCCACGAATCCAATCGGGGGTGACGTTGTTTTGGGTGAGGCCTTCATTGCCATCGGCTGCGCGGGCCTTCTCGATCGCTGCGTTGGCGAGGCTGACACAGCGATTGGCTAAGGTCTTATCGCCACTGAGAGCCATGCACATGTCGGCAGCGAGGGCGTTGACAAAGGCATCTTGAAACAGTGGGTCCCACACATTAGGGTCGGTGACCTCAGCGACGTAGGCGAGGGTGGCGTATTCTTGGTTAGTGAGGATCACCCGCTGCTTGCGCGGGGTGGTGGTGTCGATGGTGAAGGTGAAGGTCGCGCCAGTGCCTGCACCCGTGGTGGTGTCTTGGGCGACAGTCGCAGAGCCCGCTTGCGTGGGGGTGTAGAACAGGCTGCCACCATAGGGCGTGGAGGAGTCGGGGAGGACAGAAACTACCTCAACCGTAGCAACAGCGGAACCGGAGAGCGTGAGGACGCGGAGAACCACCGCTGCGCCCTGTGGCTGCGAAGCATTGAAGGTCCCGAGACGGTTGGTGATCTCGGCGCTGAGGGTCGAGAGTTCGGTGACGATCAAATCGCCCGCAGCGTAGCCGGTGCCACCGGCGACAACCGCGGCAGCTGTGGCGCAGAAGAATTCGTCGATGCCAACCTTGAACACCATCGGGCCGACGTTCCACGTCGTCGGGGCACCGCCGGTGACAGCAGTGGTGATGGGGACGCTGGATGAGTCTCCAGTCTGCTGCGCTGGGATGATCCAGCACGCACGAAGGCAATCGACGGGGTATTGGTATTCGTATGCAAACGGGGGTCGAGGTTGCCCCGGTTGCCACAAGTTCGTCGCAGCACTGGTGTTCTCCGGAGTGCCCGGTAGGGAAGTGATGTAAGTCAGGTTTGCGGTCTTGAGCCCACAGTCCCACGGTGCCATGCGAAGCAGTGTGTTCCGGACGTTCGAGAACACCAGATTTGACTGCTTCGCTTCGTTGTTTGATCCAGCCGCCAACTGTGCCGCGGTGATTATGGTGCGGTTGCCAAAGGCCTGTAGTGCGAGGTTGGTGAGGCTGGTGTTGTCGACCATTAGTGCCGCCCTTGTCCGGGTGCGTTACCGTGGTTACTGCCCGCAGGGGACTGTACAGGTCCCTTGGGCGGGGAGTAGGGCAAGTCATACTTGACGGGCTTGCCGCCATCGCGGGTGCAAGACATCAGAGCCTCCTCACAGGCGCGTTGTCGTCGTCGTCGTCGTCGTCGACTTCTTCATCCCCATTACCATCGCTCGGTGCGATCACACGGGGCTGTTCTGGGGCATTCGCAGCTTCCTCAGCCGCACGCTCCTCGGCACGCTCACGAGCGTTTTCCTTGCACAGTTCGTTGATCTCACGAAGTTCCTGCTGGGCCTCGCCGAGGATGTTGGTGTCCATGGGCGAGACATTAGTCACGTCCTTAATGACGGACATCAGCAACGCCGCGCGCTCGAAATCGATGTCATGCATTATGCAGTCTCCTACTTGTGCTTTCCTTGTGAGCCAGATTCATGGCAAGTGCAAGCGGCGGGTTCTGGCGACATAAACCCACGACCTGCGTCGAGTGAGGAGACGTTCTTCGAGTACATCTGCCCAATGGCGCTGGCGCCAGCCGGGTTGATGGCGTGGGAGATAGGCTCTCGCTTCTGTGCACCGGTGGTGCTATTTCCAGTTCCTTGTTTCACTTCGCAGTCTCCTTCGGTTTCTTCGCTTCGTCGAGTTCCTTTCGCAGAGTACTAATCTGGGTATTCAGGGCCTCGATTTGCTTCATCTGTTGCTGTGCAAGCTGGCCTAATTGAGTAACCATTTGGGCCGCTTGCAGTGCAAACTCAGCCGGCTGCTGCTGCTGCTGTTGCTGAGCAATTGCGGGAGTGACAAACAACACGGCGAGAATAGTGGCAAGCTTCTTCATTTTCATCCCTATCCACCAGACCGAACAGTGCAGATGTAATCCACAAGATTTGACGAGGTGGCTGTTTGAGTTAACGTAATAGCGGAGGTAGAAACGGTGTATTGCATCGAGGCGATGTTAGTACGCCAAGTTACACTACAACGCGGAGCACTTGTATATGCTGCGTTGAATGTGATAACGCAACCTGTGGGTGATCCAGTGCCCATTGTGACAGTGCCCGACAGATCACTTCCTTCGATTGCTGGTGTAGTGCCGCATGAAGAGAGTGCTGGTGCAGTGCCAACAGCGCGTATCTTGGTGCCAATTTGGGCATAAGTTCCAATCGTTGCGGCACCCGTTATACCTACACCTCCTACAATCTGGACCGTACCTGTCGTTGTGGAGGTCGAAGCGACGTTGCCATTGAACTGAACCGTGTCGTCGGCACGCACCAAGCGAATGGTGCGGACAGCGGTTGAGGGATTATAGTATTCGAGATCGTGGCTAGTCTCGGCGCCACCCTCAATCGCGGAGACGTGCCCGAACAACCATCCTCCGGTCGATGTGTTCTTGACAAAGAGCTGCAAGGCGCCTTGACCTGCGGCGCTAGAGCCGTTGATGTTAATGCGACCGTTGAGTGCGCCGGTGCCGCCGGGCCCAACAACCATAGTCTCGCCGCCGGTTCCGGCGTTTACGGTCGCCGCGGTTAGCGTCCCCGTGAAGGTCGGAGAGGCCGCCCGCGCCACGGCTCCCGTTCCGGTGTTGGCCGTAACCGCGACGCTGTTAATGGAGAAGCTGTTACCTGTCCCGGCTGTGTCGAACGTCTTGTTAGTGAACGTGTCGGTCGTGGCCTTGCCGATCAGCGTGTCCGATGCATCCGGCAGCGTATAGGTCCGCGTCGTCGCGGTCGTGATGCCGGAAAGCTGGAATTGCGCCTGCTTGGACGTGTCGCCATCGTCCTGAAGGGTAAACAGTGTGTCCTTCAACGTGACGGTATTGGTGTTGCCGATGGTCTTGTTGGTAAGAGCCTCGCTACCGGCCAGAGTCGCAAGCGTACCGCTCGTCGGAAACGTCACCGACGTGTTGCCCGTGACCGTCCCGGTGAAGGTGAATCCGCCCGACATGGTGAAATTGCCGTCGAGCGAAACCGTCGAGCCGTTGACGGAGAAGCCGACGCAGTTCAGACGGATGACGCCCGTTGGAATATTGCAAACCACGTCGGCGTTCTTGTTATACCAAACGCCATCGTTAACGGAGCCGGAGCCAATGATCTGCGCACCGGCGCCACTGTTGGAGCCGAACACGCCGGTGCCTGCGGTCACTAGCGCCGTCGCCGCGCCGCTGACCTTGACCGCCTGCCCAACCGCATTGCCAAAATTCCGTGAGACTGTGCCAACGCCACTGCCCGTGGCAATGTCAATGTCGCAGGTGGTACAGGCAAGTAGCGTAGCGTTAACGCCAAATTGTGCCTTGCCAGTCAACTCCACACCGTAGGAATTCGCAGTCCCCGTGATCGCTGCGTTGTTTTCGGCGTAGAAATTGATGAACTTCGGATGGTAAACGTTGTCGAATTCGATCGCTGCTCCCGTCTGGTTCTGCGCCAAGCATTTGATGCAGGAAGGCTCCGCGTAGTTCAGCCGAAAACCAACCCCGCTCGCAGCTGAGTTGGCCTTGATATTCGACATCAAGACTGACTGGATGTTGTGCGAGGTGTCGCCGTTATCGCCGTCCATGTTGACGTCGCAAACGGTGGAGTCGTTGACGGTGATGTCGGAGAACCGCGCCTCGATGATGCCCCAGCTCACCGCGCCCGGCGAGTTGCCGATCATGTTGAGGCCGCAGGTGCTGCCGGTCGCGCCGGCGAGCGACAGGCTCTCGGCAACCGGCACGCCGCCCGAGCTTGTCGCGCCGAAGCCGTGGAACATCATCGCGTTGCCGTAGAGACTGAGCGCGTTGACGCGCAGGCTCGCGACCCGGAAGCCGAGCACGGCGCCCAGCGCTGCGGGGTTGGCTATCTTCACCAGCGCATGCGGCGAGGTGTTGCTTCCGAACGGCGCGAGGACGGTCTGGGTCTCGCCACCCGGCGCGCCCATGATGAACTGCGGCAACGCCGCCACCGTGTAGGGATAGGCCCGGATCGTCGTCGAGGAGACCGTCTGCGAATAGGCGACGGTATAGGTGCCGGCCCCGCCGGTACCGGTGCCGAGCGCGGTGATGGTGGTGCCGGAAACGATCCCGGTGCCCTGCAGCGAATCCACTAAGTTGAGCGTGCCATTGGCGCAGGCGGTAATGGTCAGCGTGGTGCCGGAGATCGAGCCGGTGCACGAGGGTGCGGTCGCCGTGATGGTGGTGGACGAAACGCTCTGCGAAGCCGAGACGGTATAGGTGCCGATGAAGCCGGACGTGCGCGTGCCGTAGCCGGTGATCGTGGTGCCGGCGGTGACGCCGGTCCCGGAAATCGACTGCCCGATCGCTAGCTGCATGCTCGGCGTGGTGGTGACGGTCAGCGTCGTGCCGGAGATCGACCCCGTGAACGTACCGGAATTGATGTAGGAGCCGCCAAATTGAATGGGGGTAAATCGATAACTACTGCCTGAATTGAAGATCAATCCCACACGACTTGTATTTGCGTATGAGGCAGCATCGACTATGTATCTAGTATTGTTGGTGCTGCCGTCGTTAAGCGCGCCGTAATAGTTTACAGGCACGCCAATAAATTGACCGCCAAACAAATTCTGAATCTGCTTTGGTGCACCCGCAGCAGAGGAAATAATATTACCAAGCACGCCTGCATTGTTGTAGAGTAATGCTTGGTCAGCGCCAGACAGAATTACAGTGGAACCTACAGTAAGGGTAGGCACATAACCGGCTAATGCCGATTGCACAAAGCGGGTATTGGCACATGCGTTGGTGTTGTCACCATAGGCCTTGTCGGCGCAGAGAGTATTCTGCGCATCCGCTGGGGTGAGGCAGCCAGAATAGAGACTTCCGGCGACCAGCGCCGTAATGAAGAAATCACACATGCGGCGAAGCTTGCTCATACGTTTGAGTCCATCACTGTGAGTGCATTGGTGGTGCCACTAGCGGATAGGGCCTGCCAAGCGCCTTGGCATTCACCCTCGACTGAGAGGGTGCCGCCGTTGGCGTAGATAAGCCAGCAACCGCCAAGGGCTGAGGTTGTGGGCGCAAGGGCGACGTTCGCGGGCTGGGTTGGCGAAGTGCCAAGGGCATTCTGTACATTCGCCGGGGCGATGTAGAGATCGACCGTACCGGGGTTGTGAAAGGTGATCTTCTGGCGCGAGGTGTTGGCTGGGGCCACCGTGCGTGGGGTGGTAGAGATGTTATTATAGCCGTAGACCTTACCACCACTGGCCGAGCCAAAGGCAAGTGGGGAGCCCGGTCCAGTGGAGATAAGGCCCATTGATTATGCCCTCCGAGCAGCAGGAGCAGGGGCAGGAGAACCCTGCCCTGCAAGCATTGCTTCGAGCTTCGCAAGGCGCTCCTTGAGTTCGTCGTACTCGGCCTTCGGCACAGTCGCATTCGGGGCGGCAGTGGCGTTGACGATCTTGCCAAACGCGGCCATCATACGCTCCATGAATGCGCTTTCGGCCTCGCTCATGTTGCCGTTCGGGGCAAGGGATTCGATCGGGTGTTCCCAACGCTGGCGATGCTCCGCAGTGATGGCTTCGGCCGCTTCGTTGAGGGGCTCCATCCCCGGCGTGGGAGTGCCGACGAAGATGATGTCATTGCGCTGATGCGAGGCGCCTTCGACTTCAAGAGCCACAATGACTTCGCCGGGGTAGTTGCAGTCCGCCGGGTCCTTCGGGTCGAGAAGGATCGGGACGCTGTGGAGCGTCCGCTTGGTGCGGCCGGTTTCCTTGGCGGTTTCCTTATGCTCCCACTCGACCTTCGTGCCGTCCGGGAGGACAGGGACGTTGATGTAGTGAGGTTCGGTTAGTCTCCAACGGGGGCATTCCATAGCAGTGGTCCTTTCAGTCGGTGGTTAGAATTGGGCGTAGGCAATGATGCCCGGCGATGCGGCGGTGGCAATGGTGATGCAGAGGTCATTGCCCGCGGGGACAACCATCACCGCGCCATTGCCATTGCCGAAGTTGACGGTCTGCCCTGCGGCGAAAGTGAGGGCGCCAGAGAGTGTGCCGGTACCGGTGCCGCAGTTGGTGCCAGTGCCGTAGGAGAAGGTCACGACCGCAGTGGCAACGGGGGTAAGTTGTAGGGCGGTGACGTAGATCGACTTACCGCTCACACCGCTGATGATGCTG
>ERZ761595.184-NODE-184-length-10916-cov-3.541110_pt1 | contig 10916 bp, 20 predicted proteins | sample MGYA00511035_ERZ761595 | MGnify/ENA primary metagenome ERZ761595 (study PRJEB28899, sample SAMN03785553) | bioreactor sludge metagenome | biome: EBPR Sludge; feature: EBPR Bioreactor; material: 0.22µm filtered reactor supernatant | place: Saint Lucia: Queensland...
AGTAGGAACGGCTTCCAGAATGTCCCAACACACACGGTCTCGGGCCTCGACCACCGGGGGAAGGCCGTGCTCGGCGCACATGCGCCGATGCCCCACCTCGAAATCAGCCAAGACGCAGTCCATGTCCACGAGGATGAGGGCCACTGCTACTCTTCCTCTCCGCTCACCGACACCGTCGCCAGCGGAAGCTGGCCCTTCTCGTCCAAGAGCGCGAGCACGTACGAGATGACCGCGCGCTGTGACTTCTCCGCGTCGGCGTAAGGCGCGGAGAGGTCTTTGACAAGTTCGCGCGCGCCGGAGAGCTTTTCGTCCGCCTCGCGCTCCTGCTTGATGCGTTGGATGTTGGTCTCGGCCTGAACCAGCCGCGCTTTGAGCTTCTCGGGGGAGTCGCCTTGAACGTCTTCTGCGAAGCCCGTTGGGAGCTTGGCGATGATCTTCTTGAGGTCCATCGCCGCTATCTTGTAGTAGTTACCCCGGGAAGTCAACGCCGGCGTTTGCGAAGGATCTACTCGGAGATCTGCGCCTCGCGGAGAAACGCCACGAGCTCGCGCGCCTCGGGCGTCAAGAGGCCTCCACGCTTGATCGACTCGTAGCGGGTGCGAACGACTTCGGCCGCCCCCTGAACCTGCTCAGGCGTACAGCCGTACGCCGGGAGCGAGGAGACAACCTGCTCCGGGGAAGGCGGCGGCAAGGACCCGTAGAGTGGTCGCCACACCTCCAACGTGAGGCAGTAGGCTTCGGCCTCCCAGCGCATAGCGCGCGCCTCAGCGGATGTGACGTAATCCGACGCCATCGGAAGGCCCTTGTACTCCTTGAACTGCCGCACGTGCACGTGCTCGTGGCCAATGCCGACAAGCTGGTTCGGCAGTGTCCAGTTCCCGATCGGCGCGGGGTCCATCACGTCGAATGGGTACCAGATGAACACGCCCAGCGTGAACGCGTAGGTCTTCAGGTATGCCGTCGCGTCAACGACGCCGAGCGCCTTGACGTAGTCGCGGGCCTGCTCGATGCCGCTTCGGACGTTCTTGTCGAAAACTTGGGAGCCGAACTTGCGCTGCATTCGCAGATGGAATGCGCGAACGTGCTCGGGGCGGACACGGTCAGCGGGGATCATCGCACTCCTCCTCGGGCAGGCAGCTGAAACGGCCTTCGCTCGTGGGACAGCAACGCCAGTTGAGGCTGGTGGGCGTGACCAGTCGGCAGTCCTGCGCCGTGCGCCAGCCTTGACTCGGCGCGCAGACCTGGGCGAGCTGGCCGTCACAACGCGTCGTGAATGCCTCGCAGCCGACGGGCTCGGGCGTCAGTAGCGGATTGCACGCGGTGAACACCGCGAGGAAGAGCAGGGAGCGCATACCACAAGAGTACGGCATACGCCGTAAACGCAGAAGGCTCAGTTGGGCAGCTTGAAAGGGAGGCTCATGGCGGTAGGCGCGTCGTCATGCGCCACCTCAGGGTCGGGGAGCGTGACGCCGTCGTAGGGGCCCGACACGAAGGCGTTCAAGTACTTGGCGAGGGACAGCGTCACCTCCTTGGCCGGGTCCGTCTTGAGGACATCCAGCAGGGCGTCCAAGCGGCGCACGTGGTTGTCCAAGCCCAGGATGAGCCCCTTCGTCATCAGGACCGCGGGGCAGTTCGACGCCTTGCGGCGCTGCGCCTTCCGGCGCGTCTCAAGGGGCGAATCGAGGACGCCGTCGTCCCGCGCCGCCGCTTCACGGGCGGCCTCCTCCTCCTCGTGTTCACGCGTGTGGGCCGTGAGAAAAGCCTCGGCCTCCGTCTTCTTCGCGAGGACGCGGCTACGCTGCGCGTGGAGCTGCGCGGAGAGCGTGCTGTATGTGACCGTGATCTCCATGTTCTTTTCCTTCCAGGTAAAACGAACCAAAGGGGTTGTATCAGCGCCTGGAGTAAAGTACAAGGACTTTCGCTATGACCGCTGAAGCCATTATCACGGCCATCCTGGCCATCTACCCCCACATGTCGCACAACAACCGGCAGTGCATCGAACAGCGCCGCGTTCGCATCGAGGCGCAGCTGGACGAAGCATTCGTGCGCTACACTGACATCCCCCGCGAGGTGCTGGCCTCCGTCGCCTTCGCGGAGACGCACCTCGGCTGCGACGCTGGCGAAGGCGGAAACTGGGGAGCCCCGATCTCCCCGCGCGCGCGACACACGGCGGGCACGCACATGCACGCCGTTCAGGCCCTGCACCGAGGGATGGGGGTGTGTCACACCCTCGACGGAGCCATTCAGCGCTTCCGTGTTGGGTTCTGTACGCCCCGGCGACAGACCTCGCGCCGAGAGGTGTGGGCCCGCGCCGAGAGCTACTTGGCGCGCGTGAACGCGCTGGCTACGCGGATCCGCGCACGGGCCGTGACGCCGCCCGGCGACGACCTCACGCCGTAAAGTCGATCTCCGGCAACTCAACCGGAACCTTCCGCGCCTCCCAGATCGCGAAGCGCAGCCGCTTCAGCTCCGAGCTGTAGGGGCTGTGCATCTTCTTCAAGAGGCGATACATCTCCGTCACCTCGCGCAGCGGGCGTTGTCGCCCGCTGCATCCCGGGATCTCGATCGGCGCGTACACCGTTGTCTCGTAGAGCGCACGCAACGCGCGGAGCTTGGCGAGCCGCGTCGCGGTGTTCGGCGTCGGGTCTTTGCGATGCTCCACGTGCGCGCGGCGAATGGCGTACTGAATCGACTCTCCCGTGTAACGCATGCGAACATCCTAAACCAAGCGCGCAACGTGGTACAAGCCGACAGGAGGATGCCTGTGGCTAAAACAAAGTACAAGGTGCGCTTCCGTTACGTGTGGACGGTCTATTACGACCTGTCCACGAACGGGAGCGTCGAGGCCGAAAACCACAAGACCAAGGAGTTGGCCGTGGAGAGCATGCGGGCTACGCTCTCACAATGGGTGCAGACGGATGGGCGCCTGTCAAACTCCGAACGGAAGGAGATCCGTGCGCTGTTGTCTCAGACCACGGAACAAGGCGTGCTCGACGCGGTAGACGCGTGGAACGACATCCAGAATGAGGGCAGCAACGGTACCAACGCTGACCGCCTCTGGCTCGACAGGACGCGCCTCGTTCTCAGCCGGAAGAAGGTGGCGTCGTGAAGCTGATCTGGCGAGCGCCCAGGACGAACGCCGAGGCGCTCACACTCCTCCGCTGCGCGGGGGCGATGTTGTGCCGGGGCTGGCTGGAGCCGTCGCTGGCCTGCTGGCTCCTGCTCGTCCGCCCCGAGACGATCCTCGGGTGGTTTACGGCGTACGGCAACGCCATGCCTGATGGCGTTGCGCGCGGCGACCACGCCCTGGACCACGCGTTCGAGTTCATGACCGAGAGCCAGCCGCGCCTGCGCCGCGCGCTGAACTGCCTCGCGGCTCCCTAAGAAAGACAGAAGCCACCCTTGACAGGTTTTCCTGTCGGGGGTAGCTTCTGTCTTGCGGGAGCCCTTCACCCCACGAGCGGCCTCCTCCTCGGCGTCAGGAACCGAAGAGGAGGCCGTTCCTTTTGGATAGAGACATGCTCCAAACGCACATCGAAGACTACAAAGAGCACCTGAAAGAGCGCCACAATCAGATGCTGGCGGCGCTGGATCACTTTGGCGCCGCCGTGGCCGCCGTGGCGTCCGCCACGAAGCTCCGCGAACCGACGTACATGCCGCGCCATCGGGCATCATGGGGACAAGACCTCGCCCTGGCCTCGTGGCACCAAGAGGTTTGGGCCGCGCGACCGCTCGGCGCTACGACGGTGACCTTGCGTGTCGAGCTGACCCTGAGCCTCGGGGGGCTGACCTGCGTCGTACGAGACCCGCGCGAGGTCTTTACCCCCGTCTTCTTTTCGCGCACCTACGACAACTTCCAAGTGTCCGAGGAGTTCCTCCTCCTCGCCACCGAGCTCGCCTCCGACCCCGAGGGCCGCATGGACAAGTGGGAAGCGGCGCTCTACACGTACTGACACAGGAGAACACAGGGGAACACATGGGACTGATCGCATTCGACACTGCACAGGAGGCGCTGACTCAGTGGTCGCGCACGGACATCAAGAAGTACAAGGTGGCGGTATACCGACTGAAGTCGGGGAAGTTCCTCGCCTTCGTCGCGGCCTCCAGCCAGATCCCCAAGGACGCCGAGCGCGTCAAGCCGCAGCCTGCGTACCCACGGGACAAGGACCCGCGCCAGGGGACCAAGCAGGCGATGCAGAAGCTCGAAGCGAAGCACACCACCAAGGTGGACTGGGCGTGCCACATCGCCGTAGACATCGCCAAGAAGAACCTCACGGTTCACTCGCGGACGGTGCGCGACGAGATGGAGCGCCGGGGGCTGCTCGAAGACAGCGCTGGCGCGGAGCACTGGCTCGGCGCCGCCATGAACAAGCTGGCTGGGCTGGGCATCCTCAAGAAGTCCGGGCACAGCTACAAGTACAGCGACAGTTCGCGCGGCATCCATGAGCGTACGGTGACGATCTGGGAGCTCGTGGACGGCGCCGACACGGAGTACTACGAGGAGCCGCCGGCGGATGGGTGACGCCCCAGGCAAGCCCCTCGTGGAAGTCTTCGCTGGAGACAGTCCGCAGCCCGTGTCCCTCGGACAAATCGCGGACTACGTCGCCATGGTGCGATACCATCTTGATCTCGCGAGCATCACACGCGCCCCAGCCGTGTACGCGCGCGAGCTCCAACACGCGCAAGAGTACCTCGAACGCGTCAAGAACGGCCTTGACCGCGCCATTCAACAGGCAAAGGAAAACAGTCCATGAAGAAGAGCCTCCTCACCGCCCTCATGGCCAGCGCCATGCTCGGCGTTTCCAACACGGCACACCCCGCGCTGTCGGTACTTCCCCGGGACGACGAAGACAACGAGGGCGCCGCTCTCAACACGAAGCTCGAAGTGGCAGTGCCGCGTCGGAACGGGCGGAACTACTACCCGGCGCCGACCGTAGGGGCGAACTACATGAGCCCCGAAGATGCGCCGAAGCGGTCCGAGCAGGCCCGCAAGGCCCTCGACGCAGCCGGGGCCAAGCGCGCCCGCAAGGCCGCGCGGTTGGTCAACTTCCCCGCCCCCCGCGGGGATGTACCGTAGGGCGCTGATACCCGCGCCTTTGTACAACACGCTGCCCCGCCGTGCGGGGATGTCACCCCAGACGAAGCCCTGTACAGCATTACGCCGTACAGGGCTTCGTCTTTTGGAAGGACCCAGAGATGGAAGAGAATCTGGAAAAGATCGCTGAGGCCTTGAAGGCCGAGGCGCGCGACATCGCTTCGTCGGTCATCGACAAGACCCTGTCGACGCCGGCGCAGTTCAACTACGGGACGAGCTTCGCGACGTTGCTCGCCGCCGAGCTTCGATCGCGAGGCTGGGTGGATCTCATCCCCACTTCGACGTGCAAGGTGGCCCTGTACGAGGTGCTCCTCGGAGACGGAACCACCGAGGTTGACATCACGAGCGCGGAGCTGTTCGGCGCGTACACCGAGGTGGTGTGGCGCCCCCAGACCCACGCGAAGGAGGGCGCCAAGAGCCCGAATCGGAGGCGGCCGTGAAGGGCGAATACTACGTCACGTCCTTCTGTAACTTCACGCATCGAATGCGTGATGGTCGCCCAGTCGGGCCTCAGGAGGAACCCCACGGCAGGCGCCAGCGGCACGACTGCTCACAGCTGTCGCCGACGAAGCTCCGCCTGGAGCGCGACTTCGGCGCGAATGCCGTCGAAGGCAGCATGACGGAGTTCTTCCCGGGAGAAGCCGAAGCGCTGGCCGACGACGACGACGCGGCCCTGGACAGCCTCTACTGGCAGCACGCTCCGATCCCGAAGTGCTGGCTGTGTAGTGGGCGTGGGTACATCGAGGCCCCGGACGAGTTCAGCCGCGCCCACACCGAGCAGCTCAACTGCCCTGTGTGCGACCGGAATCCTCTGCGGGCGGGGGCGCTTCTGCCCGCGCTGCCCCTGACGGGGTACGCCTACCTCGTGCAGTGGTTCGCCCACGACGCAGGAAACAACGTCCTCATCGCACGCTCCCTCGCGCAGATGAGGAGGATGGTACAAGTCGTAGCGCAAAAGCACCCCTGGGCCGAGATCCTTGGCGGGGACTGGGTCGAGTTCGTGCGCCCCCCAGAGGCTCTTCAGAGCTTGTACGCGGATGTTCAGCGGGAGCGGACCGAGTACTCTTTCTGGCGCTGGGTCGAGCTGCGGCTCTCTGTGCTCTATGAACAGGGTAAAACGCTCCCTGCGCCGCTCGGGCTGTGCCCCGGATACAAGCGAAAGCGCAGCGCCAGGGCGGCAGAGCGCGACTACGACCACACCTACTGCGTAAATTGCACCTACGGCGTCACGGTGCGGGGCCATGATCCCAAGGAGTGGTACGCCAAACGGCAGGGGGTGTACTACGCGGGCATCGCCAGGAAGATCCTCCCAGTGGGGCTGACCATGGCTCACCCTCAGCGTTGCACAGCCATGTCGCCATCTGCGTCGAAGCGCGAACGGCTCTACTACGTGAGCGCATCCGGGGATCAGAATGCGCCGCGTACGCGGATTCACCCGGTGCCGACGACGGAGGCTGAACAAAGGAAGATCCTCGGCTTCTCCAACCAACCCGCGCTCTGGTTCGAGCGCCTTGGGGACTACCCCGACACCGAAGCGTCCAAGAAGATCCTCGCAGCGGCGCGGGCCAAGTGCCAGGACGAGGCCGACGTGCGGGCGGAAGCGCGACTTCGCCGTGAGCGCGCCCTGAATGAGCAAGAAGAGAAGACCTTCTTGGAGCTGGTGGTACACGGTCAGGAAGAGTGAGTCGGCTTGCCGTACTTTACCTTACGCGGTAAAGTCTCGGCATGAAGACCACTGCACAGGTTGGGCACATCTACCGGCACTTCAAGGGGGGGCACTACATCGTCCGTGAGCTCGCCCGCGACGCGTTGATGGACCGCGAGCTGGTCGTGTATCAAAAGCTCCCGGACGGCCCCCTCTGGGTGCGCCCGCGCGAAGAGTTCGAGAGCCTGAAACCCGGCTGCGTCGAGACCAGCCCCCACGCGGAGCCGCGTTTCACACACGTCTCAGGGCCCAAGCGCCTCTCCTGGGACGAGTACTTCATCGCCATGACGCACCTGATCGCAATGCGTGCTACTTGCGACCGGAAACACGTAGGCGCCGTGTTTGTGCGCGACAACCGCGTCATCGCCACCGGGTACAACGGCTCCCCGCCGGGACTCCCGCACTGCGATGACGTCGGCCACGACCTCGTAGAGACCGATGGTCGCCTCAACTGCGTGCGCACCGTGCACGCCGAGCAGAACGCGGTCCACCAAGCGGCGCAGCACGGCGTCTCCTTGGTGGGCTCCGTTCTCTACACCAACACCTTTCCCTGCTGGATGTGCGCTAAGGCGCTTCTGTCCGTGCGCGTCAGCAAGGTGGTGTACGACGCGGATTACAACAACGACAAGCGCGCCATGGACGCCTTTACGGCGTCAGGCGTGGAGCTCGTCAAGTGGGTCAAACCCGTAGATGAGTTTGTGAAAGGACGACAATGACACAACCCATGCCTGCCACGTGGCGGCGCCTCCCGCTCAGCACCCCGGAGTACGAGTGGTTCGGCATCGAGTACGCGGGCTTGCCGCGCACGCTGTCCACTTTCCGAATCCTGGTACGCCACGAGCGCAACGACGACGTGATCGTGGCGACGGTGTTCGCAAAGCGCGACGACGACTGCATGCGCGTGTTCAACGAGGTCAGCGCGCACTACCACGTCGATGGCAAGGTCAAGTTCCTCGCGCGCGACGTATTCCTGCGCCGCTTCTACCTGCCGCGCCTCTTTACGACGTACGGCTACGACCGCAAGGCGTTCCTCGCCGCGCTCATGAAGGATCTGCACCCCGCGCTCCTGAACGTCGCGCGAAACGAGATGCGCCTGTTCCTTCACGAGAAGAAGCGGATCAAGGACACCCAACGGGCTCGGATGCGGGCGGTGAAGAAGCCGCGCGTGTTCCGGGACGGCCTCGATCGGGTCTACACCTTCTTCTACAAGCTGGCCGACATGGCCGACACCTACATCTGGAACAAGTGATGACAGAAAACAGCAAGCACGCGCCGGAGGAGTACGAGCTCATCTGGCGCTGGGGCCGATTGTTGTCTTCGCAGCCCTCGTGGATTCGAGAGCAGCAGGAGCGCGCCGCGCGCGAAGGCGCGCCGCTCAACGCCATCTACCGAAAGGAGACCCGTTGGCACACTGCCGACGAGGTGCAGCACCCCGACACACGCGCGCTCTTGGGTCTCGGACCTCTGACGCGCGAGAAGGCTACATAACGTGAACAGGGACTTCAAGTCCCAGCTCTTAGAGCTGGGCGCATGCCCCACCGCATTGCAATGGGTGTGCGAACAGGGTGACGCGGAGCTCGTCCACTACTGGAACGCGTGCCCGAACGGCGAATGGATCGTGTGGCTATTCAGCCGTCTGGTCGAAAAGATGGTCGTCGACAAGTCTGTGCTCCTGAAGGCTCTTGTAGCCTGCGCCCACCTCAGGGTGCCACAGATCGGGGACTTGAAGTTGCGAGAGGAGGTGCTCTCGGTGCTCAACGGCGTCATGGGGCACTTCGACGCGAGCGTTAGCCTCCTCGCACTTCGAGATCGTGTCTACGCCCTCAACCAGGATCTGGGGCGGTGCACCGACGAGGACGACCGATGGCGCTTTTGGGGCAACGCCATCGGCGGCATCGGCCGGCGCACCTACACCCAGACACGGAGCGGATTCAGTGCCGACACGCACATGATCTACCACGACCTCCTCTACACGGGAGTGGGCGCATCCATCGAGGAACAGGAGCGGTTCCTGGGCACGTTGCGGCAGGGCATCCCCTGGGCTACGGCGAAAGCTGCGTGGCAACAGTACACCGCTGACTTGGAACGAGGCGAGACGTGAGGCTCATTCACGAAAGGCTCGCAGCCATCGGCGCCTGCGACGAGGCGCTTGAGTGGGCTTTTGATCTGCCGGAGCCCACCAGCCCGCAGGAGGCTTGGGCGCAGTGCCCGAACCCCCTGTGGCTCCTCTGGCTCTTGACGGAGCTTCTCGACGCGGGGGTAATCTCCGCCAAGCCTGTGTACCGCGCGTCGATGGCGCTGATGGAAGAAGGTGCGCGAGAGTTGTGCCGGGGCAACGAGCACGCCGTGTACCGCCGTGCCTACGAGCGCCTCCAAGCGTGGGTAGTGAACGGTGGCGCCACGGACCCGCTCGCCCGTCTGCGGCAGGACGCAATGATCGAGAAACAGATGTGCGAATACCGCGACGCCCGTCGGCACTACGCGGAGAAGATGCGAAGGAGCTGGCTTTACGCGGCGTTGACCCGGCTCTTGTACAGCGCCTCAACGGGCGTTAGGCCTTCCGACGCCGCTGACCTGTACCGCGCTGCGAGCGACGCGGCGGCGTGTATCACCTTCGCCGCCACAACGGAAGAAGACGGTCGCGCACATCGAAAGCGTGCGGCCGACATCGTGCGCCTCGCTGTGCCATGGGACGAGTGGGAGCAAGCGCTGATGGCGTGGGCGCCCACGCGCAAACTCATCGTTGAGTAACCAGAAAGAGAGGTGGTGTACGCGGTAAAAGACGCTGCGCGCGGCGTCTTTGCCGCGTACACCACCTCTCTTTCGTCTGAAGAAAAGGATCCAGATGAACAACAGGGACAAGGTCTTGGCGTTTATGTCGACCCTCGGCGCGTGCAGCGCGGCACACGAATGGGTGCGCAGCGCCCCCGAGGACTTCGACTTCGAGAGGGCGTGGGCGACCTGCTCGCGCGGCGACTGGCTCGCCTGGGTCATTGGGGAGCTGGTGGAGTGGCAGACCGATGAATACCTCGAACCGAAGTGGGGGACGCTCGCGGCGTGCGCGGCGGCCGAGTGCTCTCTGCACCACATTCCGGCCGGCCGGTGGCACAAGGACGCCGAGGCGCTCATCGCGAAGGTCAAGGCGTGGGCCTCCGCCGACGAGCAGACGGATCTCCGCGTAGCAACAGAAGCTCGGCGGCTGTACGACGAGGCGTTCGACGGCTATGGCGGCCTCGACGACCGAAGTCACGCCCTCGCGGCCGTCGCGTACGCCGGATGGTGCGCGAGCTCAGTAGAGAGCGACCTCTGCTATTGCGTGGACAACGCCATCAGCGCCGCTGACCCAAAGGCCAACGACGGAGGGGTGCGGGTCTTGCGCAACAGGGAGATAGCGAACGCCATCCGCAAGGTGGTGCCGTGGGAGGTGATTGAGACCGCGATCAACGAGTACATGTCCGACAGCGGGATCGGCGAGAACCAGGAAGAGGTGACGTAGAAATGAGCCTGAGCAAGAAGAACGCAGTGCACGCCGCGATCGTCGAGTTGAATGGTTGTCGGGCCAGTGAAAACTGGGCCAGGGGGCTCCCGCGCAAGGCCAGCCTGGAGGACGGCTGGCGCTTGTGCCCCCGGGCGAATTGGCTCCTGTGGCTTCTGGATCGCGCCGGGCCGATGGCGGAGTGCTTCGTCGACCAGAAGTGGGTGGTGCTCGCATCGTGCGCTGTCGCGCGCGTCGCCTTGCCGCCCCCCAGCGAGGTCAAGAGTGAAGACATGCGCCTCTACGTGGAGTGCCTTGTCACGCTGGATCTGACGGAGGAGTGCGTAAACGCACACGCGCGGACGCACCCCTATCGGGCGGAAAGCCGGGACGTGACGTACTGGTACAGGCTGTTCCCGATGCTCGGCTACGTAGACGCCGTCCGCTTCAGCATGGAGCAGCTGTGGAAGGCGTTCACGATGGACAGCCCTTACACCGAGCTCGTCCGGTGTGTGCTCAGCGCGGCGAGCAGCATTGAGGGCATCACCAACAACGTAGAGGGCTTGCGAGCAGCACGGGCGTTTGTTGGTGGGCCCCAAACGGCCATCCGCGCGGCGACTCTCCATGCCGCGCGAAACCAG
>ERZ761595.191-NODE-191-length-10577-cov-4.683330_pt1 | contig 10577 bp, 17 predicted proteins | sample MGYA00511035_ERZ761595 | MGnify/ENA primary metagenome ERZ761595 (study PRJEB28899, sample SAMN03785553) | bioreactor sludge metagenome | biome: EBPR Sludge; feature: EBPR Bioreactor; material: 0.22µm filtered reactor supernatant | place: Saint Lucia: Queensland...
GAGTGGGGACAGTGCGGCTACATGATTGCATCGGCAATCATTCAAGTGCCCAACATCGACTCATACGACAATGACGATTTTGAGGCGTATGAATCGCCGGACAATACCACTCTGTATCAGGTAATCGCCTTTCTTTGCAATGTTCGAGACGATGTTACAGGCAGAGACACCCCTGAACTTGATGCGCTGGACTTCTGGCACGCATTCGCCGTCAAGTGCGGTTGGAATCCCGCTGACCTGTTGAACGAGACGTGCGCCGACTTTGAGCGGAAGCATCTGCGTGCGCCGTTTGTCTATCCTGTCTTGTCGGCTGAACAAGCGGCGGCGCAAGGGGAGGTAGTCGGCGGTGTGTGAGATGGTGACTTGTGCGAATTGCGGAGAGGAAAAACCACGCAAGGCGAAGGGGCTATGTTTTGCGTGCTATGAGTATCAGCGCAAACATGGCTCACCTCGACCAGCAGATGTTGTTCACGGCGGCAATCGTCGCAGCGATTACGTGGGTGACACGTGCAAGAATTGTGGTGCTGACAATGTAAAAGCGCAGGGCATGTGCATCAACTGCTACAACTACGCCAGGCGACACGATGGGGCGATGCGTCCACCGCTAGACATTAGGTATCGGAAAGCAACGCAATGCATCAATTGTGGCGAGTCACTTACTAAGAACAAAAAGCGTCGAGGGTTGTGCATGAAATGCGCTAGTTTTTTGCGAACACACGGCAGGATGCGCACGAATGCAGATGCCAAGTGGAAGCCTGACATTATATGCTCGAATTGCCGAGCGGCAATGGCAGACAGTAAGGGGCTATGCAAAACATGCTATAACTATCAAAAGCGAAAAGGCGCACCCAGGGCGAGAAAGTTGTACAGCCGTCCTGAGAGATGCAAGAATTGCGGCTACCCAACTGCTCCTGGCGTGCGGAACGGTCAAGGACGCATGGCGAAAGGTCTATGTCGCCCCTGCTATGATTACAAGAATCGGCACAAAAAAGACCGCCCTGCGCATATGTGGGGCAAGGGGGAACATGGTTGGTGTGATTGTGGGCAACCGGCAACTCGCACCATCGAAATAAAGATCACACGCAATGTTGATGTACTTCCCGTGTGTGAATCCTGCTACGCTGAAGAAATGCGCCAGCGGCGTATCTATGGCGACGTAACGCAACGGGTAGGAGTGAATCAGCAACATTCTACCCGTTGAAATTGTCGAGTACCTGTGCTATACTTTCCAAAGTGTTATGTTTTGCGCAACACTTGGGGATGCAAGGCAATGGGCAAGCGACAGCAGGAAAAGTTAAGCGCACCGATGCTGCAATGGCGGCGGGTGCGCTTTTCCGTGTTTGGCGAGTGTACATATACCGTCGCCTGCATTCGCCAGTATGTTGCGCCAACCGTGCAACCGATGACATTCCCATGCAACGCCGTACAGCGTGATTTCCCTGGCAATGGCGTAGTTCTGCCGAACTAGAGTATCTAATGGCGACACGCACCGACACATTCGACCGGGCAAACTCCAGTAATCTTGGCGCAGACTGGGCTGAGGATTCCGGCGATTGGGCGATCACATCAAACAATGTCGCCAACGGCACGACCGGCAACACCTACCGAAAATTGCGTTGGGTGGGTGCGGCGATGGACTCGGCCAACTACTATGTCGAGGTGGTTGCACGGTCTGGCGGCGGCAGCAACGGGATCGGGCCAGCGGTGCGGCTGGCGGCGTCGAGCGCCGTGACGTGTTACGGCTATGTGATTTTTGGCGGCGATGCTGCCTACCTGGTCGAGATCACGGCGGGCGGCGAGACGATTCTCGATACCGGCTCCGCCATCACTGCGAGCACGGATTACACGCTGCGGCTCGAGGTGGACGGATCGACAATCCGGGGCTATCTCAATGGCGTGCTGGATGTTTCGGCGACGGACACCAGCCTCGCCAGCGGGCCACCGGGCATTATGGCGTATGGCGGCAACAACGCCAACACCTACGTCACGACGTGGACGGCCAGCGACCTGGCGGCGGCAGCGACGACGACGATGCCGGCGGCGTTCGGGCGTGAACTGCACGCTCGCAGCCATGCAAATTTGAGGAGATGAAATATGGGACGCATGTACTCGGCAACATTCGAATTAGTGGCGGCGACGGCGGCGCAAGATTTGTTTGAGATCAACGCACCGGCGGATGCTGCTGTGGTGGTGCACGGGCTGTGGTTGTCGCAATCGTCGGACGTTGGCGACGCCGCAAGTGAGATGCTCAACATCCTGATTCATCGGGGCAGCACGTCGGGGAGCGGTGGCAGCACGCCGACGGCGGCGCCGTTGGCGTTGGGCGACGCTGCCTTCGGCGGCACCGTCGAGACGAACAACACGACGCAGAGCACTGAGGGGACGATCCTGTTTTCGTGGGACTGGCATATTGCGGCTGGATTCCAGTGGATTCCAACGCCGGAAATGCGACCGGTGATCAGTCCGAGCGGGCGGCTCATTATCGAGATGCAGAGCACGCCGGCTGACTCGCTGACGATGAGCGGCAGTGTGATTTTTGAGGAGATCGGCGGCTAGTGAGCGGCGTTTTCCGACGATACCCGCACTCCTATAGCGTAAGACGACTGACGCCGCCTTTGGGTGTTGTCAGTAGCTCGCCGATCACGGGGTCGGCGGCTATCACGCAGGCCGGTCAGACGGTAGCGGCGGCGGGTGCGGTGGCGGTGGTTGGTGTTGCCAGCATTACGCAGGCCGGTCAGACGGTTGTCTCTGCCGGTACCGTTTCCATTGTCGGCCCATCGTCTATCACGCAAGCCGACAATGCAATCGTATCGGCGGCGGCGCTGGCTGTACGTGGTAGTGCTGCAATAGAGCAGGCGGCGCAAAGTGTAACCGCCGCTGGTGGTGTTGCCGTCATCGGTGTTGCCAGCATCGCTCAGAATGCGCATACAGCATCGTCTGTTGGCGTTGTTTCCATTGTCGGCGCATCGTCCATTACTCAGGACGCGCAATCAATCGTATCTATCGGCACGGTGGTCATCGTCGGTTCTGCGAACATTACGCAAGCCGGTGACACGTTGGCATCTACCGGCAATGTCGGCAGCGTGCCGATTACCGGCTCGGCTATCATCACGCAAGATGCGCAGATAATTAGTGCATTAGGTTCGGTTGCCATCGGCGGCGCATTGTCCGTCACTCAGAATGGCAACGCGGTAGCGGCTACCGCTGTCGTAACGATTGTTGGCACCGCGTCTGTTACGCAAGCCGATAATATCGTGTCGTCTGTGGCTATCGTAGGCGATTTGCCGATACTCGGTACGGCAAATCTCACACAGGCAGACAATATTATCGCTTCTGCCGGTACCGTTGCTATTGTCGGTTCTGCGAACATTACGCAGGTTGCGCAATCAATCGTATCTATCGGTACCGTCGCCATTGTTGGCGCAGCGAGTGTTACACAAGCCGGAAACACAATCTCGGCTACCGCTACCGTCTCCATCGTAGGTGCCTCATCCATGACACAGGATGGCAACACGCTGATCTCAACGATGGCGCTCGATTTGATTATTGCTGTTGTGAGCGGTGCGATACGTGGCACAGGCGCAACTGGCACAGCATACGGAATGAGTGAAACCGGCGTGACGTTTGGAACAGAATCGACGGGGAGTATCTAATGGCACTGGCAGCAGCGATTGTTGGCGCAAAACGCCCGTCGCAAACAATAACGTGGACAGATGACGAGGGCAACGTTTTCGACTTGACCGGTGCGACCATCACGGCACGCATACGCAACCGGTCATCCTATGTCACGGTTGCGAGCGATGGAACATTTACAATCACGAATGCCGCTGCTGGCGTTTTCAGATGGGATTATGGCGCTGTTGACGTAACGACTGCGGGGCTTTATGAAGTGCAATTCACGGCGACATTTGGAAGCAACCCGACGCCAGCAAAGTCGGTGACGGAGCTTTGGGAAGTCAAGGAATCTATCTAGGAGGATGACATGGCATTGCAATATTCGGTGACGGTGCGCAACGCACAACTCGACGCAGTAGAAACGACGGTAGGAACAGCGCCGCTGCTGCGCATCTATTCGGGTTCTGCACCGGCGAACTGTGCGGCGGCGGCATCGGGCACGCTGTTGGCGGAAGCGACGCTACCGTCGGATTGGATGGCGGCAGCCAGTTCAGGCTCGAAAGCGCTTTCCGGCACGTGGCAGGATGCAAGCGCCAACGCCGCCGGTACGGCCGGCCATTGGCGCCTGTACGACTCCGGCGGCACGACGTGCCATGCGCAAGGCACGGTCACGGCGACGGGCGGCGGCGGTGACATGACGCTCGACAATACGTCAATCGCCAGTGCCCAAAGCGTCACGATTACGAGTTTCACAATCACGGCTGGCAATGCGTAACTTGCCAGTATAGGCGCTTAATAACGAATGCGGGCACACATTGCCCGATGTGTGCCCGCTTAGCAATCGCATCATGATTGCTGCAATAGCAATATCGTCATTTTGCGTCGTTTCCTTCGCATGGGCAACGAGGGGCGGACTATAAATGGGCAATGAATTACATAAGAGTGATTTCTCGGCAGTTGACCGGCGAATAAATTATCTACAGCAAGAGCTTTACACGTATGACAAATTCTTGCGCAATCCGCAAGCTCCAGGCGCAAACGACATGGGCGCACAAGCAAAGTTCGCCATCGATGCGCAGGGCAACCAAGAGGAACTAGAGCAGCTAATGTATTTGTGCAGTTTGGCAACGGTGGCAAACAAGCCGACAGGCTTCAAAGCATGGCAAGCGTTGATTCTGGTTTTCTACTCCACAATTGCGGTGTTGATTGCCGGGTTGTCGCTGTGGTTGGTATCTACATCACACTGAGGCCGACATGAGCATTGATGAAATTCTCAGGACAATCATGTACGTGTTGCTAATACCCGGTCTGGCGTATCTTGGCGTAAGAGTGTGGAATGCCGTCGTTATGCCGGAAGTGCTGCGCCGCCCGATTGCCGTGATGCTGTGGTTGCAGTCTGGTATTTACACGCTCTTTATGGTCGGGTTGTTGTCCTTGCGCCTATGGCAGCCGTTGCCGGTGCTGTTGTGGGTCAATACATCGCTAATTGCAGCGCAATCGTTGATGATCGTGTACATCGCATATAAGGTTTGGCACAACAAAATTAAGCCTCTCTTGTCACTGGTCATGTTGCTTGTGTTGACAATCCTATTGTTGGGCTGAGGTGAAGCATGGATGAAATAGAACCGTCGGCAATTCCCGATGTAATCCTTAAGCAGAAGCGTGCAATCGACTTGTACCTGATTGCCGTGATTGCGCTGGCGATCATCGGCGTACTGTCCATTGTTGGCGCTATGATTCTAGCGGCGTGGGGTAAAGCCGTACCGGGCGAAGTGTGGACGGTGGTAGGCATTGCCGTCGGTGCGTTGAGCGTCATGCTCGGTGGTGAGAGGCAGTAGATTGTGAGTCAGGCGCACCCCGACTGGTGGCAGACAATCAACCTGATTCTGATTGATCATGAGGAAAGGATCGCAGCTTTGGAGAGTGAACTAATCCAGGATAATGGATTCCCAGACAGCGGGCATTATGATTTTCCTTCCGTTGGCGTGCCGTATCCTGAGCGCAACGACAAGCGTGTGTTGGCGCTAGAGATTGAGGTGGGGCGTTTGCGTGAAGAAATCGAGTATCTGCGCAAGTTCGTGCATCAGTACGTCAACCAGGCGGAGGGCGATCACAAATGAGCAAAACCAGTGACGACTATCGCCCCTGCATCGTGGTTTTCCCAAACGGGCAGACTCGCAAGTCCAACGTGCTCTACGTGTGCATGGACAGCAAAGATCGGGCGATTGAGAAGTTACGCCAAGACCACGCCGCTTGGGTGTCGCCAGAGGACTACGAAGCGCTGCGAGCGGAGATGCACCGATGAATGTGATGCGCCTAGGATGGTCGAAGGACATGCCGCCTGATAGCATACTCGTTGAGGTGTGGTACATCAACACGATCATCTTGGCTTATCACGATGCGCAGGGTTGGCGCACAGCGGAGGGTGAGAGGTTGTCAGGTGTGACGCACTGGAGATATAGACAATGAGCGACAAGCGTAAAATCAGCGAATTGATACCAGATTACGCCAACGCCAACAAAGGTACGGAGCGAGGGCGCTATGCGCTGGAAGCATCGTTGCGTCAATACGGGGCGGGGCGTTCCATCCTACTCGACAAGAACGGGCGCATCATTGCAGGCAACAAGACGGTAGAGGTTGCCGCCGATGTTGGGCTTGACGATGTGCTCATTGTGCAGACCGACGGCACAAAGATTGTCGCCGTGCAACGCACCGACCTGGACATAGACTCACCAGAAGGGCGAGGGCTGGCTTATGCTGACAATCGGGTTGGTGAGTTGTCCCTAGAGTGGGACGCCGAACAGGTGCTCGCAGACCTAAATGCTGGCATGGATTTGTCGGGGATGTGGAAACAAGATGAGCTAGATGTTTTTTCTTCTATGGATTTTGCTGATGAAAATAATGAAACTGAATTGATAGACTCGATTGAAGATAAAATCGATGCGAGTAAATATGAACGCATCTATAGCCGTTGGGATGTACCCGATGCACTTTGGCCTAGTGATAATGATTTTGGCATTCCATTACTCGATATCAATATGCAAGCGTTGTCGATTGACCAACCATGCGCAGTATGGGGAGTTGCAGAACGCACCGCCAACATGAAGGGGACTTGGCTATTTTACACGGAAGATTATCGGTACGAAGCGCTCTGGACAGACCCTTCAAGAGTTATTAATACAAGTTGCATCAACGCCGTTGAACCGAATTTTTCATGTTACTCTAACATGCCGTCAGTCGTAGCAATGTGGCAAATATATCGCAAGCGATGGATCGCCCGATGGTGGCAAAGTATGGGCGTTTGTGTCATTGTCGATCTAAATGTTGCGCCGGTACACTACGCTTTTAACAGAATGGGCATTCCGGCCGGCTGGCGTACCTTTGCCACACGTGGGTATAGCAACAGACTAAACGAGTGTCATGCAGAATATCAGCAGGCGTGCGAAATAGCGGGCGGTGGCGTGACGCCGCTGTTTGTCGTGTACGGTGGAGGGCAAGCCGTTAAAGATGAATGCAAACTAAATGGCTGGTTGTGGATTCCAGAGGCGCAGGATATGCGTAAAAAGAGGAGGATAGAAAATGGGTAAAGATACTGGATCGATAACTGTTGGTGGCGTGCGCATTAAGCGTGGCACGTCAATAGGTTATAGGCCGTCTAAAGGTGTGGATACCAATACATCAGCTATTGTCCGTGAAGTGCGAAGTGATTTGGAGGCTGTACGTGTAGATACTTATAGGAATGGTAAGTTATTGAGCTCCGATTCTGGCTGGTATCGTATTGGTAACGGGCTATATAGAGAGTTGCGTGGTACGGGTGCTTATATCGTCGGGAATGGGAGGCGTGGATTGAATGAGCCGCCAGCCAAGAAGCGCAAATGACGCAACATAACAATTTGGGATATTCTCATAATCGACTTGGGATATTTGGGATAACAAAAACATGGCAACGGACAGGTACACAGCACAGCAGGTAGCGGACGCACTGACAGCCGCAAAGGGGTTCGTGTCTGTCGCTGCCAAGAATCTGCAATGTTCCGATGAGACGGTGCGCAATTACATCAAGCGGTACTCTGCGTGCAAACAGGCTGTCACCGATGCACGTGAGGCAATGATCGACTACGCTGAGGGCAAGCTCTACCAGAACATCCAGAACAATGACACCACGTCGATCATCTTCTACCTCAAGACGCAAGCCAAGCAGCGGGGATACGTGGAGCGCTACGAACACACCGGCGCAGGCGGCGACTCGATACGGGTGCAATTCACGTGGGTAGACAAGACACCTGATGCAGCGGACGATTGACATTGCCCTGATGCGACCGCATAGCCCGACGCAGCACGCCATGATCACGCATCCTGGCAGCGTGGTTGCGTTTTGCGGCAGGCGCTACGGCAAGACCGACGCATACGTGCAGCGTCTTTTCTACCACATGCAGCAAAAGCCGGGATTGTACTGGTGGGTTGGACTGACCTGGCGCTCTGCATCAATGAAACGGGCATGGCGGGAAGTGACCGACGTTGCGCGTTCGGTGTTGCTGGCATCGGGTCTTGACCCTGACCGCTACATCAATCGCAGCGCCTACGAAGTGCGCATACCGGGACTTGGGGAGATTTGGTTCCGCACGTCGGAGAATCCGTCATCGTTGGCAGGTGAGGGAATCCGGGGTGCCGTCGTTGACGAATTCTCGCTAATGTCTGAAACGGTCTGGACTGAGTATCTCGAAGGAACGCTTCTCGATCACGGCGGATGGGTGGCATTCTCAGGTGTGCCAAAGGGCAACAACTGGGCGGCAAACATCTGGCGCAAAGCGGGCAGCCGTGAGGGATGGCTACAGATTCACGCCACGACCTACGACAACCCATTTATTGACAGGGAAAACATCGACCGTATTCGCTACGATAGCAACACGTCGGAACGCTATTTCCGGCAAGAGTATCTCGCAGAGATTATCGAGGATGCTGGCGGCGTGTTTCGAGGCGTGCGGGACATGGCAACGGCGACGCTGCGCGACTATGGCGGCAAAGACAATACTATCGTTGCCGGGCTAGACTGGGCGCTTTCATACGACTACACCGTGCTCATCGTCATGGATGCTGGCAAGCGGGAAGTGATACACGTTGACCGGTTCAACGGCGTCGATTACAGCATTCAGAGAGAGCGCATCATTGCAGCGTGCAAGCGCTTCGAGGTCATTGCGCTTGTCGCTGAGGAAAACGCAATGGGCAAACCGAACAATGACGAATTGCGCAAGCGGGGCGTACCGGTGCGAGATTTCACGACAACGCACGCAAGCAAGAGCGAAATCATCGAATCCCTAGCGGCGGCTTTTGAGAATCGAAACATACGCATTCCCAACCATGACGAGCTGATCACTGAGTTGCAATCCTACGAAGTGCAACGCACAGCGTCGGGACAGGTGACCTACTCAGCGCCTGAAGGAATGCACGATGATATGGTCATGGCGCTTGCGCTTGCGAATTTCGCAGCGTCAACCGGGCAGCGTAGACGGGCAACAGCAAAGGAATACTGAGCATGTTCGACATCATGGCATTGACGCCGCAACAACTAGAGCGATTCATCCATCTGCAAGCGATCGTAGACAGGCAGGCGGATGACGCCGCGCGTGTGCGTGCGTATCGGGATTACTACGCTGGCAATCATCCGATTCTGCTATCCAAGCGACAGCAGGAGTATCTTGGCGCGCTTGTCGAGGATACTGAGTTTGTCTTTGCACACAACCTCATTCGTTCCGTGCTTGACACACTGCGCGAACGGCTCGACGTGTCGGGCTTTTCCATCAACGGTGCATCGGCGGATGAGGCGGAATTGAGCGAAGCGCCAGAACCGGCCGCGCAAGTGGCGGCGCTATTCTGGCAGTGGTGGAAGGATAGCAAGAACGACAGTGCGCAGATTGTGCTCTACCGCCGTGCGATGCGAGACGGCAAAGCGTATGTGATCGTGGACTGGGACGCAGCAGCAGGACGCCCCAAGTTCATCGTGCATCGCTTGGACGCCGGCGACGTACAGCCGGGCATCATCATGCACCATGACCCAGACGACGAAAACGAACCGCTCTATGCTACCCGCTATTTCTACACCTTCGACCCGCTGAACCCTGGCAAGACGGGGATTCAGCGCAAGACGGTCTACTTGCCGGGTGAAATTCGCAAATACATCATGGCTGGTGACGGGCAATGGGCGCCACACATGGACGCCGGCGATAGCGCTTGGCCGTTGCCCTGGGTTGACGCAACAGGCGCGCCGCTTGGCATTCCTGTAATTGAGTTTGCGAACCCGTCCGGTTCTGAGATTGACCCCATCATCGGACTACAGAACGCTCTCAACAAAACCTGGCTTGACCTGATTGCGGCGGCGGATACGAACGGCTTTCCGCTCTTAGCGATTGAGTATCAGAACGATGGCAACTTTGGCGCTATTCAAGACGATGCCGGTATTGATGGCAATGACGAATTCCGCATTAGCCCAGGGCGTGCAATCGAGGTCGATAACGCCAACGTCAAGCGGCTGGAAGCATCCAACCTTCAGCCGATGATCGAAACGATGTGGACAATCGTCCAGGCTATCAGCGGCGTATCACGCACACCGGCGTACTATCTGCGTCCTGTCGGTGGCGGCGACGTGCCCAGCGGGGAAGCGCTGAAGCAACTCGAATCAGGCTTGGTCAAGCGTGCGCAAGAACGACAACTGATTTTTGGGCAAGCGTGGGAGAATGCGTTTTCGATGGCGTACCGACTGGCGCAAACGTTCGGGGTCGTGCCAGAGGTAGACCCGCTCAGTATCCAAACGGTTTGGACGGATGCGAACGTGCGCAATGAGTTGGCACAGGCGCAAATGGGGCAAGCGTACAAAGCGCTAGGCGTGCCAGACAATACCATCTGGCAGACGGTGCTTGGCTTCACGCCATCGGAGATCGCCGGCTGGAAAGCTGACAAGCGCAGAG
>ERZ761595.195-NODE-195-length-10320-cov-12.471408_pt1 | contig 10320 bp, 9 predicted proteins | sample MGYA00511035_ERZ761595 | MGnify/ENA primary metagenome ERZ761595 (study PRJEB28899, sample SAMN03785553) | bioreactor sludge metagenome | biome: EBPR Sludge; feature: EBPR Bioreactor; material: 0.22µm filtered reactor supernatant | place: Saint Lucia: Queensland...
AACAACGCAGGGAAGATGTCGCTCATCACCCGGAACCCGTCCACCGGTGGGGCCGGGTTCATCTGGAACAGTGCGACGCTGGCGGACGGGAAGTGGCGCAAGCTCACCATCTACAAGTCCGGCACGAACCAGGTCCGCAGCAACATCAACGACTCGCCGTCCGGGCAGACCACGACAAGCCTCCCGGCTGATCTGGCGTCCGTGACGACCGTCTACGTCGGCGGCCGGGTCGCCTCGGCCAGCGCGACGGCGGGCGGGCAGACGCAGTGCCCCGAGTTCTCGGTCGGCGGAGCGGCCTTCCACAAGCAGTCCGGCGTCTGGTCGTACTACGTGCTCGGCGCTCCCCCGGCGAACATCACCGCCCGTCAGCGGCTCGTCGAGCTGGGCCAGTACGCCTACCCGGTCCAGGTGTCGGTGGCGAGCTACTACAACAACACCATCGACGACCCCTTCGGCACGCTGGTAGTTCGTACCGACATCACCGGCCGGACGGTCCTGGAGTGCATGCAGGAACTCGCCCGGACCGTCGGCGCGTACCTGTGGGTCGAGCCCGGTACCGGCGTCGTGACGATGCGAAAGGGGCCGACCGAACCCCTGCGGTACCTCCCGATCGACCTGGAGGACGACGTCGACGACGCGAACCCTCCGCGCTGGCGGAACACCATCGACTCGGAGCCGACCAGGGTCACCGCGAAGTGCCCGGCGGGCGAGACGACGTCGATCAACGCGGCGGCCGAGAGCCGGGGCCTGTACCGGGCCGTCAGCATTGACACCTGCGCTGCTACCGTGGCGGCGGCCAAGTCGGTCGCCGACCGCTACGTCGGCGGGTCCGGAACGCTCCACCTGACGAATCTTCAGGTCGACCTGGTGCACGCCGGTCTGATCTCCTGGGGGACGATGTTGACCAGCTTCCTGCCGACCGAAGTCGGCATCCGGGCGACGAACACCGTCCCCGAGGTGACCGGCTTCGACACGATCGACTCGATCATCGAGAGCTGGACCTTCACGAGCACCGTGGACTCGGCGAAGTTCGCCTTCGAGACGACCCCCATCAAGGCGTACAACTCCCCGAGCCTGCCCGGCTTCACGGTGACCGCGAGCACCGGGTCTCAGACCGACGGCACGGTGACGGTGCCTCAGCCGTCCGGCACGGCGGCGGGCGACTACTTGGTCGCCATCGCCACGACCGACGAGACCGGCACCTTGGCCGGGCTGAAGGCGGGCGGGACCGGCTGGACCGAGCAGGGCTCCGGCGCGACGTCGGACGCTGGCGTCGGCAAGGTCTGGACGCGCACCGCAGGGGCCAGCGAGCCCAGTTCGTACACCTTCACCGTGGACGGCTCGAACGGCTCGCAGGCGCTCATGAGCGACGACCTGAGCGGTACGAACGGGTCCGCCGTCGACTCCTCGAAGTGGACGGCCGGAGAGGTGCGCACCGGGGCCAGCTTCACGCGCCAGGACGGCTACGGCCTGATGAACCCGGGCACGAACACCGGGTACACCGGCCGGGTCATCTACCGCGTGAACACCCCGAACGTGGCCGACGTGGACGTCGTCTGGAGCTACTACTTCGGCGACGGCGACAGCTACCACTGGATGATGGTCCGGGCGACGAGCAACGTCGGCGGCGAGCTGGTGAGCGGCTACGAGATCCGGCCGTCGGTCGGCGCAGACACGGTCGGAGTGCGGGCGATCACGAACTTCGCGGTGACCGCCGACTACGGCACGATCCCGCTGACGATGGCCGCCGGTACTTGGTACCGCTGCCGCGTGCAGATCAGCGGCTCGACGCTGAAGGTGAAGGCGTGGCCCGCAGGCTCGCCCGAGCCCGCCGCGTGGGGCATGACGCAGACGACCACGGTGTTCACGGCGGCCGGTCAGATCGGCTTCGCGTGCGGCGGCGGCAACGGCTCGGCGGCGCGCATCCGGATCGACGACGTGGAGGTGACCTCGCCGAACTCGGTGCAGGCCGGGTACCCCGAGGCGAGCGCGACCGTGCTGCGCGTCTCCGGCGTCGACCCGACGACCCCGATCGTCGCCACCCCGGTCTGGGGCAGCAACGACGCCACGACCGGCGACCACGTGGCGCCCGACGCCACGATGAGCGCGGCCGGGCTCCAGATCTCGCACTGGCACATCGTCAGCGACGGCGACCCGGTCTCGGGCGGCGGCTCCGGCGGTGGCGGCGGTGGCGGCACGTCGGCCGGGTTCTCGTTCGGCATGAGCGGCTTCGGCTCGCTCACCGAGACCGGCGGCTCGACCGAGCTGACGAACGTGAACAACTGGCTCACGAACAAGAGCCTGAAGGCCGTCGGCACCTGGGCGGACTCCGACGCCACGGTCCAGCAGGAGCAGTGGGGCATCGGGTCCGGCGAGCGGTTCGGCGGCTGGAACGGGATCATCGACATCGCCTTCGGCGGCGTCTTCGGTTCCGAGACGTGGGCGCAGGCCGCGAGCGGCACCTTCGACACGCGCTGGCAGAACGGACTGGACGCCATTGCCTCGAAGTGGGGCTCGCGGGACAAGGGCCTGCTTCACCTGCGCTTCGCCCACGAGTTCAACGGCTCGTTCTCCGAGTGGGCGGTCACCGACTCCGGCGACATGAGCTACACGAACTTCAAGACCGCCTGGATCAGGTGGGCGAACAAGGTCCGGGCGACCCTGCCCGGTGCTCAGATCGTGTGGAGCCCGAACGACGGCACCAGCTCGCTGACCAACGTCGACAATGCCTACCCCGGCTCGGCCTACGTGGACGTGATCGGTCCGGACACCTACAACGCCTGGCCGCACGTCACGAACGCGGCCGAGTGGACAACGAAGATCAACCTGGTTGACGGGAACGGAAACCCCGAAGGCATTGAGGCGTGGAGGCAGTACGCGCTGGGCAAGGGCAAGCCGCTCGCGCTGCCGGAGTGGGGCAACCCGGCCGTCAACGTCGGTGGCGCTGGCGGCGGGGATGACGCCTACTGGGCCGAGCAGACGATCGCCTGGTGCAAGGCGAACGGCGGCTCTGGCGCGGGCCAGGTCAAGTACGCCGTGTACTTCAACATCGGCACGGCGGGAGGCTACCCTCCGGACTACCTCATCTACGCTGGAGCGAGCGGAGAGTACGGCACCGTGCGCCAGCCGAACGTGGCCGCAGCGATCCGAGCGAACGCCTGAGGAGACCCGATGCCCGACTTCACCTGGACCACGCCGACCGGGATGCAGGCTGTCACCCCGACGGGCCTGACGATCGTCCGGAACGCCGACCTGACCGCCGTCCAGCAGGTAGCGGCGGGCGCCGTCGGCACGAAGACGGCGACGTCCAGCCTGACCGCCGCGCCGCGCGGGTACCTCGCGCTGACGCTCGGCCTGGCCGTGTCCGGCTCGGGAGGCGTCAACCCCGACCCGAACCCGGACCCCGATCCCGACCCGGTGACGGACTACCGCTCGGTGCGCTTCGTCTCGGGCGGAGTGGCGTCGGCCTGGTTCAAGGTCGACGACGTCAACCCCGACGCGACCAGCAACCCGGCGGGCGCTGACTACCCGGGCTACCGGGGTCCGAACCAGCTCGTGATCTACACGAACCCGTCGACCAGCACGACCGCCACGAACCAGTGGGGCGTGGAGGTTCAGGTCGGCTCCGACGACGTGGTCGACGCGGTGAACGATCGGCTGTCCAGCGGCTCCACGAGCGGTACCAGCGTGCCGTCCGGCGGCTACGTGCTCTCCGGCCACGACTCGGCCGCCCAGTTCCTCAGGAGCGCAGCAGCGGCCGGGTACTCGGTCGAGCTGAGCTACGAGTTGCCGCCCGGTGTCGACCCGACGCCTACCCCCGACCCTGACCCGGTCGGCTCGTACCCGTCCGCCGTCGTCTCGGTCTACAAGATGATGTGGTCGGTCAACGGGCCGAACATCAGCTCGATCGCGGCCGGGTGCAACGAGATCCGACTCTCCTTCCTCCAGGGCAGCCCGCCCACGCAGGTCGGATGGGGCTCGCAGGGCCAGAGCAGCGCGCTCTCCGACATCGCGGCGAAGGTGGCCGCCGGGGTGCGCATCATCTGGTCGATCGGCGGGGCCGGTGGCGCCATCAACACCGGAGCGCGGTCGACGTTCCTGGACGGGATCGCGAGCGCGCGTTTGGGCGGGAACCTCCACGGAATAGACTGGGACATCGAGGCGTCCTCGCTGAACCAGGGCGACGTGGTGTGGATCTCCACGCAGCTCAAGAGCCTCTACGGCTCCGAGTTCGCGATCACGATGGCGCCGAACGGATCGAACGTCGGCCAGTACCTTCCGACCGCCGTCGCGCTCCACCGGGCCGGTGCCCTGGACAACTACGGCCAGCAGTTCTACGACGCCCCGGTGTCGCTCGGTGCCGCGAAGGGCCGGATCTCCGAGGCGATCGGCGCCGGGCTTCCCGAGTCGAAGATCTCCGTCGGAATGATGATCGGGAACAGTGCGAACTACTGGACGAACGCCCAGTGCCGCAGCTACTACACCGACATCCGGAACACCTGGCCCGGAATCCGAAAGGCGTATCTCTGGGAGGCTTCCCGTTCAGGAACCGCCGAATGGATCGGCGACATGTCTCGGATCAACGGCTGATCCCGGTGTTCGACAACATGAGCGATCAGGCATGGGTATTCCTCGGCGTCGCCGTGACGCAGCTCGTCGTGCTGCTCGTGGCGGTCATCGGCGGCTACTTCAAGATGCGGATGCACAAGGTCGAGATCACGCAGGCGAAGGAGGCCGCCGAGACCGCCGTTACACAGACTGCGGCGACCAGCAACGGGTTCGCGAAGCGCGTCGAGGAATCCCTCAGGTCGATCTCCGAAGCGGTCAAGGAGACCAAGGAGGCGACCAAGGAGAATCGGGACGACCTGAAGGCGCTCCGGAGTGAGGCTCAGGCTGATCGCCAGGTGGTGATTCGCCACCTTGAGGGCCATCTCCGGTCGGGCTCCACGGACTGAGGAACCCGGCCGGAGATGATCACCACGCCAGGTACTGCTCATCGTCGGGATGAACGGTCCAGCCAGGGTGCGTCTTGCCCTCGCCGAGCCACGCCGCGCGAGACGGAGGGTCGACCAGCGCGAGCCCGAGCCTGACTAGCGCGGCCGGGTCGTCCCGGAAGTGGCCGACGATCTCGTTGCAGGTGCTGTCGAGTGCCTGGCGAACCTCGCCGGTCCGGTGGTTGTGGTCGACGGCGAGCGCCTTGCTCGCGCCCGTGGCCCGGCGGCATCCCCAGCACCGGCCGCCCTGGTAGGCCAACAGGTCGCGGTACATCTGCGGGCTGATGCCGTAGGTTCGCTGGACGTACAGCTCCCGCGCCCTGTCCTTCTTCGCCTTCTCGGCGGCGCGCTCGTCGGCGGTCAGCCGCTTCTTCGGCTCGCGGTCCGGCGGCGGGCCGTCCTGCGCGGGAGCGACCCGGCGCCGAGAACCGACACCGGGCCGCCGCCCGCCCCTCACGACGTCCCCGAGAAGCCGAACTCGAACCGGGCCGAGCGCGCCGCTTCCCACGCCCGGCAGTAGGCCGCCCGGTCGGCGCCGTAGCCCTCGGCCGAGACGTACCAGAGCTTGCCGTCGAACCTCCAGGTGTTGAGCTGGCGGTCCGGGGCCGGGAACTCGCCGACGACGAGCAGGTCGACGTCCGGCTGAACGGCGAAGGTGCGCATCTTGACCAGCTCCCTCCTGCTGAGCACGGTGTCCAGGTCGGTCACGCGGTCACCGAGTGGCTTCGTCTCCGTCCAGACGGTCCGCCCGTCGAGCGTCCCGACCCGGAAGTCCGGGAGGAACCACCCTGCTCCGCCCAGGTCGCAGCCCTCGGGCTCGTACTGCCAGGCCACGCCGAGGCGGTCGAAGAAGACCGCCCAGCGTGCCTCCAGCCTGGACCGGAAGTGGCACCCGGCGTACCGGGTCGGGATCGCCTTCATGACCGGCTACCCCTTCAGCTCCTCCAGGCGGGTGAGCCCGGCCTGGAGCATCTCGTTGTCCCAGAGACCGGCCGCCTTGGCGCGCTCCCGGACGTCCCGGATCGCGGCCTTCGAGTCGGCGACCGCCAGCTCGGCCAGCAGCTCGGCGCGCGGGTCCGCAACCGGCTCGGGCGCGGGCTGGGCGGGCGCGTCGTCCTCGAACGCGGACTCGTCCGACTCCCAGGGCGGGCCGTCGTCCGTGGCGCCCTGAGCGGGCTCCTGCGGCGCGGTGGCCTGGCCCAGTCCGGCGCGCTCGCCGGTCACTCGGGCCAGGATCGCGGACGACGGGAACCCGCAGGTGCCGCAGACCGTGACGTCGGGCCGCGAGGACCAGGCGGGCACGCTCCAGCCGGACGAGCCGGTGCAGGTGCACGTCTGGGCCATCTCGATCATCTCCTCGATCGAGCCCGGACGGCTGGCGTCCGGCGCGCCCTGCTCGGCCGCCGGGGAGTCAGCAGGAGCGCCGACCGGCGCACCGGGGCACTTCGGCGAGCCCTTGCGGTGGCCCGGCTGGCGGCAGACCGAGCAGGCCCGGCCGCCCGACTTCCCGACGAAGGTCTCGACCGGCACCGGAGCGTCCTGCTCCGCGTGGGCGGACGCGAGGTGAGCGGCGTCCTCCGGAGGGCAGGCGTCGCAGTCCTGCTCGGCGACCCGGCGGGCGACGGACGCCGACGGCGCGGCCGACCCGGCGGGCCGGTAGAGGTTCTTGCCCTGGCGACGCCACTCCCGTACCTTCATGCACAGCTCGACCGCCGCGTGACCGGGCTCCAGGTCAACTTCGTACACCTCGCAGGTGCCGGACCCGGCGGGCAGGTGGATGACGAGCGCGACGTCCTGGCGCAGCCCGGCGGGCATCGGACGGAAGAACTCGCCGTCCCACACGGCCCATGCCTTCGCGTAGCGGCCGAGCTGGATCGAGATGCCGCCCGCGCCGTACTTCAGCGGGTCCGACCCGGTCTTCAGGTCGGCCACCGTCGGGCGTCCCTGGTACATCACGATCCGGTCGAACGTCCCGGCGGTGCCCTCGGCCTTGCCGTCCTTCAGCGACGGGTCGATGACGCGCACCTCCGCGAGTCCGGGGATCAGCTCGATGCCGTAGCGCTTCAGCGCGTCCTGGTAGGCCCGGATGTCGGCGTCCCACGGCGCCGGGACCGTCACGTCCTCGCCCCGGTCCACCTGGTCGGTGAAGGCGTGCAGCGCGGTGCCGAGGTTCGAGCTCGACTTCATCTCGGCCGCGTCGAGAGCCTGGTCGACGATCGACGTGAGCTGGCTCCGGTCGTCGAGCCGGGTGCTCGCGGCGAGCACGTACAGATCCGGCCGGGAGGCCAGACCCTTCGCCAGGAGCCGCATCTTCCAGGTGTGCAGGCCCTCGAAGTCCTGCACCGACTTCGCGAGCGTGCTGACGCGGGTCCAGGGCTGCGCCATGCCCTCGCCCCGGGCGGGCTCGTGCTCGGGGATCATCGGGGCGTCGAACGGGTAGCGCGGGATCATGTACCGGCCGTACGAGTCGCGCGGGACGTCGTTCGGGCCGTGGCCGTTGCCGGGGGCCGGTGCGGAGGCGAAAGCCATGTCGATCGGGTCTCCTTCGTGAGAAGCGGTGCCTGTGATTGTGGATCGGTTCTGTGGACGGTCAGTTCTCGTCCCTCATGCCCTTGATGCCTTCGACGACCGCCGCGATCACGGCGCTTCCGACGAAGCCCACCAGGAACACCAGGACGACCACGATGCCGCCCTGCGCCAGGTAGGTGAAGAAGGTGCTCCAGTTCATCGGTCTGTCCTTTCCTTCTGTCGGTGGCGTTCTCGATGGACTGGAGCGTACCTTACTTGGCCGGGATCGGCAAGGAAAGACTGGCTTTGGCGACGGTCAGAAGGTCGCCCAGCTCCCCCTGGTTCAGGCCCTCGGTGGGCAGCCGGAACGCGCGGGCGGCCCGCTGGAGAGCCTCGCTCGGGCGCTTGCGCCTCCAGCTCGCGTGCCGGTTCGAGATCGAGGCGGACCCGCCTTCCTCCTCCACGGCGTACCGCTCGGCCCAGGCCATGCCGCCCTCCAGCGTGAGCCCGTTCTCCAGGACGACGCCGTGCTTGCGCTGAGGACCGCCGACCGGCTTCTTGCCGAGCCCGAACGAGCCGTCCTTCTTCGGCCAGAGGTAGAAGTAGGCGGTCTTCGTCGGGATGAACCAGACCCCGGCCTGAGTCTGGAGCCACGCCGAGTCCGAGGTGTCGAACAACTCGATCTCGGTGGCGACAATCTCGCCTTCGATGAAGCCCGGCCCGTCGTCCCCGGTGCCGAACACCACGCCGTCAGGGTCGTCGTCGCCGTCCGGGAAGGCGTCGTAGGGCGCGATGTCCTTCAGCTCGTGCAGCTCGACCAGCGAGACGAGCTTGTTCTTCGCGCTGGCCCCGACGACGTCGAGCACGAGCGCGGACGTCTTTCCGCCCGCCGGGAACGGGCGCAGCACCCGGCCGATGCACTGGATGTAGAGCGCGTTCGAGGTGGTCGGTCGGGCCATGATGGCGACCTCGGCCCACGGCGCGTCCCAACCCTCGGTGATGACCATGCAGGACGAGATCACCTTCGTCTCGCCGCGCCGGAACCGCTCGTAGATCGCGGTCCGCTCCTGCGTGGTCGTCTCGCCGAGCACGACCTCCGTCGGGATGCCCCGGGCGTTCAGGTCGTCGGCGAACCGGCGGGCCGTGCTCTTGGTCGGCGAGAACATGGCCGCCCGGCGCCCGCCGCCGTACCGCTCGTAGGCGTCCGCGATTGTGTTCCCGGCGTCGGCGTCCTCCATCGCCTCGCCCAGGTCGTTGTCCTGGTAGTCGCCGCGCGAGCGCTTCACCTCGTCGAGCTGGAGGTTCCTCACCCGGATGCGCTTGCCGGACACCGGGACCAGGAACTTGTTCCGGATGCCGAAGCTGATGTCGTACTCGGCGGTGACCTCGCTCCAGGTCTCGCCGAGCTGCCGGTCGTCGCCCCGGGCCATCGTGGCGGTGAACCCGGCCCAGTTCGAGCGCCCGTCGAAGGCGCCGAAGTAGTGCATCGTCCGCTGCCAGGTGTCCGCACTGGAATGATGTGCTTCGTCGCAGATGCCGATCCCGAACCGATCGGCGGGGATCTGCTCCCGGCGCTTCGCGGACCGGCCGATGGTCGGCACCGAGGCGACCACGACGTCGGCGTCCCACTCGTTCCGCTCGGCCTTCACGAGCCCGATGGACGCGGCCGGGACGATCGAGTGCAGCTTGCGCATCGCCTGGTCGGCCAGCTCCTCGCGGTGCACCAGCACGAGCGCACGCTCCCGCCGGGCGTGGGCACGGGCGATCAGCTCCGAGAAGACGACCGTCTTGCCGAGCCCGGTCGCGGCCACCGTGGCGACCCGGTTGACCCGTCCCTCGCCGGTCGGGCGCCGGTCTCCGCGCCAGGCGGACTCGATCGCGTCCACGGCGTGACGCTGGTAGCTCCTCAAGACGAACGGGCTCGCGTTGCGGTTGACGGGGCTCATCGTGCGGTCTCCTTCTGGCAGTCCTTGCAGGTAGGCAGCTTCTTCGCGCGGTCGTACTCGTCCTGGTCCCCGGTCCCGCGCCACACGGTGTCCGGCCAGGTGTTCGGCTCCCGGCCGCACACGGCCTTCGAGGCGTCGTTCGGCGACTTCAGCGGGTCGAGCAGGTGCGCCACGAGCCCGTAGCGCAGGTACACCCGGCGGTACTCCACGCCGCTCATCGCCGGGTCGCCGCGTCGAGCCGCTCGATCTCGGCGTTGATCTCAGCGATCTTCCGCTTGGCGGCCGAGAAGTCGGTGCCGCGGGGTCACCGGGCGCCGTAGGCATCGGCTGCCCACTCTGGGGTGAACGAGTCTGGGTGGACGCCACGCAGAACGGCGCCGGTGCATGGTGGTCTCCCGGGTCAGGTGATGTCGGTGATGGATGCCGCCGCGAGCAGGAGCGCGGCGAGGATGGTGGAGGTGATGGCGCGGGCGATGCCGCGGACGATGAGCGCGCGGCGGGTCACTGGGCTGCGTCCGCGTCGGTGTCGATGCCCTCGTGGAGGACCTCGACGTCGGTCAGCTCGGCGCTGGAGGCCCACATGTACGTCGCCGTAACCCAGGCCCGGCCATCGCTCGAGCCGGGGTCGGCCAGGACGAACAGGTTGCGCCGTCCATCCAGGGTGGCGCGGACGACCGCGCCGAACTTCTTCGGCAGATCGACGGGCGCGGCCTGGACGCCGACGATGAACGACATGAGCGAGGGGCACTGCCCCCAGACGTTCCCCGCGGCGTCGCGGATCACGTAGCAGTCGTGCTCGTCGACCGTGGCTTCGACGGTGAGGTGCACCTTGGCCCCGGCCGCGAACGTTCCGTCGAGGCTGGGCCCGCACC
>ERZ761595.198-NODE-198-length-10105-cov-5.112637_pt1 | contig 10105 bp, 9 predicted proteins | sample MGYA00511035_ERZ761595 | MGnify/ENA primary metagenome ERZ761595 (study PRJEB28899, sample SAMN03785553) | bioreactor sludge metagenome | biome: EBPR Sludge; feature: EBPR Bioreactor; material: 0.22µm filtered reactor supernatant | place: Saint Lucia: Queensland...
TGCCGCTGGCATTCCAACCGCTGTGCGCCTGCACGCCGTCGAGGATGTCGATAAACGGTGCATTACTGTCGTCACTGGTCAGGTAAATCGTGCCCTGGCGTGTGGTGTCCGTTGCGCTCCCCAACCTGGCGTAATCATAGCCCACCGCCGCCGCACTCGTCCCGCTGCTTACCCGTGCGCCGGTAAATGCGTACAAACTGGCGACGCTGGTTACTTCCAAGTCACTCTGGTACACGCCAGCAAACGTAGAACCGTTCCATTCGGTCTGCTGCGCACGGATAAGGTCGCCAGTGAGGAATCCGTGATACAGGCTTTTGTCTGAAGCATCCTCAGTACTGTCGGAGGTCGTGATCGTGTAAAGCGCCGTAGCCAGCGTTGCATTGCTGCCGTTAAACGTGAGTTGTGAGCCGTTGACCGTCCAGGTGGGGTCACTGGACGCCGTGATCGCTTTTGCCTTGCCGGTCGATGTCACGAACACGCTGCCATTCGTCGCACGAATCTGCTGAATCAGTAGCTCGTAGACACGCATCCGCCCACGCACGGTCAGATTGTCAAACTCTGCGCTTGCCTTTGATGCTTCCGTGACGCCGTAATCGACTCGATAGCCTGACCCTGCAAAGCCGCTGGCAAACGTGGCATTGCTGGCAACCTGCACAAGCTGCAACAGCCCCGCCGCCGATGACGCCAGGATAGATGCCGCCGCACCTGGATTCGACGACGTGGTAATCGTGTGCAGATGGTCTGCACGTGCGAGCGATGCGCTGCTGCCCGTTGCGTTGCTGGTAGCGACAGTCAGCGTTGATGCTGCGCCCGTCGTGATGGCGTGCGTATGGTTGCCGGTTGCCGTGTTGCTTGTCGCTGCTGTGAGCGTGCCAGGTGTAGTCAGCGCCACGTCATCGGCGTTGACGGTGATTCCACTTCCAGCGCCGACAGCAAGCACGCCGGCGCTGTGCGTCAACCCAGCGCCGGCCAAGCCGCTCAGATTTTGCCAAGCCGCCGCCGTACCGCTACCCGTGCCGATGTACTGATAGTTTGCGCCCGTTGTAATTCCAACGGTGTCAGCGCCGACAGTGATCAGCGTACCAGCGCCGACGTTTAGCGTCAGGTCACTCGACAGCGCACCGCCGCCAGTCAACCCGCTGCCCGCCGTGACGGTGCGAGTCGTGCGCACGACGGTCGAATCGACGGCAACAGCATCAGCCGCAACGCTGATCCCATCTCCTGCGCCAACGTCCAACGTCGTGCCGGTCAGGGTCAAGCCGTCGCCAGCCGTGACGCTTACCGTTGTGCCTGTACCCGTTGCGCCGATGATGTTGGTCGCACGGTTGACCCGCCGTGTATCGATAATTCGCTGCGCTTGTCGTTTTGGCATTTATGCCTCGTCGTCAATCCAAACCGTATCGCATTCATGCAGCACAAACGTTCCGCCCGGCGCTAACCAGTCCACGCCATCCAAATCGAGCGAACCGTACCCGTCGCTATCCGTTGACAAACTAGTGTCATCGTACACGCCAGCCGGGTCTTTGAGCGTTGCCGACGTTGCGCCAGCACGGATGTAATGCAGGTATCGCTTTGTCTTGCGCACCGTCCATTGAGGATGGTCAACGGTGTCAAAGGTAATGGCGTGCTGCCAGGGTACAGTGTTGAGCACGGTATAAGCAGCATCGAGCACGGTGTCATAGGTGTTCAGCTTGGTTGCGTTCGGCAACGTTTCGCCGTGCGTCCATGTTGGCGCATAGGTTGTCGGTGTCGATCCTGACTCATACAGGTCAATCAGCATCCCTGCGCCGCTGTCCTGTTTGCGCCATTCGACCGTGTAGAAATCGCCCACGGCGGGCCCGCCGCTGACGCCAGATAGGTCAATCTGCACGTTGACCGGTTCGCCCGTTGTCGTGAGATTGCTTACTGACGTTCCATTGACCAAGATGCGAAATGACGCTGGCGCATAAGCGTTGTAGCTCACGTTGAGATACAGTTGCCGCCGACGCAGCATGAACGTGCTCGATTCCGTGACACGGTAGAGCACAGCAGCCGGCGACGTGCAGACATCGCTCAAGTAGCTGATTGCCGTGCCGATGGTGTTAAGTTGCGCCGCCGTTGGCGTGGCTGTTGCCGTCCATGTTGACGGTGAGACATACGTGCCATTGTTGAGCAGCGGCGATGACTGGTTGCTCTCGTAAATGTTGGTGGTCACCGTGCTGGCGTTGTCAACATCGGTGTAGCGCACTTCAATCGTGTAGAACTCTCCGACAGCCGCCCCACCGCTGACAAGCGACAGGTCAATGTCGTAGGTACGTCCCGACGGGCGCAACGTTTCATCACTCAGTACTTGCGTGCCGTTGACGAAAATCTTGGTTGTCGCAGCATCGCCTGATGTGACATAACTTACATGCAGGTATTGCCACTTGCGCCGCATCCACCAGGTGTTATTGTTGCCCGTGCGGTAGAAGATGCCCGTTGGCGCAATCGATGCACCCTGGATCGTGTTGGCGCACTCGGTCAGCGTATTGAGCGCATACGCCGATAGTAGCGCACCGGTTGCGAAAGTTGGCGGTGAGAGTGTCATTAGTAGAACAGCTTTCGAGTACTGCCTAATGCGTGCGTGCCGATAATGAAGTAGTTGTTGTCGTGCTTGAACACGCTCGACGCCTGCACGGATTCCAGGTCTTGCGTAAAGCCCTGGTTGTCCAGATTCCAGCGCAGACCGATCACGTATGCGTCAAGCGTTGACGTGATGAATCCGGCAATGCCAGTATGGTCAATCGTGATTCTGTCGCCTAGTCGCCGCTCAGGGTTGCCCGTGCATCCCATCAGCACAAACTGCAAGCGTGGATACTCCGACAGATCGAGAATTCGCTGCGCCAGCATCTCCGCTTGCTGCACGGTTTGCACGTAGGGATTGCCGCTCACACGCCTACTTCGATTGATGCGTCCAGAGAAATAGGCAGAGTTTGCGCCGTGCGTGGCGCTGGTTTTGGTCGATTCCTGGTCAGGCGCACCGATGACAGGCTTTCCCAGGATGCGCAGCTTGGTCAGGTATGCGGTCTGCGTGCCAGTGTTCGCAATCGCCAGCGTCGCCCGTTGTGCGTAGTAAGTTGGTGTCACTGTGACCGAGGCCGTGACATTGTTTCCGCCAGCATCCCGTGCAGCTTTGTCGAGCGATGTAATGGAGTAAGCCGGCGCATCAAATTTCGCCGTGACGGTCTGCGTTTGTCCCGGTTGCACGGTCGTAATGCTCTCCGATTCCCAGATTACGTCAACAGCGCCGATGGTGCGTGGCGCTGCCTCTACCGTGACTTCGTTGTATAAGTCGGTGTCATCATAGCGAAACTCAAGCCGCTGAAAGCTGCTCTCTCCAGTCGTGCTGTACGTTTGCTGCGAGGTTGTCGAGCGTGTCTCTACTTGCCACGCCGCCATGTTTTCGTAGCGGAAAGCGCCATCGTATGCGGCATAGAATCGACCGCCACACGCCGCCGCAATCAACCACATCTCCTCTAGCAGGCTTTCGTCATCCATCCAGGGGAACGGAATTTGCACCAAGCCGGCGTCTAGGTCAAGGTCGTCAAATGTAAACCCATTGCCTACTTCCGTGATGTAATTGCCGATGATTTCATCTTCGGTGTCAGGCTGATTCACGTCGCCAGCAAACACATCTTGAGTCGTTGATTGCCGCTTGTTGAGCAATAGCTCGTCCCTGCTGCGTGCATCCAGCGTGACAACGCTTGTCTCTTGCCAGGTGGGAGATTGTGCGCCGGGCAATTTGAGCACGCCAGTAAAAACACGGTAGTAGTTCGTACCGCCGTTGATGCTCACATCGAGCCGCACGGGACGCATGTACATGCCGCCGCTGCTAATGTCGTCGTACAGTGCGCCCGACGTGTTGAGCGGTGAAAATCTGCCCGTGCTGTTGTCGAGCGTGATCACCATCTGGTCGGTAATGCCTGCCCCGCTCACAAGACTGGAGTAGGGCGTCACGTACCGCACATCTCCCTGTGCGGAAATGAGGTAGTTCGTTTCTTCCGTGTAGTTTGTGCCATCCCAGGCGACATAAAGCCGATGGCGTACAGAAATCGTCATGCTTCTTCCAGGAACAAAGAGCAGCGCCAGCGGGTCGTACCGCCGCCGATCATGAACATATCGAATGATACGCCAGGAGAGTCCGGGTCACGTGTCACCGTGTACGCCGTGCCGGTTGGCGCTGTGAACGATGCGCTGGAATCGTCAACCGTTGCGAATGCGCTGATGACGGTCGTCTTTTGCGCATCGGTCAGCGCCGGCCACGTGAGCCTAAACTTGCGCTTGACCGCCGATGCGACCAACTGCGTTACAACGCCGCCGCTTGCGTTACGTCGGAATCCACCTCGGTAATCGAGCGTTTCTGAGTAGCCATCCGTCGCCGCAATTGCTGGCAGCGTGACAGAACCTAGCACCGGTACAGCCATTAGACCGCCCCTCCCGATGAACCAGATGCACCATTTGCGCCGGTGCGTCCGCCTTGTGCGTTGACCGTTGCCAGCACGCCGGGCGACACCGCTGCAACGAGAATCGCAATCAGCCCGCCCGGTAGGTTTGCGCCCACTGTCGCCAGGAATCCGCTACCATACTGCGATCCGTGCGTCTGACCGGCATTGTACACAGCGGTCAGATTGTCTTTGATGGCAAGCTGGCTGACAAGCTCCGCAACCGCCCGCCCGCCGGCGTTGGAATCTTTGACGCCCGTCGCCACGCCGTCACCGAACGCAGTCCCGACGCCGCTAGACCCCGTGCCAGCACCTAGCACGCTCTGCGCTGCGTTCTGCGCACTCTCCAAGCTAATGTCCATTTCGGCGCTCAGTTCGGCGGCGATTTCACTAGCCAGCGCCGACATGTTGGCATCGCCAAGCAACGCACGCTTGACCATCTCCTTAGCACGGTTTTTGTCCAGCAACTCAGGACGCAACCCCGCCTCAAAGTCACGCAGGATGCTGGCCGCTGCGCCTTTGGGGTCGCCGCTACTCTGCAATTGTTCCCATATCTCCGGGAATGTCGTCTTAATGTACTCAGTCCAGGGCGACTCGAAGCCACGCACGGCAATGTCAGCTAGACGCCGTGCCGGTTCTTCTACCGCATCTTCACGTGGCAAAAGTGAGCCAACGTCAATCCCAGACTTGAGCGCACCCGACAACACCGACTTGATGCGCCCGGTCAGGTTATTTAGCTCACTGTCGATGCTGGAGCCTCCACCACCACCCGCGCCGCCGAGCTTGGGAATCGGTATCAGTTCCGTAGCGATGCCACGCCCGCCGATGCCAGCATTACGCCGTTGCCACTCCTGCCAAAGCGTGTCACCGATGCCGCCCGTAGAGTCACTAAGCCCTGGCGCACGTGCGCCGCCGCTGCGCCCCATTTTGGGCGTAGGATTTGCCCATGCGCCGCCGATACCCTGGCGTCCTGTACTTGGCGCAAGTCTTGCAAGGCTGTTGCCCGCTAACCCTGCCGCCGCCGTGAGTTGATTCACGACTCCGATCACAAGCTGGATTGCGGGAATGCTGTTCAGGAATCCGCTACCGATTTCGTCGCCAGCAGTGATACCAGCCGCCCCCGCCTCTACCTGTTTGCCGATCAGGTTGTCGAGTTCTCCGATCAACTTTGGTAGCAGGTCGTTCTCGATTGTCTCAATCGGGATGCCCTGGCGCACCCATTCGGCGGTAATCTCCTGGATAATGCCCTGGATTTGCGAGTATGCCTTGCCAGCGCCTTCGATGTCACCAGTATCAAGGAGGGTGTCAAAGATACCACGCAGCTTTGACTCATTCTCCCCGATTGCCTTTGCCGCCGCCTCAAAGCTGGCAGTAAAATCGTCAACCGGTTTTGATGTCCCTGCAATCGCAGCATTCGTCGCTGCGATAGCTTCAGCGGTGGGGCGTGTGGCGTCTGACAATGCCCCCATCGCATCCGCCGTGCGTTGTAGTTTTTCCTCTGCGGTTGTGGTGGCAATGTTCCCAAGCAGCAGAGCGACAGTGCGCAAGGTCGAATCGCTTACCGTGCCAAACTGCACGACACGCTGCGCCAAAGCTGTAATTTGCTTTTCCCACTGTTGCGCACCGGAAATGTTATCTTGCTGCGCTTTTTCTACTTGCTCGATTGCAAATAGTATCAATTGCAATCTTTGCGCATCCTGAGACAATGCACCGCCCTGCAAGTCATCAGGGAATGCAGGCGCACCAGGGGCGACGGAAACAACTACCTCATCTTGCGCCAGTTTCAGGAGTTCTTGCACCTGTTGCGCAATCGTAGCCTTAGCTTGGTCAAGCGGAGCATTAGCGATTGCATCAGCGATTGCACTAACACCCGCCGCCGCCTCTCTTGCACGATCATCGAAATACGGCGCAAGCGATTCACCGATGGCAGTCTTGAAATTGCCCCAAGCCGTATTGAGTTGCGCAAAACCGCTACCCGCTAGATTCTGCGCCGATGCGTTCGCACCCTCCATCAAACTAGCGGAGGATTCCATCACGGCGTTGACAAGCGCCTGTTTGCGTTCAGCGTCGGTCAGTGCGTCCGCCGACTTGCCAAGCGCCTGAGCGTACTTGGCCGTTGTTGCTTCGAGGTCAACCGTGATACCGAGGTTGTCCAGAATGAGCGGCGACATGCGACCCAAGCCGGTCACGATGTCGTTGAACGCTTGCGTTGCGGAGATGCCCATTGCCCGGCCACGCACGGATGCAATCTGCAACAAGCCGCTCATTTCCTCAGCGGTGTCAGCAACGCCAAGCAGCGCCGCTTTGTTGGCAGAGAGCATCAGGTCATAGTCGGAGATCATTCCACGGGATGCGCTGCGCAGAGATTCCAGGATGGCAGTAGCATTAGCAGCGCCGCCTTGCACCTGGTCGAAGGACGATTTCAGCGCCAGAGATTGAGCGCCCATCTTGGCGAGCTCAAGCGTTGCACCGGCAACTTGCGCACCAAACGCAACGATGCCCGCCGCTGCAAACGCCTTGCCCATTGCGCCGATGCCACCCGCCGCCGTACCCGCCGCTTTGTCGAGTCCGGCAATGTCCTGCTGAACTCGTTTCAGCGTGGGCGATGCGGCATTCTGCGCATTTACTTTTATGTTAATGTCTTGACTAGGCATTGTCTATCCCCATCAGCTTGTCATGATGGCGAATCATGCGCCATTCGTCGGCGCTCAGTGCGTCCGGCTTTAGCTTGTCATCCGCTACCAGTTGCCGCCGTGCTTCTACTTCACGAATGCGGCGCACCTGTAGCGCACGTGCCAGCCTATGCACATCCATGCTGTCAATCTGCGCAAGCGTCAGCCCTGGCAATGCTTCGAGTAGGTAGTTGTCTGCGAGCGCTTGCGGCGCAAGGCGTATCAGGTCGTTGACTTGCCCTGGTCTGCGTTCGTCATCCCCGTCGCTTGCGCTTCTACGTAGGACTTCAAGGACGCCCGCAGTATCGTTTCCCCCAGGCTGCCAACCCTTGCCCGTTCCTGCACGCTCACAGCAAGAAGCCAGTTGAACGTGCGCACGTCTAGCTCTTGCCAGCGTTGCGTGAAAGCGTCTGGCGTAGATACAGAATCGCCGTCAACCGTGCGGAGGTCAACGGCGATCATCTTACGCCCAACGAATGCCATCAGGTCAGCATCGCCCAAGCTATCCACCTGGCGCAATTCGGCATAACTCCACACATCGCCAAGCTCAACATAGCCGGATAGACCGTCAACGGTGCAATCGTAGCGTTGTGGCATTACCCCTCCAGTTCGGTAGAGGTTGATTCCATGTTGGTAAGCTCAAAGATAGGGCGACTCCAGTTGAAGTTTAGAATCAATTGCTCATCATCCTTCAACTTGCTAATCGCCTCATACCATCCTGCGCTTAGCTTCTTAGGCACAAAAGTTACGTCAACAGTCAATGCCTCACGTGCATCTATGTTGATGCGCATCGATTGCACCAAATTAGCCGGAATGCCAAGCAACTCACAGATTGCTTTGCCGTATGCGTTGCTACGTTCCGCCATGTTGCCTCCTTACGCCGATGTGCGAGTTGGTGCGCCGCTGCAAGAGAACGTCACCTGCCCCACGTGCGCAGCACCGACCGCATGGGTGCGAGTATACGACGTGATTTCAGCATTGCTAGTCCAGGTGTTCGTAACGGTCGTTGTGCCGTCCGTGAACGTGTGAACCAGCGTGCGCTTTGTGCCATCTCCAACATACGGCGCAATGTAGCCGTCTAGCGTCGGCGTGATGACAAGATCGCCCGTGATCTGATACTCCACACTGTCAGAAACGGACACTTTGCCCGTATCGCCCAATGTGGTTACGTCGATGCTTTGCCCGTTCATACTGTACTGGATGTTAGAGAGGAATCCAGTCAGCGCATTGCTATTCCACGTCAGGGTTGTATTCCCCTGTGACTTAGTACCTGCCATTGTCGATCCTCCTAGTTGTAGTACGTTACGCCATCAACGCAAGCGATGGCGTGAACCGTCCAAGATGTAGCGCCGCCCAAGTCGGTGACATTCAGGCGCACGTACCGATTGACTGTGCCCGACAACGTAAGCGAATAGTCACCGATGCCGGAGAAGGTGAAAGTTCCCTCACTGGCATACGTGCCGCCGCTTGTCGTTGCGCTCTCCAAGTCGATGTCTGCATTCGTGCCCGTGCCCCCCTCAGCCGTGACGTGCAGATACGCATACCCGCCAGCACTGCCCACCGCACCGAGGTCTATCGGTGTCGTTGTGCCTGTCGCTGACACCGTGCCAGAGTAGATACAGATTCCGTGTCTGAGTCCTACCGTGCTGCCAAATTGAGCGTTGACAGTCATCACGCCATCAACCGGAAAATCTAGCGCCAGCGTAGACGCCATTGCAGATGGCAACACGTCAGCAGGTTGTCCGGTATAGGTCGATGACTCAGAGAAAATCCGGCTTACCGTGTCGGCTGTCGTGAAGGTGTCCCGTGCTACCTTCTCCCATGTGCCGGTGTCCGTTGCGCTTACTGTCGTGTAGCCGTTGATCGCAATCGTTGAGGATGGCGGCATGACGACATACTCTTTGCCCGTTGCCTCAAGTGGCGTCGTGTCCTGCCGTTCCGCTTCAGTCGTCACGGTGACGCTGCTCGTTTGACTAGACATCACGAAGCCGCCCACAAGCACACGTGTAAATCTCGCATTACCTGCCATGCGCTAATCTCCTATCGTCACCGTTTCGATCACGGTAACGGTCATGTTTGCCACCAACCACGATACGGAGTTGATGGTCGTCAGCCCTGGGTCAACGGTGAACGTCGCCGCTTCGCTGTAGTTGAGCGTGTAGCCCGTGCCATCCGCCGCAACCAACGCCAGCAACGCAGCAGCGCCGACATCTCTAGCTCGCTGCATGGTTGTCGCTGGTTTGCCGTCGTGCTTAACCCAGAACTCGACCGGGATGCGATGCGTGGCCACAATCTCATTGATGCCCAACGTATCCCACTCGAACGATGACGCAAGCTCGAATGCTGGCGACAATGCCGCTACGCTTCGGGTCGTGATTGCTGGCGTGAAGTCGGTTGAAGATGTCGTGTCCACATCCGCCACGCCAGCATCGATTGCGCTCAGGATGGCGTTGACAATCGTTGTCGGCGCTGTCATTCGAACACATCCTCTCCCGTGTCAAGGTCTGCGTAGCCGTCAATCCTGCGCAGTTGCAGCGTGCGGATGCGTCGCCGGCCAGCGTTGACGCCTGTCGTTGTCGCCGCCGATACACCTAATGCCGACAGGTCAGAGGATGCAAGCGCCGTGAGTTCGCTAGTGAAACGCTCGATATATGCATCGCTGCGATTCTCCGCTTCACCGTTGGCGCTGTCGAGTCCTCTGGCAATTAGCACATGTGCAGCAGCGTACAGATTCGCCAGTGCTGTCAGTTCGGCGTGCACTGTTGCAGTACTGGCAACAGGAATGGAGTAGCCAGCAGAGGACAACGCACGATCAATCCGTGCGCTGCCCTGTGCCAACCACTCCGTAACCTGTGCGCTTGTTGGCGTGCTCGTTGCGCTAAGCGGAGCCGCAACAGGCACAAGTGCAGATACGCCCGACAAGCTACCGTAACTCATGGCTAGGATGCAGTGCCATCCGCCCAGGTCGTGCTG
>ERZ761595.204-NODE-204-length-9738-cov-4.970464_pt1 | contig 9738 bp, 23 predicted proteins | sample MGYA00511035_ERZ761595 | MGnify/ENA primary metagenome ERZ761595 (study PRJEB28899, sample SAMN03785553) | bioreactor sludge metagenome | biome: EBPR Sludge; feature: EBPR Bioreactor; material: 0.22µm filtered reactor supernatant | place: Saint Lucia: Queensland...
TCCGCTCTCCTATAAATGCCGGTTACGATTATCCGGCGTGCGTCTTGATGCTTTTCCTCGCCACCGTTAAGGGGCGGAACAGCCCGCACCGATTACCTCACATCAGCTCCGCTGACTCTCAGGCCTTCAGACGGCCGATGATCTTCTCGCGCAGCTTGCCTTCCCACACATCATGACCGATCTTCACCTTGATGACCTTGCCCTCCAGCACCTTGGCGCCGAACTTGTCTCCAGGGCGGTTGGTGTCGGTGGCCTCGCGGTAGTCCTTCAGCACCCGATTGCGCCCAGGTCCCATGTCGAAGCCGTTGCCGCTCTCATTGATGTCGAGCATGGCGGAGTCGGTGATCTTCAGCGTGGGACCACAGTTGCAGGTGCGTTGGACCTCGGAGGGAACGTCGATGACGAGCGGGATATCCCAGGCAACTCCGGACTTGGTACCATCGCGAGACTGCCATGAGCGTGCTGCGATCTGACCGATCATTGCGGTGTATTCCCCGACCGGCAGTGGAATGCGGTCCTCGAACGGCGAGTCGACGGTGACTTCGAGGAACAGCATGGGGTCGAAAACTTGAGACATGGTGTAGCTCCTTGTGAGTTGGTTGTGAGACAGATTGTGAGCTGTGAGACTAAGACCCCTGGTGCTCATCCAGAGGAATGTTGCGTTTTCGGAGTGCGTTTGCCAAGTGCTCTGCTTGCAAGGCCTTTCCTTGGTCAAGTTGGTCTGCTTGTTTCTCCCACCTGTCCCAGGCCAGTTTAGCTTCGTTCTCGCAGATTCGTCTGATTTTCTCGCGTTCTGCTTGCTCACCTAGTCTCCAGGCAACGCGCCATACTGTAAGTGCGTGCTGTTTGCCATAACACCACTGGCCTGTTTCTTTGTACCATTTACGATAGCTCTTCTCTGCCTTCACGCTATAGCTCCTTTTTGGTTGAGTTGCGAGTTGTGCCATTAAGACTTTTGTAGCTCATACGAAGGAATTTTGCGTTTCGTTGCTTTGGCTCCGCGCTTCCATGCAGATTTCCAAATCTGGATAGCATCAGATTCATCGGATACATACATCCAGTTCTTCTTGTACCACTTGTAGTAGCTCTTCGTTGCTTTACCCACAGATTTCTCCTGAACATTCGTGGATATGCCAGTAGCACGCGATGTCGTAGTACTCTCCTTGTGAGCAGAATTTCTTGCGGTCAAAGTCTTTGTCCCGCAACTCCTTGAGCTTTTCCTTAGCACGCTGCTCATTGTTCGCTACAACAAACATTGTAGCATCGTTGCAGCAAACCAGGTAGAACGTCGCCGCCTTCACGCCGCGTTCCTCTGTGCCCAGCGCTCCATGATCTGAGCGAAGTCCGGGGTGATCTTGCTCTGGATCGGGAGGTTCCGCGTCTTGAGGTCCACGCCTGCTGCCGCTGTGTCCCAATAAAACCTGTCGGTCTCCCGCACCGTCAGAATCACGTCGCTGAAGAGTACCGGCAACTCGTCGGCGAGCGCACGGCCGAGTACCTTCGTCATCGTCGCCATAATCCCGGTGAGCTCATTGACCTGCCTCTGCACGTGCGCAGTCATGATGAAGGTACACTGGAGAAACTGCGTCATCCACCGGACCCAGGCAAGGAGATTCTGTTGCGCCACTTGGTACTCGTTCTGGGAGGCAATGGTCTTTGCCCCAAGCACCATGCGAAAGCAAGCGTTGGCGCTCTCGCTCAGACTGTCATTGACGAGGATGCGCTTGTTCGTCCAAGTGCCGACGTTGCCAAACTTCTCCCCGGTGCGGTCGCACGGGAAGTCTGCGAGGGCGCGCAGCACTGCCTCCCATGGGTTGTTACGGGCGCGATTCCCATCTGTCCAGCTCGTCAAAGCCTGGTAGCTGAGCTGGCCGGTGCGCACCGCTCCGTCGATGAGAGCGTCGAGCCCGAGACTCGGCGTCCGAATGACGTGCCAGTGGAGGCAGTCCGGAATCGGCGCTGATTCGCGGCGCTTGAACGGCGGGACTCCGACATCGCGCCAGTAGCCGAGGAGGGACTCCAGCCCACCCTGCTCAGTGAACAGGATGAAGACTTCCTGGCCATTCTTCTGCGCCCATTCGACTGCAGTTCCGATTGCGAAGCTCTTTCCGGTGCCGGTCGGACCCTCGATGAGAACCTTCGGGCCTGAGAGATTGTTGTCTTTCACTGGTGTTGTCATTTCTTTGTTTCCTCGGTGAGATAGCGGAGCATTACTCGGTAGTAGTGCCCCTGGGCTGTGTAGGCGTCGTTCGTGAGTGGGAGTGCAATACGCAACTCCGTTTTGAGGTCGGCTACGAGTTGCTCCAACTCTGCGATGCGGGCCAGGAGTCCTGGCTGGTCTCGCAAAGCGTTGCGTGCGGCAGTGTCAGGCATCGGAAATCTCCAGGTTAAGCAGACCAAGTTCATACTTGCGGAGGAGGAGTTCTGCTTCCCACTTGATTGCCTCGCGGGGCCAGTCACGGGCGAATTTCAGCGGGTCAACTCCGGGATAGGTCGATTGCAGACTTCCGGACACATACGCCTCCAGTGGAATCATCCCGTGCTCGGCACAGGCTCTGACGCATATCTGCCACCTCGACGAGGCATGATCATAAGTCACACGTCCCCAGACTGTCCCGCAATACTGGCAAAAGTAAGCCAGATTGTGATGACGCAGTGCGGTTCGTCGCGCGGCAGACTGCTCGTCAGCTATCCAGGCATTGCCGATCGGGCGGGAGCCCAGATAGCTGTTCGCAAGCCAGAAGTGCTGGTTGTTCATTCCTCTGTAATGCCTCGGTCGGTCTGCTCGTAGGCGTCGAGGAGCTCGTTGCGACGAGACCTACAGTGGGCGATGTTCTTCTGCATTGCCTCGATCTCGTCTGCCAGCACTTTGAGTTCGTTTTCTTTCTCAGCCGCCTTCCGCTCAGCCCAGGTTGGAGGGGGAGGAATGTCCAGCTCGACTTCCATCTCCTGTATCCCCGGCGTGTTGATCTGCGGACGATAGCTGCTCACAAACAGCGTTGGCTTGCCGCACTCGATATACTGCTCCCACCAGACATGCACTTTCACTTTCATCTCTCTGCTCCTTCTTCTCTGTCAATCGTCGTCGAAGAGTTCCGTCTCCGTCCGTGTCACCGGGTCCCAGCGTCTCCGCCTAAACCCGACCTTGAGCCAGCGTTCCGGCTCCTCTGCCAAGCAGACCTGTTTGAAGTCGCACCCTCCGTATGCGTTGCAGCTCTCGTCCAGGTTGTAGTCCCAATAGCCTTCCTCCCAGCAAGCCAGCATCCGCTTGATGTCTCGGAGGAGCTGCGCATACCAGCGCTCTACCATCCAGGGCGGCCTGTAGGTGATGGCCTCGGCGTGCTCGAACTTGCTCTTGAGAATTGCCAAGCCTCGCACCATGAAGCCGTCCGTCACGATGCCTGCCCGACGCAGTCCCCAGATATACCCGGTGAACTGGGAGCGAAGGTCCCACTGCCGACTCCACTTTGGACCGATGCCGGAGGTCGTCTTGTCGTCCAGACCGTAGACTCCGCTAGCGAACTCCATAACCGCGTCAAGGCGACCTGCGTACAGCAGTGGGTTCCCGGTGGTTGGGTGCAGGATGTCCAATGGCTCGATGAAGCTGAACTCCACGCCCATGTGGTCTCCGGCGAAGACCCGCGGGGTGGCGTAGTCTCCGTCCAGAGGGAACGCATGGAAGTGGTACTCCATTGCGCCAAGGAGTCGATTGCAGCTCTTCGCTGACTCGGGTGGGCACTCGAAGTCTCCGTAGGCAACCATGAGAGCCTGGAGTCCAAGCCCGATCGCTTCCTTCACCGGACGGCCCTCGCCATAGTAGGCCCGCCTCGCGACCTCCATGCCTGCTGCGTAGGCAGCTCCCGCATGGAGATGCACGCTAGGGTCTCTGGTCTTCCAGTGCTCGATGTACTCCAGCTGGCACTTGCGCGGGCAGGAGACGAAAGCTGAGCGCAAGGAGTTGTCGATTACCTCAGGAAAGGGTGGGCGAGCGCTCATGATCTCAATGCTCCGAAGATGTCGCTCAGCGTCTCGGCCGCCACCACTTTCTTGGTCGCGGTAACTGCCTTCGTCCCTCTGCTTGTGGTTGATGCGATCTGCGCTGACTGTCTGCCCTGGCTCAGAGCTTCGACCACCTCCACCAGCTCTTCGATGGAGAGGCCCTCCGCCGCCTGCTTCTGCCGCCAGTAGTTGAGCTTGCTGTCTAGTTCTGCGGGTGTCATGCTGATCTCCTATCGGTTGTCGAGGATGAATTCGAGGATGCGGATGCGTGGTTCGAGCCAGCATTTCTCCCACCAAGCGCCGTGCTGGTTCTGCTTGTTAATGCACTCGCCGTCTTGTGTCCAGGCGTGACCGTCGAAGAGCTCGAAGAACTCGGGGAAGAACTCGACCAGTGTTTCGTCTAACATCCGAAAATCGCCGAGAGTCTTGAAAAGCGGGCCTCCGGCAACTTCCTTCAGTGCTTCATCTAAGTCCAGGCAAACGAATCCGGTGCTTCCGTACTCATAACCTTTCTTGATTGCACGAAGAGCTTCCATGTACACCGCTCGCTTCATATCATCCATGCTTGCTTTCTCCTTCCAGATGTTCCTTGAGCAGCTTGATCGTGTGCTCTCCTCCGAAGACCGTCCCTGCGCCGAGAATATACTCGCCGAGGTTGAGTTCCGCCTGGGAGAAGTACTCCCGCAAGCGGCACTCGACAAACTTCTGCAGTGCGCCGGCGGGAATCTTCCCTTCGAGGTCAGACCAGACTGCGCTGTCGAGCTGCTCTCGCAGCATGGCGTCGATGGTGATGTGGAGGTGAGCCTTGGGGGTGAGGAGCTTTGGTCGTGGCATGTGATTTCCTGTTCACGCAATGTGCGCATTGTCTGTTCACGGTATTGGCGGCTTCCCACCGCCTCGGTGCTTGATTAGACGGGGACTGCACTCGTCCCGTACTGCGTTCTATGTATGTAAACCCTCAAGTATGTGCAGTTAATCCGTTGGTGTACCGGCTTTAACTGTGCCTAGTGCGCCCCTAGGCAAGCTCTACTTAACCATGTCACACCTCCTTTTAGTGGGCCTGGCCCGGTTACGGTCATGTGAGAGACCCCTTACGGGGGTCAGTCGGCTTGCTGACTAGGGCTGCGCCCTGGCTGCACAAGCTTCGCCGCCCTCGCGGGTCAGTCGGCACTCTGCAGTGCTCCCAGCACGTCGTCCAAATTGACGGCAGTCTTGGGCTTCTTCTTTTCCGCCTCCATCGAGAGGATGAGCTGGCCCAGCTCGGTATCTGGGTTGCGGAAGCTGGCGTACATGGCCTTGCGGCTGAGATCGCCACCGCGAGCCTTGTCTTCGGCGAGCTTGTCCTCCAGGATCTGCTTGACCACGGCGACCGACTTGCCGTAGAACTGTGCCAGTGCGCGCAGGATGATGCTCGCGCCGGAGACGGTGCCGTCGCCCGACTTGACCTTGTTCCACTCACCCTGCAGCAGGTCGTTGTACAGGCTCTCCAGGGCGAGGAACATATCCTCCTCGCTCGCGGGTTCCTTGGTTGCTTCGTCCTTCATCCCAGCCACGTGGTCGCCGAACTTCTGGCTCCACCCATGACCTGCGGCGTACTGCAGGTGCTTCTCCGGAATGACGTAGGTCGCCGTCTGGCCGTTCCTGAAGTCGAAGCGGACAGCGACCTCGCCCTCCGAGATCAAGATGGTCTTGTTCAGCTTGGTGCGCCCGGTGAACTCGACCGAGCGTCCGTCAGTCATGATGACCGTCTCGGGCGGAATGCGGGTAGCCTTGGTTTCGGTGGCAGTTGCGGTGGTTTCGATGGTCATGCTGGTCTCCTCAGAGTTATTGGCGGAAGTGCCGGTGGATTCGTCTTGTGCTGCTTCGTCTCTTTCTCTCTTTCTTACCACAGCTTTCTCCTACAAATTGGCAGACCCTATGTTCGGGGCGGTCTGCGGATTCCCACACTGAAGCAGGCTCGGTGAAACCTGCTTGGGTGTGAGGTTACTTCCCGGGAAGTTGAGCGAAGATGCGGATGCTGCCTCCGTACAGCTTCATCAGCGCAACAGCGTGGTCCAGACTGATCCTGTGCTGGTCGTGCTCCAGAGCGTGCAGGTGTCCATAGGACATCGGGACCTTCGCTGCAGCTTCCCGCAGCGTCCAGCCCTCTTGGTGGCGGAGAGAGCGCAGGCATTGTCCGCGTGTCTTGCTGTAGGTTCGCTCGAAGCGCTCGTCATCGTTGATGAGTGCCCGTGGTGGTTGCTCGCGTGTCATCCCACATCTCCCGTATCAATCCACCACATGCCCTGCCAGATGTCCACCGCGCGCAGGACTCGTTGCATCCCACACTCCTCGCACAGTCCGAAGCGTGCCTGCGATTTCTCCACAAATGGCTGGAGGTGTCCGCAGTCCAGGCAGATTCCATCTCCGGCCTCTGCTGCTTCTTCCAACTCTATATCAGTCAAGAGTTTCATGAAATTTTCAAGTCCTCCGGTTGAATACTCGACGCACTGCGTAAGACCGTAAGATGCTAATTCCTGTAAAGATTGCTCCGATCTCAAAAGCTTCTTCGATGTTCGGGGAATACCCGAATAGAGGAAGAACCAGCATATTGGCTGCGACGCTAACCGCCAGACCGATCGCTACATTAGTTATCGACTCTAGCGCAGACTCTGTGCGGGTTTGTCTTGGAGCTCTGTTCGATATTCGCAGCTCTTGTCGGAGCCGGTTTATTTCGTGCTTGAATTTGCGGTTCTCTCGGTAGAGGCTGCGAAGCCTCCACCGATACCAGTCCTGGATGGTCACGCTTGGCACAGTGCTTGTACCCGCTTGAGCGTCGCGAAGATGTCTGCCAGCGTATCGTTGACTGTTGGAGTCTTCAAGTCTGCTGCGGTGACGGTGAAGATCGGGCCGTTGTCTGCCTTAAACAGGCCGGCTGTCCCTCCATTGTAGAGCTGAGTCACACGGCCTCGATGTCCGTCCTGCAGTTCGATTGGACCAAGCGTCAGTTTCTCCACCTCAACTCCAGGAAGGAAGATAGTCCTCGCACGCTTGGTGTGGGTCAGTTCTCTCTTAAACTCCGCGATCGGATCGACTCGTCTTGTGCTCACAGTTCTTTCCTCCATTTCGCCAATGTTTCGATCATCTTGCCTACTCGCTCTACGCGAGCGTCCCACGCAGGAAGTGCCTGCATGTGCCCTTTCAGCCCAGCAAGCTCTACCTCCAAATCCGCCAACTTCCTGCGAACGATCTCTCTCCGGATCGAGTCCGGAATGTTACTTGGTTTCATGCCAGTTCCCTCAGTACCATGACAAGGAACAGCAGCCATCCCCAGGCTGCTACGAGAATCACTAGGAGTCGCCAGACACTACGACTCCTCTCGGTGAAGATGAGTCTCACCGCTCGGTCAGCAGTAGGGACGCTGCAGGTACAGCTTGCCGTCTGGACGGGAGATGAGCTGTCCGGGCCAGACCAGTCCGTTTGAGCGGGTGAGCTGTCCCTTGGCAATCTGCCTCGCGCGGCGAGCAGCTTCTTTGGTGCTGCTGTGCGGGTAGGTCTTGGCGGGCTTGCGCTCAGTCTGCTGACCGTCGACAGTCACCTCGGCAGCCAGTTTCCGTGGCAAGCGTGACAAGGCTGCGAAGAGACTGCCCAAGCGTTGCAAATTTCTCATTTCCTTCTCCTTCTTCTCTGCAGGCAGGATTGCCTGCCTTGCTCCCTCGTGGAAGGAGCAAGACGCGGTTCCTACTCGACCGTCGAGTGCCTTGTGAGTACGCGCTCGGAGTTCAACTGGAGCAGCTGTGCCTGCCGATCCTGCGCTTCCCGCACCTCCTTCGGCAGCAGTCCTTCCCTGCGAGCGGCCCTCGCCGTTCCCCTCGGCACCGCCAGCCTCTTGCAGGCTTGTTCAGCCAGCCGGCGCCAGTGGCGAGCGCGGCACTTGGCGCTGTTCTTCTTCAGCCGACCTTCGGCCTTGTAGCGCAGATTTGCCGTACTCTTCTTCTGCCGTCCGTACTTCTTCGTTCCGTTTGCCATTTCCCACTCCTCAAAGTTGAGCCACTCAGGTGCAGCCGAGGAAATCCGCTGGAGGTCGGTTCTTCCTATCCCCGGCTGCGAAACTTACGCTTGTCCTGCGAGCTTGCGGTGGTTTGCTTCCTCCACCGCTGCTGTAGCCACATCTGACAGATCGACCAGCATCAGCAGCACTTTCTCCCTATCCCCTGCCCAGTTGGCTAAATTTGCCTCCGTCCAGATGTCGTGCAGTTCGGCCAGCGTCACCGCCAGAATCTCCTGCTCGGTCAGCACCACTTTCTCTTCCGAATCCATCTCACTCTCCTTCCAGTAGCCACGCCATTGTTGGCGAAAGCGCAATTGTCGAATTCGTCGAGGTTTGCTTCACCTCTCCCGCTGGTCGCCTCGTCTCCACCTGCAGTGCGGCGAGCCTGCGCTCACTCTCTGCAATCGCTTGCGGCGACAGCTCCCCGGTGAATTCCGGTGCACCTCTCGTCAGTGCCGCAGCCCGACTATCTCCCCGAATGATCCTGGAGATCGTCTCGACCGCAACCCCAAACTGCAATGCCAGGTCCCGTCTGGCTTCCCCTTCCGCAGCTCGTCTGCGGATGACGAGGACTTGCTCGTCTGTGAGCTTCAGTGGCATGGTGTGCTCCCCGTGTAGTGGCAGTGGTCAGGCGGCTGCCGTTTGACCTATGGTGCCATTATGGGCCATGTTGTTGTCGGCGTCCAATCAAACATTCTACGCCGCCCATAAATCCGCCTAATAATGACCGCGGCATGCACTAGTGTATACGCGACGCGCGCGACCCCCCCACCATCCGCGCGCACGGTCCCCTTCGCCCTTCTCCGCCTGGCTCCCTCTCCGCCCTTAGGACTCTGTCGCGGGGTCCAGTTCGGCATGCAACAACAACACGACAACGACAACATACCCCCCCTCTATCCGGTGGGGGGTTTCGTGTTCAGGGAAAGGAGTGTAGAGTATATACTCTGTAGTCATATATATAAGATAGAATACAAGACCTAGTACTCTGAACACAAAACCCCCTCTACCGATGGATAGGGAACCCCCCCCCTATGTTGTCGTTGTCTTGTTGTTGTAGTTCGCCATTCTTGACCGCCGACCATTTTCCGGGAGCCCGCCCCTCAGCTCCTCCTTCCCGCCCATCCCACGGCCCAGCTCGCTACCTCCCAGCTCGGCCCGACTTCGACCTTCCCCTCTGGCCAGACCCTGCCCTCCCAGCCCGGCCCGCGAGCTGCCCAGCTTCGCTCGGGAATATCAAGCTCGACCTGCTGGAGCTCTATCCAGCGGCCCGAGCCCGGCCCACGTCCCGGAAGCGGGATGTGGAGAGTTCCGGTCCCTCCCCTCTCCACCCAGACTCCGGGCGGGAGCTGGGCCTCCAGCAGGGCAAGCATGGAGCGGGTCTCTTCTGCGGTTTCGGTGGTCATCTCAATCCTCCATCTATCGCTGCAAAAGCGCAGCCCACAGCCTCCTGTCACGAGGCTGGGCGGCTGAGCTCTAGTCGATCAAATCCCAGATATAATCCGGTTCCAGGCCGAACTCGTCGTGCAGCACCTCCTCGGGGTCCTCGCCCTCGGCCACGCGCTCCCTAGCCTCTTCGATCAGCTCGTCTGCCTCGTCGCCCGACATCCCGTTCCGACGCATCAACACCTCACGCAAGCTTTCCATTTCAGTCCTCCAGTATCTGCCACCATTGGCATTGTCAAGGGCGCTGTCACCGCCCTTTGCAATAC
>ERZ761595.205-NODE-205-length-9737-cov-5.205743_pt1 | contig 9737 bp, 12 predicted proteins | sample MGYA00511035_ERZ761595 | MGnify/ENA primary metagenome ERZ761595 (study PRJEB28899, sample SAMN03785553) | bioreactor sludge metagenome | biome: EBPR Sludge; feature: EBPR Bioreactor; material: 0.22µm filtered reactor supernatant | place: Saint Lucia: Queensland...
GCTTTTGAGGCCCCGGATACGGTCCCTAATGCCCCCCCCCTCCTGCGGAATGGCCTCGCCAAGGCGCTGGCGCTGTCCGGTTGGGGAAAGGCCAAGCGGAGCGCGGGGGTGGTAGCGCTCAGAGTTCTTCCGCCCACACGGGCTTTATTTCGGCATCATCCAACGGAGCTCGTGCCCGATGCGGTCGGCCAGCGCGACCGGGACGCGGTCCCATTCGGCTCGGGCCTCGTCCTTGACGATTTCGCGGGCGAGGTTGGGCCCGGCGAGCGGACGGATCGGGTAGGAGGGCGAGCCGTCGCGGATATAGACCTTGCCGCCCGTTATGAAGGAGCCTCTGCCTTCGTCTCGGAAGACCCGGCGGACGTTCCATGGCGCGGATGAGACGCCTGATTTCTGCTGACGCGCACCGAATGAGATCAGGTTCGTTTCCTGACCGTCCTGGATGATGGTGTAGGCGAGACGCGTGGGCGTTGCTCGCAGGGACTTCATGGTCTTGGCAGCGGCGCCTGCCTTGATGCCGGTCTGCTTGACGAGGGCGCGCTTGATCTGTGTTCGCCCCTTGTCGCCTTCGTGATTGAAGGCTCGCGCGATGGCGACCAGCGCTCTGTTGTCGCCGAGTGCCGCGATCTGATCCGCATACCTCGACAGTATGCTGCCGGAGGCGATGACCCTGTAGTCGCCCATGTTGCTGCTTCCCGCGCGGAGTCTTCTTCTCAGAGTTATGAGAGAGCGAGTCCTGACTAAACCACACGGCGCTCGGCCCGGGGGGCCTCGCCGTGCATGTCTTGCAGAAGAACACCGCGCGAGGCTGCTTCGCGATCTCTCTACGATTTTCCGACCGGGCGCAAGGCCCCGCCGACGCGCCCGGACCGGACCGGGAAGGCCGTCATAGGGGGGTTCCCGAAACCCATCATTTTGTTGTCGAGAACCTGCCGAATCCCCTTGACGGGATTTGCGCATCGACTTGGCTCAAGCCGTCCGGCGGTGTTGGGCCCTGTCGCGAACGTCGGCGAAGGTAACAGGCTGGGAAGCATGCTGTCGCCAATTGCCCGATGCGCAAGCCTCTCGCGAGGTTGACGTTTTATGATCGGTTTCCGGGCGAATGTGAACACACCCAAGGGCCGGTTTCTTGTCCTGGAAATCGACGAGGAAGGGGTCCTACAGGAAGCTGTGCCGGGAAGGGTGAATTTTTCTGGTCGCTACCGGACGTCGACACCGTCCCGATCGAGCCCGGCGGCGATGCGGGCCGCCGCCCGCTTGCGCTGCTTGTCAAGGTTCGAGCGGGAGAGAACCTTGCCGGGCAGGACATCCATCGGCCTGATCGGCGTGTCGAGGCATTTCAGCGCGGCGCATTCGGATTGGAAGCGAGCGGCGACGGCCTGGCGGATGGCGGCGCGCGCCGCGGCCGACGAGGTCGCTTCCATCTCGAGGTTTGCCTCGACGGTCAGCCGCTTGGCGACCGCGCGGCGTAGGCCGGCGCGGGACCTCCGAATGGCGGCGATCCTCTCGTTTACGACCGCTTTTCGACGCGCGAGGAAGAACCGCATGTTGTCGTCATCGGTCTTTGCGATCGCGAAGAGCATGAGCCCATCGGCCTGCAGCGGCGCGTCGGCGAGATAGGTCGACGGCCACCGCAGCGCCTCTTCCATCAAGGACACCGCCTCGGGCCCGGGCGGCTCGCGGCTGGTCGCGAGGAAAAATTCACGCCGGGCGTTGGCGAAGGTCTCGGCGTCGTCGATATCCGCCCATTCGCGCAGGACGGCAGGCCATGCCGAACCGCCGCCCTGCACCGCGTCCGGGAGCCGCGCGAGGGTCTGGAAGGCATCGACGATTCGCTTCTGGACGTACTCGGGCGTCCAGAACACCGGCCTCTGATCTTCCGGATCGATGCGACGATCGCGGTGCGCACGCATGCGCATGGTCATTTCGTTGTCATAGCCGGGCGGGCAATTTTCGTCCGCTACAGGGAAGTTTCTTGTCATCAGCGGGAAAACCTCAATGTTCAGAGGGAAATCTCGGCCCGTCAGCGGGAGATTTCACGATCAGCTTCAAAAGCCGTGTTCGAGGATGTCTTCGGGAAAAGGAGACGACGTCGCCGGAAGCGGATCATCGCGGCGTTCGATGTAATCGAGGCCCGGCACGCGCCGGCTCGTGCGCCAGATCCAGTCGCCATGCTTTCTGATGTAACGGCGGTCAGCGGTCGATAGAGCCGGGATGATCGTCTTGCGTAGGTGGTCGCGAACACGCTCCTTCGCTATCGCCATGTCCTCCCCTTCCTCTGAGATCATAGGCGCCAGCTCGTCGCGCCAGTCAGCCAGGGTGATGCAGAGGTCGGTTCGCTGCCCGTGTCGGTCGATGGGCGGGGAGACATCGGCGGGAACGGATTCGGGCGCGGCGCGGCCGCGCTTGTCGATCGCCTGCTTCAATGCCGTCAGCGCGATCGAGTACTTGACGTTCAGGCGCTTGGCCGACGACGCCGCGGGTTTGAGAGCCTCGTCGCCGGAGGGCAAATCGACCACGCATGAGGTGATGCTCTCACCGTCTTCATCGACCCGGCCGGTCGGCACGCTGCGCAGCACGAAACGGAGGGGTTCGCGCATCGACTCGCCGTTCTTGTTCTTCCCGCCGAACTTGATGTCGTTCGTGATTTCCCGCACCCGCCGGTTGTTCGCGTCCTCGAGCAGCTCGCCGCTGTCGCCCCTGCGCGCGCCGGGCGCGTGCGCGAAGCGGCAGACGAGAACGACGTCGATGTTGGCGGTCTTGTTGGCGGTCCCGCGGACACGTCCACCGTCGGCATTCATGTGGTCGACGAGAAGCACCGCAGCGCCGGTCTCGCGCTGGATGCGTTCGGCGCGCGCGATGACGATTCCCATCTCCTTGGCGTTGTTTTCGTCGGCGCCGGTGGTCGATTTGGCGTAGGTGTCGATGACGATCAGCTTCAGCGGCGACGACATGCCCGCGCTGATCGTGCGGCACTCGGCAATGAAGTCCGCCGTCTGCTCGTCCCCGCCCAGCCAGAGGTTCAGGCGACCGGTCAGCAGCGTGAAATCAAGGTCCTCGTCGAAGGACATGCGGTGCTCGCGGACATAGGCGGGGATGCGCTTTGATCGAACGCCGGTAGGGTCCTCGCCAGCCTGATAGATCACGCCCCCCCGAACGACCCTGCGGCCGAACCAGTCCGTGCCTCGCGCGACCGCCATGGCGATGTCGAGGGCGGCGAAGGTCTTGCCGCTCTGCATCGCCCCGGCGAGCATCGACACCTCGCCTTCCGTCAGAATATTCTTGATCAGCCAGCGATGCTGCGGCGCGTCGGCGCTGGCGATGCCGCGCCAGCTCACAGCGCCGAACTTGGACGTCGGAGCGGCCGGCCGCCAATCTGGCGTCTCCTTGGCGATCGCCATGAGGTCGCGGATGGTCCCGCCCTGGGCGATCCAGTCGGAGACGTCGGCCTTTTCATCCATCTCCTTCCAGTGCCGAGCGAGGTCGATCACCCGCACCGATGCGGCGATGCCCTTCAGCGATGCCGCGACGGCCTCGCCACGCTCGCGGCCTGCCTTGTCGTTGTCGATCGGGATGAGGACCCGCGCACCGCGGAACAGCTCGGCATGCCGGGGCGACCAGTGCTTGGCCCCGCCGCTGTTCGTGGTTGCGGCAATGCCAAGATCGAACAGGTTGTCGACATCCTTCTCGCCTTCGGCGATCGCGACGACTTCCCCCGCCTTCAGCGCCTCGGTCACGTCCGTCAATCGATACAGGCCATGTTCGACCGCGCCGTCGAAGTGACGGCGCTCGGTGTAGCGCCGCTCCTCGAAGCGCTTCTCGTCGAACTTGACCCAGTCGCCGCCTGGCTTGCGCATGAACTCGCCGGCGTCGAGTCCCCAAATCCACGCTCCGTCGCCGGCGGGCCGGCGCTGACCGAACGTCTTCGGCTCGAACCGCACCACCTGGTAGGTCAACTGGCCGTCGGCATCGGTGTAATCGTAGGTCGCGACGATCTCGCGCTTGGGCTTCGTTTTCCCTGCCGTGTTAATTTTTGCGACCTCTTTGGAAGCCGGGGAAGTTTCACGGCGCGCCGACGCCGAGCGTGGCGCATCACCGCCGCCGCCCGCCAGCACCATCCCGCAATGCTCGCGCAGCCACTCGAACGCGGCACGACCCTCGATCCCTTTCTCGCGCTTGAGCAGCGCCAGCACGCCGCCCCCCTCGGCGGCCTCATGATCGAAGAAAGTGCCCTTCCGGATGTCGATCGAGCGCGAGCCCTGCGAACCCCATCGAAGCTCGTGGCCCTTCGAAAAGTGCTTGTTCGGTTCGCCCCAGACGATCTCGGCGACCTGTTCCATGTAGCCGGCAAGGTCGGATTCACCGCTCATGGCGCGCCAGCCCTCGGCTCGCCCGCGCCAGTTCACTGCGCGCACCCGTGGAAACGAGCTGAGCCGCGTTCACCAGACGGTAGACCGCGTGGGCGACGTCGATGTCCCGCTCAAGGAAAGTGAACTGAACCGCTTCCGCCGGCGTGTTGCGATGGTAGCGATTGTCGCTATCGAGCGCGTGACCGTAAAGCACACGGTGCATCAGGTCGGCCATCTCAGCCAGCGTGACAGGGGCGGGATCGGTCGCCACTTCAACCATCCCGTCGGCAGTAGTTCAGCGGCGAGGGACCGTCGTAGCCGATCAGCCAGATATACCAGGCGAAATCGTCGGTTCCGCCGCCAACCTTGCCGCCGGCCTCGATGAACGCACCGGGCGGCATCGACGGCCGCGGCGTGAGGGTGCGAACGCGGTAGAGCGGCGTACGATCGAGGTAGCGTGATCTGCCGTCGCCGGCCTGCCAGCCCAACGGCAGCAACAACGCGACCTTGCGCCGGACGCGAGAGAGGCAGAGATCGACGAACTGGATTTGGCCATCGACCAGAGCGTTGCAGGGAGAGAAGGGTGGATTGCTGACGATGTTGTCGGGACAAATCGGCACCATCGACGGCCAGCATGGGTCGAGGAAGTCGGCCTCGACCGCCTCGGCACAGCGGCGGACCTTGTCGGCGCCGATGGCCCGAAGGCCGGCGGCGCGCGCCGCGTTGACCACGCGGCCAGTGCCGCAGGAAGGGTCGACGATCGACCCTTCAAACGGCTCGATCTCGAACAACCGACGTGAGCACCAGTCAGGCTCGACATAGAAGTCGTCCGGATCGCGCTCGTAAATCGTTGCCCGGCGCTTGCGCATCATTCACCAGGCCAGCTTGCCGAGGTGGCGACGCATGGAAGAGCGCCCCCCGATCGTGACCGAAAGGACGACGCGGGAGACGACCTCCGAGCGAGGAACGCCGATCTCGGCCGCAAGCTCATCGATCAGATCGACGTCGATGTCCCGTATGCGCGCCACAATCAGCCGATGACGAGGCCGCCGCAGCCGTGGAAGTCCGGCGCGGTCCAGCAGGCTATTGACGCGGCGATGGCTTATCTGCTCGGCCGTCGCGAGGTCGGCCGTGGTCGCACCTTCCAGAAGCAGCGCCGCCATGCGCTGCACGCGCTGCCTCTGCGCCATGCGCTGCAGCGTCCGTGGCTTGTGTCTTGGACAACGACGGGTCTCGGCCATCATGATCGTCACCTCTCGCCGTAGGTTCTGGCTTCGGTCTGCATCGCCTCGGTGATGGCGGGCGTCCGGTGCTGGTCGATGTGCCAGCTCGCCCACCACCAGAGCGCGCCGGCGTCGGCCTCGTCGTCGTTGGCGACCGACCAGCCCAGCAACTGGCACATGCGCCGCGCGGCCGGTTTGGCGATGTCGCCCGGCAGATTGCCCTTGCCCAAGAAGCTCGCCCGAACGGTTGAAACCGCGACGGTGTAGTCCGATGTCTTGGAATTGCGGATCCGGCCGATACGACAGAGCGATGCTGTGCCGAGGATCGCGCCGCCCAGGCCGCCGAGCAGGTCGACGGTCTTCGGGCTGGTTGTCTGCCGGAAGTTTCCTTCACCGTCCTTCTTCGGGAGCATCATCGAAATGCGCCGCTCGGCGATCAGGTAGTCCGGCCGGCTCAGCTGCAATCTGCTGGTCCACCACTGCAGCGCTTCCGCCCAGACGTCGCAGTTCTCGGCTTCCGACCTCTTGAACCGCGCGCTATAGAAGCGCGGCGTCTCGCCGAGGTTGCCGTCTGCGACGCCGGTCCGCGCCGCCGAAATGTCGAGGGCGATCAGCGTCGTCATGCGAGCGTCAGCCGGACGTTGATCTTGTCGATCCAGTAGGACACGCCGATGCGCGCCAATGACGATTTCACGGTCGACAAGGCCAAGCGAACGCCATCGTCGTTGGCGGATACGCCAACCTTTCGGACCATGTCGATGCCGTACATCCGCCCGTCCGAAAGGTGTGAAAGCGCCTTCGCCATCAGAGGCGTTTGAACACGCATCGAGCCCTTCGGGCCGGTCACCGTCAGCAACGGGATGGAAACGGCGATGATGTTGCCCTGATGGATCGGCAAGGTCGATGATCCCGGCGGCTTTGCCGCCGCCCGCGGCCGCTTGGGCGGCGGGGAGTTCGTCGGAGCGTCGCGTGGAACCAGGCGCTGGGACGGCTCCGGCTCAGGAGCCGGTTCGCTTTCGGCGGGTTCATCTTCGTCCGGCGTGTCCGACCGACCATCATCCGGGCCAGCAGGCGTTGACGCCGGCGGTTCGTCGGCGACGGTTGATTGCTGCGGAGGCGGCGCCGGCGCTGCTTTGGGTGCCGCGATGCGAGCGGCCTCCGCCTCGAGGCGTTGGACTTCGCGCGTCAGGCATTCGATTTCCGCGCGCTCGCCGACGAGCCGGGCTTTGGTGAATTCCAACTCGCGCTCGATGCTGGAGTTCTCGCGGCGGAGCTCGTCGATCTGCCTGCTGGCGGCGGCAAGCGCGTTGCCGTCCGCGAGTGAATCGTCTGCGGCCTTGGCCACCAAGGCGAGCGCGTCATCGCGCTCCTTCTCAATCGCCTGGAGCCGTGTGCGCAGGCGGCTGTTCTCCAAGGCGAGGTCGTCGTCGGGGACGGGGTTCGCCGTCGGCGGCCTCTGCATGGCAACCGCCATCCTGCTTAAATCGTCGAGGGAACCGGACAGGCAAAGCATGAACCCACTGCCTTCAGGACCGGGCATTGGAGCCTCCCAACGTGGACGACGTGAAAACGATTTTGCGACACGCGGCGCACCAGGACGAAGCTGGGTCGCTGGGCGGTGCGCCGCAGACCAATCGGGCATCAACGGGCTCGTTGTCGCCGAACAGCGGCATCAGGCAGTGCCTCCCGCGCTTGGCGTCGAGGTAGCGGACAGCCGTTTCGGTTTCCGGCCGGGGCCAGCGTCTAAGAAGCTTCGTCAGGGAGCCGTCGGCACGGAACGGGATGAACATGCTCGTTTCGATCGCTGGAAGAGGAGTTCAGGCGCGCGTCATCGACCGGCGGCAGGCGACGCGCGAGGCAGGTTCAGGGCGATCAGGCGTTCAGCGGTCGAATGCCCTGGGCGAGGCGGTCAGCGCCGGACTGGCCGCCGCCCGCGAGGAACGAAACGGCGCCGGATCCCGCGGCCTGCTTGTCGTCGTCGGTGGCTTCGAAAATATCGCCTTGGGTGACGTACTTGTCCGAGAGCAGCGCCGCCTGGCGCGCATCGTCGGGGGTCATTTCGGCTCGACGCTCGAGGCGTTTGCGTGCCCGCTTGCGCTCCTCGAGGAGGTCCATCAGGACGGCAACCGAGCCGCCCTCGGCCTTGCACATCTTCTTCTGGCGCTTGATCGATTCCTGATGCCCGCGACAGGAGTTCATGAACGAACCGCGCAGGCTGGCTATCGCTTCCTTCTCGCCCTCGATGCTCTCGGCCCAGCCGAGATAATCCTCTTCGCTGATGACGCCCGTTTCGTTCTGAGTCGCCGCCTTGGGCTTGCGTCCGCGCTTTGCCATTCTGACCTCTGCTTCGGAAAGAGGCCGGGCATTCGCGCCCGGCCAATCTGGGAGGAAACGCCCAAGGAGGGCTGCAACCGACGGGGCGTCGGGTGCCTCGGAGCGGCCGGGACGCAAGACCTGTCCCGCCCGGCAATCTGGTTGCAGGGGCCGGATTCGAACCGGCGACTTCCTGGTTATGAGCCAGGCACGCTGACCACTGCGTCACCCTGCTGAACTGTTGCCGGTCTCTCCCGGCTGTCACGGCCATCCTCCTCCGTTGCAGCCGGCGACCGCGCGCCGGCGCGCCTACTCCCCTCTCCCGCCCGGCGGCCGGCCTGCATCGCTGCCGGTGCTCCGCCGCGTTGCCCGCGGAGGGTTTCGCTCGGGATCACGCTGCAGGGGCCTCCTGAATCGACGGGGACGGTGGGAGAAAATCATCCAGCGTCAGGTCGACGCCCTTGGCCCTGGCATAGGCGACAAGCGCGGGGATGTGCTTGGAAGGGATCACCCCGCCAGTCCCCTTTTTTTCGACGGGATGCTGCCAGCGGTAGGGTGCGGTGTAGGAGGTCTTTGTGACCTCCGACACGACCTTCTCGCCGCCGAGCTTTTCGATAATCGATTTTGCCGGTTCCATAGCTGCTATTGTGTTTCCGATTATCGGAAATTCGTCAACCTTAATTTTCTGATTTTCTTGATAGGGGTTTTTCTGCGGTTCAGAAATAACGGTGCATGAACATCGATTGGATCGTCGAAGGCTTGAAAAAGCCGGAAAAAAGCAAGGTAGGGTTGGCCAAAGCGCTCGGCCGATCACCCTCGGCAATCACCAACATCCTGAACGGCACGCGTCGCTTGCGAGCAGACGAGCTCGCGAGAATCGCGAAGTATCTTGAGGTGGCGCCGCCCGCTCTCGTGCCGCGCCCCATGGCGGATCGGGTTATCGAAAGGATAAGAGTTCGCGGCTACGTTCAGGCAGGAGTCTTCCGAGAGGCTTCGGAAGAGGAGGTGGCAGAGGACATGTTCGTCACGATCCTGCGCGATCCGGATGTTGATCCAAACCACATGTTTGCGCTCCAAGTCATCGGCCAATCGATCAACCGCCAGGCCGCAGACGGCAGCTTCGTTATTTGCCTCGACGTGTTCCACGCTCCACGCCGACCGATGCACGGTGACTGGGTTATCGTGCGCGCAATGGACCACGGTCGCGCCGAGACGACCGTGAAGCAACTGCGGATAACGGACGGGCGGCAGGAACTTTGGCCCGATTCAACCGACGATCGCTATCAGTCGCCTGTATTCGTCGGGAAAAATAATGGCCAAGAAGTCTCGATCGTAGCCTTCGTCACCGAGTTCTTGAAGCCCGCCACCCGGTTCTGACTGCAGGAGGAAGGCAATGGGAATACGCGGACTTGTGTTCGGCGTCGGCCTTTGGGTCGGAGCTGCGTCCTTAGCAACGGCTCAACAGATAGCGGCACCGCCGGGATGGCAAATATCGAGCACCTTTGCATTCAAAAATGATCAGCTTCTTGCTTTGTTCGGATCGCCTGAGATCAAAATCCTTTGCTTGTCTCGAGGTGAAGCGATGCCCATTGTCGTTGTCACAAACCGAGAAGCGCTCGCCCTGAACGGCAACGCTCGCGATTCGCTCAAAGGCGCGCCGATTTATGTTGATGGCGCGAAGCTTGAGATTGCAGACCCCTACTTGGCCAAGGACCAGCGCTCGGAGTTCCTGGGACGCCTGGTTGGCCGTGCTGCGCAAGCCTGCCGAGGAAACTGATTTTCCCGCGCGCCCGAGAGTGCTGTGCAAACCTATGAAGTTGTGAATCACTGCAAGAAGGGGGCGCCTTAAGGG
>ERZ761595.206-NODE-206-length-9668-cov-4.331738_pt1 | contig 9668 bp, 16 predicted proteins | sample MGYA00511035_ERZ761595 | MGnify/ENA primary metagenome ERZ761595 (study PRJEB28899, sample SAMN03785553) | bioreactor sludge metagenome | biome: EBPR Sludge; feature: EBPR Bioreactor; material: 0.22µm filtered reactor supernatant | place: Saint Lucia: Queensland...
GGCGGCGGCGGCGGCGGCGGCGGCGTAGGCGGCGGCGTAGGCGGCGTAGGCGGCGGCGTAGGCGGCGTCGGCGGCGGCGGCGGCGTGGGCGGCGGAGGCGGCGTCGGCGGAAGCAGCTTGAACCTGTTCCAACGACGCCTCGCCACGCGCCCAGGCCTCCGCCGTTTCAATCGCCGTGTGCGGACGTCGATCCTCCGGGTACTGCCGCTCCCACACCGGCAGCGCCGTGCGCGCACACGCACACACAGCCAACACCACGAGAGGGCGATCCACGCCCAAGCGCGCAGCGACCCACAAAAGCCAATCGGCACGTTCGCAGGCCGACCACGCGGCCTCTTCCGTCGTCTCCGGCGGAAGAGACGCAACCCAGTCCTGGGCGGCTGAACAGGCGCGCAACGCGCGCAGGCGATCCAAAATCGTTTGAGACATCTAAGTGTTCTCCTTGTTGTAGATGTACAGCTCGGAGAAGGTCGCGCCGCGCGTGCAACGCAAACCCACCTCGTCGAGCCGATGAAAGAGGTCGAAAACAAGCTCCGAATGGCGCCCCTGATCGAGATACCCGACCACGGGGCTAGCCGCGAAATCGGCGACCACGACGATGTCGCTCTCCTTGGGGCCCAAGCGAAACTGCTCCCCGCCGAGGCAGTGGTACGCCGTAAGCCACGCGCGCACGACGGACGCAGCGCGTCTGGCAGGGCCCAAACGAGGGTCTTCCATGTTCATTTACCTCTTTGCGGGCCTCTTTACGGCGTTGATACTCCTGTAACGGGCCCGCAAGGCCTAGAGCCGCGCGGCCACAGCCGACCACGGAATGTGTTGCCGCACGAGGTCAGACAGCGTGCGAGAGGCGGCGGCGGCGGCGGCGGCGGCGTAGGCGGCGGCGTAGGCGGCGTAGGCGGCGGCGTAGGCGGCGTCGGCGGCGGCGGCGGCGTGGGCGGCGGAGGCGGCGTCGGCGGAAGCAGCTTGAACCTGTTCCAACGACGCCTCGCCACGCGCCCAGGCCTCCGCCGTTTCAATCGCCGTGTGCGGACGTCGATCCTCCGGGTACTGCCGCTCCCACACCGGCAGCGCCGTGCGCGCACACGCACACACAGCCAACACCACGAGAGGGCGATCCACGCCCAAGCGCGCAGCGACCCACAAAAGCCAATCGGCACGTTCGCAGGCCGACCACGCGGCCTCTTCCGTCGTCTCCGGCGGAAGAGAGGCAACCCAGGCCTGGGCGTCTGAACAGGCGTCCAATGCGCGCAGGCGCGCCAGAAGCGATTGAGACATCTAGTTGTTCTCCTTGTTGTCGAACTTTACTTGTTTGGAGGCCACTTTACGGCGTTGACGACACCGTAACTCGTTTGATCCCAACACGGCATCACGCCGGGAGCGGGCTGTGGAGGCTGCGCGGAAGGCGCGTCTACTTCAACACCCCGCTCAAAGTAGGCCAAGACCCGCACAGTAGGCGGTAGAGGCCCAGTGTGAAGAGGGCCACGAAGGCCATCGACCACCAAGGCGAGGTAGGGCGCCAGCCGAGATTCTTCGCAGCTGCGCGAGTAGGCGTCCTCCGGGCTCGCGTAGCGTGCGAGCTCGGAGGACCCTACGTAAGTGGACCAGGGTCCGCCAAGCGCGCGCAAGGTCAGGTGGGGTCCAGCCCAAGCGCGGCGGCCATGACGGGCCAAGAGATGTGGGCGCGGACGATGTCCGCACACTTTTGACGGCTGATCACGTGAGCTGCGACGTCGTTGTCGACGAGTCCGCGCGCATCAATCACGTTAGAAAGAGCCGTAGAGAGGGCGTCCGCCGTAGAGAGAGCGTCCGCGAGGCCCAGACTGAGCGTCTGCGCCATGCTCGATGTCTGCCCCGCCATCGCCTGAGCGACCTGGGCCACAGCTTGCGCAACCCAAGCCGCGAGCAGGTAATTGAGGCCTCCAAAGACACGCGTGTCCTCGTGCGCCCGCCTCGCCGCAGCGTTCAACGCCAGGTGAAACGAGAACAGAGCCTCAGGACGCACCACACCATTCAAAGCGGCATCCACTTCCCGAAGTGCGTGCGAGGGGAGAAGGTTCGATGGGTAACACTTCTCCCACAAGGGAAGCGCGTTCCGCAGACAGACGCAGACAGCGCGCGCTACGGGGATCACGTCGACCCCGGCACGGAGTGCCAACCACACCAACCAATCACCGCGCGGGCACGCTGAGTACGCCAGAAACGGCGTCGTCTCCGGCGGCAAAGTCTTCAGCCAGTCAACCGCGTCTTGACAGGCCTCAAAATCACGAAGATGGACGAGAAGGGGGTGGGGCGCCTCGTCCTCGTTGCCGCCCTCGTCCACTCCAAAGAACTCCGTGCCGTCCCAGTCCGGATCCTTCGACGGGTCCTCGACCTGATCAACTTCGTACTTTGCGCAGTAAGCGTCGCCGCAGTCCGCCGCGCCACCGATCGTAGCGAGGTCATCCATCTGGCCCAGTTCGCTCCAGATGACGATGGTGTGCTTGTACAACATCCTCACGGAGCACCCACTTCGTCTTCGAGGAAGGTGTCGTCGTCGACGTCGTCGCCGCCGCCCGCGAGCAGCTCATCGAGGTCGCCCAGGTCTTCGTACACGTCGGCCAGATACGCCTCGGCCGCCGCCATGCCGAGGCTCTCGACATTCGGCTCCTCGTTGTGCGACCACACGAGCACTTCACGCTGCGCAGTGGCGTTGATGAGCCGCGAGCTGCCGTCCACGCTCTCCCGCACAAAGCGATCGACGTCGTCGCGCACCGACAGCTCACCGCTCTTGATGCGCTCGCGCACGTCGTCGGCGATGACGCGCACGTCGTTGTAGTAGTCTGCCTTGAGCATCTCGCGCGCCGCCTTGAGCGGGTCGCTCAGCGCCTCCATATACCAGTCCGTCTCCAGGGGGATGTGGTCTCCACGCCAAAAGGTGAGGCCTTCGAGCGCGCCCTGGAACGGCCTGCCTTCCTCGTCGTGCGAGAGCACCTCTACGCACACCTTGCTGCCGTTGATGTCGACGAGGGCCTTCTGCGTTTCGTTGTTGTCCGCCATCTTTGCCTCCAAAACACGTGTGGCCCATGAGCTCTACGCTCATGGGCCCCACGCTACTCCGAGGCCTTATACCGCGCGCCGGGCGCAGTTTGTCACGCCGGCGTCGCGGCCTTCTCGATCTTGGCGTAGACGCCCTGGAGCTTCTTGAGCATCGCGGCGTCCTCCAGCTTGGTCGCGACGCTGCGGCCGAGCTTCTTGTTGGGAACGAGGAGCCAGTAGGTGACCTTGTCGCCGACCTTGGAAATGGAAACGGTGTCCTTGCCGAGCTTGAGCTGAATCTTGAGCGACTGCATGTGCACTCTCCTTGTCTAAGGGGTCTCCGAGAAGTCGGAGACTGTCAAGCGCTAGTTAGCGCACCAGCGCCAGTTGCACAAGCACCTTGTCGCCAGCAGAAGCGACGCCCAGAGAAAGGTTGTGCCGGTCACACATGCGCGTGAAGAGCTGGAAGTCGGCGTCGCCGAGCTTGTCCACGGCGCAAACCAGCGTGTACGCCGTATAGGACTTGGGCTGGAAGTGGGGCGAGTCGTCCGGGAGCATTGGCTGCTTGAGCTGCGCGCGTAGCGCGTTGATCTCTTCCCGGTTGGGCACGACCACGTGTTCCTCCCTCCAGAGCGAGCACGGCCCCGAGAGCGTCTCGGTCGGAGCGCGCCACTGCCAAGGGAGGCGGCCAATGTCACGAGGGCCAACGAGGGCGCCTTCGCGAGGCGCTACGGGTACAACCCGGTTGTCATCCGTCACCTCCATCTCCTGGGGCTCGTCGTCGACGATGTCCTCATCGCGCACCCAGACCTCGCGGCCAAAGAGCGCGTTGAGCGCGGCGGCACAGTGCGGGTACTCCGACTCGATGAGCACGGCGTTGGGGTGGCGGGCGCGGTAGGTTCCGATCAGCTCAGGGCTCACGCTTGCAACTGGTACTGTACGAGGTAAACTTTGTCAAGTTAGACCGAGGCGCGGCCTCAAGGAGACCACATGTCCAGCTACATCGAAAACCCCCAGAACGCTCACGAAGTCGAGCTCCAGCAGCGCCAGCAGGCGTTCATCGAGCTCGCGGCCCAGACCGCGCACGGCGTCAACAACGCCTACCGCGCGGGGCTCGGAGAGGAAGTGAAGCCCGACTGGGACGACTGCCCCGAGGAGCTGAAGAATTCGGTGCGGAGCGGCGTGCGCGGCATCGTCTACGAGGACAAGACCCCCGAGCAGAGCCACGAGGGCTGGCTTCGGTTCAAGGCCGAACACGGCTGGACTTACGGCGAGGTCGAGGACGCCGTGAAGAAGACGCACCCGTGCATGCGGGCCTACAAGGACCTTCCTCTGGCGCAGCGCTTCAAGGACACGATCTTCTTCTGCACGGTGATGGGCGTGTACTTCAAGGAGCACCCCGGTGTCGTGATGTTCTCCCCCCGGATCGAGCGGATCCTCGGCGGCGCCACGTCGGACCTGACGGGGCGGAGCGAGAACGCGCACGCTCGCCAGAGCTGGCCCGAGTTCATCGAAGTACAGCCCCTGCCGCGCCCGGGGGCCGTTGACGAGTACAGCGTCACCAAGGGCGACGCCGCCAAGGGGGACGCAGTGGTGGTGTGTGGACCGTCCAGCGTGCCCGACACCGACAAGGAGACCCCGTGATCCACCCCGCCGCCATCATCCGCCCACACGGACTTCGTCTGCTGTTGCAGATGGAACCTCGCGAAGAGCGCTCCATCGGGCTCATGCCCTTCGAGAATGGCCACCCACGAGAGATGCCCCGCGAGGTGGTGTCAGGCGTTGTCATCGGACACGGCGATGGGGACTACACCCCCGACGGTACGTTTGTCTCGCCCCGCATCCCCCTCTACGCACGGGTGTTTGTGAGCGCGGGCGATCTGTACCGCGTACATGGCGCCCTACCACACGCGGACGGCGAGTACTGCATCGTCCACGAGCAGGACGTGCTGGGCATCTACACACCGCACGGCACCGTCGACGAAGCCGCACGCAGCGACCACGCGCATTCGCGGCACGACAAGCCGTAAGCTCACGGCCAAAGACAACACGCACGGCGCCCACGCCGGGCTCTTTCGAGCTCAGCGTAGGCGCCGTGCGTGTTGTGAGATCAGCCGAGCGCCAGGGCCGCGCCGTTGACGACGTGCTCCCACGAGAACAGGGAGCGAATCATCCGACGCCCGTAGGGGCTGTCGGCGTTCCGGATGTACTCCATGACCTTGTCGAGGAGCGCCCCGTGCTCGCCGTCCGGGATGGCGCCGCCACGCAGATGCGTGCGGGTCATCTCCGGGGCGAGGATGGCGAGCGCAACGAAGAGCGTCACGCTCAGAGCGTACGCTGCCGACGCTACGCGCTGCGCGTGCGCTTCATGCACACAGGCTACAAGGCCGCCGAGCTGTGTGGCCTCATACCGGTGAGATTCGTTCTCCTCACCCTTCCAGGCCGCGAAGAGATTGACCTGTGCGTACGCCGACCTGACGACGATGTGCAGCTCCGGCAGCGCCCGCTCCCGCTTGTGGGCCATCTCACGCAAGACCTTGCGTGAGAACATGCCCGCGGCTTCCGCTTCGTCCACGGCGAGCTGCGCCATGGTGCAGCGCCGCGCCGTCGCCGCGAGGTGCAGCTCGGTCGTCTCGCGCAGGCTGGCGGGGACAGGGACCTTGGTCCCGAGCTCGACGCAGGCAGTGTGCGCCTGCGCGGCCTGCTCGTAGTCGCGCTCGGCCGCCCACTTGGCGTTCTGCGCGTCGTGCACGACGTGCCGAGCGCGGACGACACCAATGAGGGCGCCCAGAATGTCGTTGACGCGCCCGTCGTCGGGGAACGCCGTCACGAAGCCCTTGGAAAGGACCTGGACGAGATCGACCAGCCGACTAAGGTCGGGCGACATGGCCGCCACGCTCAAGAGCGCGGCGGAGTCCTCACACTTCGCCCAGGCCACCTCGGGCGCGCAATCGCCCAAGTCCCGGGCCCAAGCGAGGAGCTTGGGGTTAGAGGTTCCAAACAACTTGCCCACGATAGCAGCGTTCATAGAGAACTCCGGCGGCGGGGGTTGATCCGCTACGTATTCTTTTTACCCTGTAACACGCGGGGTTTGGCTCACGCGTCGGCCGCTGCGAGCTCAGCGTCTACGTCGTACGCGTCGGCCGCGTCGACGTGAACGTCCAGGCGCCGGGTGGCCCCGCGAAGCCTGTGACACGTCGCGCACACCAGCTCGCACTTGGCGATCTCGGCATCGAGCTCGGCGCGCGGACTGCGAAGCATCTGAGAGATGTTGGCGACCTTGACGCCGCGCACGTGATCAAAATCCATCGCCGCTGGCGGAAAGGTTCGCCCGCAGTCGACACAGGGCTCGGCCTTGAGCTGGTCCACGTAGAGCTTGTTGACCAGACGGCTCATGCGCTGAGCTTGACAACAAACCCGTACGCGGTAAAGATCGACTCAAGACAAAGCCAGGGCCCCGCACTTCGCCGCCTATACCGTGATCGCTGCACAAAAGACGCGGCGCTCCCGGCCGTGGGTTCAGCCCGGTGGCGAGGCTTCAGGGTAGGCCCCTGGGGGTCCTGGCCGAGTCTTCTGGGGGCGCTACTTCATCCGCTCAAAGCCGATGCCGTCAGCGGTGTCAGGGCCGCTGGCGCTGTGTGCGCGGAAGATGGCGACGTCCACGTCGCCAAAGGTCTCCACGAACCACGTGAGGTTGGCGCGGCGGACATAGGCGACGTGCCACGCGCCGTGCTCGTAGAACGAGCGCCAGGGCGAGGAGCCAAAGAGAACGAACGCGGCGAGCTCAACGTCCCAGCGGCGCGCTTCAGAGGGGGCGTCCGCCGGGGAAGATGCAGTGAGCGCGAACCGCGCACGACCGTGGTGCCCAGGACTCTGGAGAGGCATGCAGACAGCGTAGACGGTGCTCGGGGCCAAACGAACAGCACACGCGGCGCGAGCCGCGCATGATGCTCGTTTGGATCAGGCCTTCTTCATCGCCCCGGCGATGACGCCGAGGCATAGGGTGAAGGCCACGCCGAGGCCGTAGCCGGCGAAGAGCGCGAGGCCGGTGCGCCCCGTCCTCTCGCGGGCCTCGGCGTTCTCGCGGGCCTCGCGCGCGAGGCGCTCGGCCCTCGCGTCGCAGTCGTCGAGGAAGGCCTCGCACGACGCCTCATCGGCGCAGAACGCCGACACGCGTACGTACTCCGGCCCCGCCGAGGTGTGCGTCACCTCGTAGACCCCGGCCGCCTCTCGCACGGCGATTTCGGCCCCGGAGGGGTCGTGACGCCGAAGCGAGAGGCGGGCCTCCGCCTCGCTGTAGTTGATGAAGGCGCGCCCTGCGAACAGCTTAGTAATAGACATGAGACCCTTTCCGTAGCGTGGGTTGTTACGCTACATGTTCTTTTACCCGGCCCCGCGCTTTGTTTTGGCTCATAGCCAAACGAACAGCACACGCGGCTTGCGCCGCGCATGTCGCTCGTTTGAGTCAGCTCTTCCGGATCGCCTTCACCGCCTGGGCGGCAGCGAAGGCGAGGCCGGCGAAGCCGACCCCGAGCAGGAAGAGCCGACCGGCCCGCGACTTGGGGGCCTCGGCGGCCTCGGCGGCCTGGGCCTCGGCCTCAGCGGCCTCGACGTAGAGCGCGTGCGCCTCCTTCCTGGAGGCGTCGAGGAACGCGTCGGCGTCCTCGACGGTCTTGAACGACGCGCCCCAGACTCTCCCGAGGGCGTAGTACTCGACCGTGAAGGCGGTGACGGGAGAGAACACGTAAGAAACATCAACAGTAGCCTCGAACATGAGGCCTCCTTTGTAGCGGGGGTTGTTCCGCTACATGTTCTTTTACCTAAACGCTCCCTGGGTTTTAGAGGATGAGAGCGGAACGGAGGCTGCCTTTGCAGCGCGCGCTCAAACCGTGATGTGCGTAGCCTGACTGATGTACGCGGCGGGCTTGTCGAAGATCAGCGTGTAGTCCATGCCCGGCTCCAGGTACACGGGCCGAGTCCAGCGCCCATCGGCGCGCGTCTGTACGACGTAGAGCGGCACGTCGCGCCGCCCGGCCTCGAAGTCCGGGCGCTTGAAGATGCGCACCTCCGCGTCCGGGATCGCGGCGCCGGACTCGGTCACGAACTGGAGCGCGTCGATGGCGCCGAAGTTGTGATCAACTTTCACGCGGGACTTGAGAAGCGCCTCGACAGCCGCGTCAGGTTGGAAGGGGCCCGTGTCGGCGAGCACGTTGCTCAGGCCGTCCTGGGCTTTTACGCGGTACACCGTGGTGTCCGTGCCGTTGGGGTCGTCGAAGAAGAAACGGCCAGGGGGGTCTTGCCAGTTGGGCCCGGGGATCTCGTGCGGCACGTAGCCGTAGAGGTTCCACACCCCCGTGGACGTGGGGGCCACGGTGATCTCGTAGCGCGTGGGGGTGACGTACTGCGGAGGCTGGAAGTAGATGCGGTTGGCCATGCACAAGCATACTTCGTGGCCAAAGAAACCGGGCCCGCGCCTCCCGGCGCAGACACGGTTTCTCCGTCAGAACCTGAAGAGCTTGTTCAGCTCCGAGTAGTTCTGGCTGCACGCGAAGGCCCGAAGGCGGTCGCACGCTTGGCGGGGCGTCGGCCCCGAGACCACGAGCGGCGTGGGGCCGCCGGTGATCTCAAGGACGAACTGAGCTCCGCAGTCCGACGGGTCGTACCACCCGTCGGCGCGGAGCTCGCCGCAGCGGGTGACGACGACGCCCTCACGCACTACAGGCCTCTTCAGGCTGTAGGTCGCGAGAGTCGCGCGCAGAGCCTGGAGCTGGGCGCTCACGCGCTGAGCTCCAGGCTCTGAGGGCCGTCGACGTACGCCAGGGAGGCGTAGGCGCCAACGAGGCGCTCGTTGAAACGCGCGACGTTCCAGGACACGTCCTGGAACCCCTCGACGCGCTGGGCGAGATCGCCCAACTTGACTGCCTCGTCGAGCCCCCGGTGCACGCCGAGGTCGGCGGTGCCGGGCTGCCCGTCGAGCCGGGCGTGCACGGCGCGCAGGCGTCGGCACGACGCGACGACCGCGTCGAGCGGGCTGCCCTGCGCCGCGAGGGGGCGCTGGAGTCTGGCCTCCAGCGCCCTGATAAACAAGTAGTAGTTGGCCAGAACCACCATCCGAGAAACCGAAGTCGACACGGGACACTCTCCCTGAAGCCACGACATGTGGCTCCATGTTCTTGTACCCGTGGTGCTCGGTGTTTTACGGCGTTGACGCCAAAAGAAAACCCTGTCTGCCTCACGGCGGTCAGGGTTTTCTTTTGGCGCTCAGAGGCGCCGGACGGGGCGCTTGTCAGTCAGCGCCTTGGGCGGGGGCGTCCGCACGGCACGGGCCGCCTCCTCGGCGGCGATCCGCGCCTCCGCCCGGCGCCGCGCCGCCTCTTCGGCGGCGCGCTCGTCGGCGATGAGGCCGGCCACGTGGGCCTCCTCGGCGGCCATGGCGGCCTCTACGGCGGCGCACACGGCGCCGAGGTCGGCGTCGGAGGCGAGCGCCGCCCGCGCCGACATTACGGCGCGGGCCGTGATGGCGAACGGAACTCGGTGTACCCCGGGCTGGTGCCCGAGGTCGCGCGCGGCTGCCCTTCGCATCCTGGAGAGGATGCGAAGGGCAGCGGGCGCCCCGAGCAGAGCCTCGTATTCGTCCTCGCCCCACTCTGCCT
>ERZ761595.208-NODE-208-length-9576-cov-28.125512_pt1 | contig 9576 bp, 21 predicted proteins | sample MGYA00511035_ERZ761595 | MGnify/ENA primary metagenome ERZ761595 (study PRJEB28899, sample SAMN03785553) | bioreactor sludge metagenome | biome: EBPR Sludge; feature: EBPR Bioreactor; material: 0.22µm filtered reactor supernatant | place: Saint Lucia: Queensland...
AAAGATGGGAGACGATGTATGACACCAACAACAGGTCGTGTAGGCACATCCGAAGTCATCACCGCCAAGCCGGGGAAAGCAGACCAAACCGCAACACTGAAAGCGTGGCTGCTGCACCTGCCCGGTCAACATCCTTTCTGGTCGGACTACATGTTTGGTGTCGTACACCTGCGCCCCATCGAACGCGGCAGACCACCCGTGAAGATTATGCCTGACGCGGAGCATGAAATGATTGTGGTCGCGCTTGACCCTAGCAGGAAGCCAAACGCCAGCGACACCAACACACTGATTCCGCTGCACCCGGTTAACTACGTCGTCCAGTTCGCGGGCATGACAGACGCGCAGGCGATAGAGACTGCTGCATTGCTGGTCAATGCGTTCATTGAAGGTGGGTTTTTGGTAGAGCCACAAGGGATTGTTGGCGCACGAGATCACTTCTTCGGGAAGGTGCAGCACTACATCACGAATCATTTATCTAATGTCCGCATGTATCGGGAGAAATAGAGTGACGAAAGAACAAGCTGAGAACATCATCAAAACGCACATCGCCGCCATCAAGAATCTGGACTACAGCGACGTGTCATTCATGGATGAGTTTATAGAAACCGCACATTCGCCGCATCTGCTGCTGGATGGTGTCGAATGTCACATCGAGCGCACGCGGTATGTTGATGCTGGATGGATGCCCATTAACTATGTCATCGTCACCAGTGATGACTACAACCCGACGATCACGGTAGAGGGCAGCAGCGTGGACATTCGCTGGACGATGAAACAGCATACGCCTGCTGTCTATGCAGTGAAGGCCGAAGCGGTGCTGGCGCTGGTGAATCATGCGCGTAAGCCGGGAAGCGACGGGCGTGAAGACTAAGCTATTCTCATTCTGCCCTATCTGTGGTCAACAAAAGGCTCACTATCGTTTACTTGGGTATCGGTGCCCTAATCCTGAGCATGAAGTACAGGAGAATCTCCGGGATTTGCAGCTTGCAAAAGGCGGCAGCGTCTTGCGTATATGCCCGCATTGCAAGGAATCTGTGTACCCCCAGTACGAAAACTTCTGCCCGAACTGCGGCAATTCCATTGAGGGGGAAAGCTATGTCAACAGCTAACGCCTCCCTGAAAGCCGACTACGCCGCGTACTGCGCCGAGCAGCGTGCGCGGCATTATTCGCCTGTGAGCTACGAACTGTGGCTGGAAGGCACGCTGAACGCCTGCCGCCTTGATCTGGCGAACGCCAAGCGTGCGCTGCATCTGCCTGACAGCTACCGCGCGGCGCTGGAACGTGTCGATAAACTGCTGGAAGATGCAATGTCGCGAACAGCCCCTTCAAACCCGACGTTATATGAACTCTTTGAATTGGACATTTCGCTAAAAGGTTCAATCCAGATGGCACAGCAGATTATTCTAATAGCGCTCGGTGGCGCTGAGGAGGAATTGTGAACGAACAGGAACTACAAGCTATTGAACAACGTGCCGCTGCCTCAGAGAATGAACTGTACGCCCTGTGCCAGCGTCAACATGAATGGCGCATGTGCATTCCTGTGCAATCAACAGACAGCGACGTGGTACTAGGTAAGTCGTTGACAGATATTCGCGCGCTGCTGGCTGAGGTGCGACGCTTGCAAGAGATTGAGTCCCGCGCCGTGACCATCAACAATGCGCTGCTGGACGCAATCCAGTCGATGATGCCATTTTTAACGCCGCAGGTGCAGGAACGGATGCAGGCAGCGCTTCAACCCGTGATAGACCTGATGGAGCAAAAGCCGTGACCGACCAGAAACCCACGCATGTTTACATCGGGCGCAAGGACTGCGGATGCGTCCGCGCTGTGAGTCTTGACCATCGCAGTAAATCAACCGCTAAACGGGTGTACGAGATGATTTGCGATGGTCTAATTGTCGAGCGCATGACCTGTGAAGCCTTCGACGCCAGCGGTGGTATTGCATCGCTGTTTGAAGATTGCCCACACGAAGAACGTCAGTTGAAACTTGAACTGTGACCATTTCATCAGGAGCGATAACATGGTAACGAAAACCAAGTACATCATCCAGCAGCGCGGCTACTATCTCGGTGGCAAGGGCTACGCAGGCGCGTGGTGCAGGCGTGCGCGTGTAGCGCCTGGTCGCGTGTATGGCAACCTCTCAGGCGCGATCCGGGACGCTGCACTGCTGACGGAAGTCAACGACAAGGGCTGGACGTTCGTGGTCTATCCTTTCATGACCACAGCAGACCGTCAAAAGACCATCCTCGAAACGCTGGCCCGTCTGCCGAAGGACGAAAACGGCAAACCACGCTTTCGTGAGGAAGGCGCATGGAATTGTAGCCACTGCCATGAAGAAGGCTTTATACTGAATGAGCAGGGCTATTTCGAGCCGTGCCCAGTGTGCGAGGGAACTGGTGTGTTGAAGGGGGAATGGGCGTGATACAAGCCTTGCTTCTAATCATTATCATTACTCTCGGTTGCATGATCTGGTGGCAAACACGGACATTGGCTGTTCTTAAATCGACACTCAAAGACGATTTGAGTATGAAGAGCAACCTTGTCGATAAACGCCTTCGTGAACTGCATGACGCAAACATGATGATGACACAGGCAGCTAATCGTGCGTTCATCAACATGGCGCAGGCTCAGGAGGCGATGCGCCAGTTGTCTAACACACCGATTGACCGCAGCGCATGGGTCGAGGATGTGGCCGCCGCGCCCGAAGTGTGGGAGCTTGGAGATGATGGGGAGATTATCAGCCATGAATGACGAACAGCGCCGCATCCTCGAAGCGGCTAACGACACGATGATCAAAGGGATTATCGGCACCAACAGCCTGATATCACAGCTTGAAATCCTGCGCATCCTGAGCCTTGATGGATACAACTTTCATCAGCTATTTCTCTGGCTGCTGCGTAATAACCAGTCCATGATGGAACGTGTCTGCACCCAGTACGGCATAGACCGAATCGCAGATCTGTGTGTTCATCCTGGACAAATGATGCCAGATCGTGCAACTACGGTTGCAGGCGTGAAAGCCACGTTGCAGACGGAACTGGATAAGTGGGAGCAGCTTAAAGGTAGTTTCAAAGGGCAGAAATGAACATGAATAACGAACAAGCCATTGCTACCGCCGCGCAACATGGGTTGCATGTCGGGTTCCGGCGCATCTGCTCAGATGGTCGCGTATATGAGATTAAGCGCATCTTTTGGAGCGATGTTGTTGGAGATGTTTTGCTGGCGGTCTTCGACCACACGCTTACAAATCGTATCTACAAAATAGAGGACTTCGACCCATCCCGCGTGTATTGGGAAGGTGGCTTTATCGACGTTCCCGCAGGGCAGGAACCGCCAGAAGATGAGTATCAGGGCAACAGCGCTTACCTCAATCATTTTCTGGAAAGCGGCGAAGATGGGACGATAGCTTAGCTCCCCACTTCCGCCGCAGAAAAAGCCAAAGACGCGTTGTGATAGCGCGTCTTTTTATTGCAGTACAGCTTTATTCATCTAAACGCTCACATTTCCATCCTTTGTGTGATTTCATTTTCCCCCGCGCTACCACATTCATTGTAGCGCTATCTAACCCATGTTCACGGCAAAATTTAGCAAGATTGACTATTTCAATGCGTATCCCATCTGGCGATGTTACAATCCACTTTTTAGGAATCGCGTACCCCACCGGCTTCCAGGACGCTTTAATTTTTGCTCTTTGCGCAAGGGGTAAAGGCACCCCCTTGCGGGCTTTATTCATTTCTTCTAAAGCTTTAGGGAGGTGCATTTTCCCTTTAAGGGCCATAGATATTTTGAGATTTCTCTCTGGGGATCTGTTCCTTTGTGCTATGCGCATTTTCTCTACTGTCTCTGGAGACTTTTTTCGCCCTCGGCTTGCTGCCCCTATTTTTTGCTTTGTTTCTTCGGAATGCCGAGCAACCCCTTTTTGTGCTTTGCTAAGTTTTGCACGTGTTTCTTCTGATACTGAGTGCCCTTTTCGTGCCGCACTTATTTTTGCACGATGCTCAGGCGTCACAGGTCTTCCCAATTGAGATTTTTGTGCGGTAATTGCGATATTAAACCCCCGGCTTTTAAACGGTTTCATGGTATCAAGATAAAATTGCTCACGTTCTACTAATATGCTTTTATCGCATAGCTCAAGAGCATCTATCTTAAAAGCTTTTTCGCCATGTCGATTCCATGCATTTTGTAGATAACAATTGTCGTGCGTCCTTGTCTTTAAATCACTGACATGCTGTGACCAACGCCGTTTTATGTTGACGCTACTTCCAATATAGATTTTGCCGTTCACAGTACAAGTAATGATGTATATCCCAGCAGTAGACAATGGGTGTTTAGGAGACATAAGTGGTATAATCCTTCTGACTTGCCCTCAAGTAAGTCGATCAATACCCAAGATGGTCAAGCATCTTGGGTATCCCTTTTAATCCCCCAATTATATCTCATTTTCGTTCGTAGAACAAATATTCTTGATTTTGTATCTTGAACTATGTTACATTATACATATCTCATTTTAACTACTGGATAACCATAAGTGGACACAAAACAAATCGCTAAAACTGTGTATTCCAAACTGAGAGAACATGGTTATCCCTACCTCGCCCCCACCATTGAATCTGATGGACCTTTTTCTCGTATCGAACTTTTCAACGACAAATATCCAGCATTACAAATTATCATCTGCTATTCCAAGCCGGAGCATGAGGCGAAAATCTATGCGCTGTGGTATGCACAGCGTATGATGGTGGCTAACCCGCCCTGTGGCGTCGTGGCGTGCGTGGCAACGGCTGATCTGCGGATTGTCGAAGTGGATTAAGGGCGTCCTGCCACATGAGCCAGCATTCGCAAAGCGCGCGGGGAAACGACTTGGCAAACACATGCGTTTCAAACCCGACCACCTCGCGCGCCGGATAGTAAACAAATTGCATGTACCATGTTAAAGGGGGTTTAGTGGTGGGGTGACACTCAATAACTGTGATGTCGGTCAGCAGCTTCAGCGCCATGTTTGCATCATTCGCCCACAAGCCCCACGACCAGAACTGGCGGCGTGTTTCCATGCTGCCCCATGTCACATCGGTGTCCTTGATGTGACTGTCGTTTTTATCCACCAGTCGCAGCCAGGGCAAGGAGCCGTATTCAGGGGTCACCTCTAGTTTACACCCCGTCATGCAAGCGATGTGGTAATTGATGCGCGCATCAGGCCATGTGCTGTAGTCAGTCATTCCAGCGTCCTCACAAACGTCAGATCGTCTAACGGGTGGTGTTCCTTTGTGGCGCTGGCGGTTTCCAGCCCCGCGCGCAGTGGTTCGTTCCAGAAGCCCACCGTCGCCTCCTGACGGGTAAACAGGTCGAGAATCACACCTTCGCGCCCGTCCATCGTGCGCACCACGTCAAACATCGTAAAGCCGCGTAAATAGGGTTGTGGGGGTCGTTGTGGTGTCATTCGGCACTAGCCTTTGGATATACTTGTATCTCTATATCAGCCCCTAACCATCTCTCAACAGCGGGATTTGGCACGTCTCCAAAGTTGTCCAACGAGGGATGCATTAACGGCAGCCTGATTGTCAATTCATCAAGTGTGACACTGCCGCCATCGCGTGTAAAGTCAGGTTCTTCGACAAACATTGTAATGGCAACGGCTTCAGCTTCATATCTCAATAGCATGTCTTCTGTCCACCATTGGCGCGGAATGTATGCCTGATAGGTGGCCTGCCCAAACTGCGAGGCTCGAATCGCGGCACGGCAGTTTAATTCGTGGATAATCGCTGTGGGTATCATTCGTCACCGCCCTTTGGATATACTTGTATCTCGAACTCGCCAGTAAACAAATCCGCGTCCTCTGCCCATTGGGTAGGCCAATCGCTGAAATCGTCCAACGCAGCACGCCCAAACCCGTCTAGTCTAACGCTGGACTTCTGTGGACGTGTTACCGTTGCCACAAGTTCCATCTCCGCCGCGCCGCGCTTGCGATACAGCTTGATAATCGTTTCACCAATGTCGATCAAGATGCCATCACCGGAGACAAAATGCCCTTTGACGATAGGAGTCAGGTCAATGCCGTCGCTCATTCAACCCTCGCCATAATCTGCGTCACGGCATTACTACGGGCGACAAATACCAGCGGCGCGTCATCTACCATGACGGTGTACACGCGTCCGGTATCATCGCGAACAGTCAGCAGTTTGACGTCGATGCTGATTGCGATACGCCCCGGCTCAAGGGTGACAGCGTTCGGTGTTTCCAGCGTCACCGATACCGGAACCTCAATGGTCTGTTCGTTGGGCAGCACAATGGTTGCGTACAGTTTGGGTTGCGTCATGTTTCGTATTGCCATCTTCTACCCCTTCAACCACTGTTCCATCTCATCCAACCACTGCCGATACTGGACAATCTGCCCCAGCGCGCGCTGTTTCGCTTTAACATCCCCCTGCCCTGCTTTGGAGGCCAGTTTCAGGAATTGGCGAAATTCGCGCGGTTTTTCGCGTGAAATCAACACTTTTTGCACCTGCGACCCATCGGCACCGCTTGATAGGGGAGTCGGCCTACGCCATTCTCTGATTGCAGCAAGCAGCATCTTTGACGACGCGCCGTTTTCGATTGCCCATTCCAGCCATGCCTGTTGATCTTCAGGCGCTAATCCTGCGACCACCTTATGATGCGCAAAACTGAGTTTATCGGTGCGCACCGATACTTTGCTGGCAACATAGACCATATCCCGCAGCGATTGCACCTCATATCCCGTCAGTTCTGCAACCTGCTCATACGTCTTGCCCCAGCGCCGATCCCCGAATGCCAGCCAGTCCCCGATGAGCCATTGGACCGACGCACCGAGTTTGCAGATCATCACGCCTAATGCAGTCCACTGTGCTTCGGTAGTATCTGCCGGAATATCAACCCCTGTGGTTGTGAGTCTGAAGCCAGACAATAGCCACGATCCATCGCCCTGCGGCACAATCGCGCCATCGGGTAATGTCGTTTCCGCCACCATATGCCGCGTCGTCGGAATTTGGTAGCCCATCAGCGCGAGCTGCTCAGGACTTAATGCGCTGGCGGTTTCGTCGCCAACGCCTGTAATGGCTGAAGTGCGTCCGCTGCGCTTATCCGACATACGCCAGCACCCCGTTGACCAGCGCCCATGCCTCACGCGCCGCAGCCGAACGTGGCGCGTAGCGGAAGACGGGCGTGCGGCGGTTCGATGCTTCGACCCACGTCACACGGTTGGGAATAGGCGCGGTCACCATGTCGCCGAAATTGGTACGTAGATCGGCAAGGTTTTCGTTGTGTTCAATCGTGTTTTTGTGCATCATCGGCACAATACCCAGCGTATCAACCCCGACGCCTGTCAGCTTCTGGCGCTGGCGACTAAACACATTCAGGTTGTTATACGTCGCGGTCAGCGCTTGCAGGCTGTAGGTTTCGCATTCGGTGGGGTAGATGATGCCGTCTGTCGCCATGTAGATAATGCCATGCAGCAGACTCGGCGTGGGTGAAGTGTCAAACAGCACGACATCAAACAGTCCCGCCAGTTCTTCCAGACGGGCGTTGATCGTCAGTGAATTTTCTACCTTCTGCCCAATGAGCATGGTTTCACTGTTCCCCGGCAGCACCGCCAGAAACCCCTTAGAGGCTTCTGTGGGCGGTTCGTAACTCTCAGGGGCCAGCGGGCGAATAATGTCTGCCCATGCCGCGCCGCGCACGACCATGTCATAGAAGCCGGGCGCTTTGTTCAGCCCCATCCCGAAGGTCGCGTGTCCCTGTCCGTCTGCATCAATTAAAAGAACCTTTGCACCGCGAATGGCTAAGCCTGCCGCGATGTGAATTGCCAGCGTGGTCTTGCCGACGCCGCCTTTTTCGTTTGCCAGTGTAATCACTTTCATGGTTTGCATCCTCTGTTGTTGGTCATCTCAGTTTATACCGTTAAGCGTGCCATCTTCTCCTGACACATCGAACATACATCTGCCATTTTGCCCGCCAGGCGCAGGCGTTTGAACCCGCTGACTCGCTGTACATGCTGGCGTGCCGCGCGAATGTTCACGCGCCTGTCGGTGCAGCCAAACCACTGATGTCCGCAGACATCGCAGCGAATGGTGGTGGTGATGTCACCGCGCGCCATCTGCCGCCTCCCTAATCTTGCCCTGCCAACGCTCCATCACTGCTTTTATGCTGTCTTCTAACAGACCCCCGCAGCTAAAAGTGTGATGCCGATTCGAAAGCGTGACCTGCCAGCTTGTTAAAAATATGCCCGTTTCAATCACTAAATTCCAGCGTTCGCCCGTTTCAATGTTACGCTCACGAACACATGCATGGGCATAGGCTAACAGATCGCTTATTTCATCCATCTGTCCCGACTCCCAGCGCTTCACCCAGCCGATACCACAATAGCTGTGCCCACGCTTTATCAATGATCGTCACCAGCGCCGCCGCTGAACGTTCCACGTCACGCTCCCACAGCGTCAGGTTGACGGGGCCGTAATCTTCTTCGTGCTGCGCCTGCTCGCTCTCCACTTCCAGTCGCGCCTCATACAATGCGCGTTTGGTATTATCCATGTTGGCATTCTTTAAAAGCGTCCCATCCAGGCAGCCAGTGGCGTTCACCGTCTGGATCACAAGCGCCGCAATTGGGTCATCTCCACGCTGATACTGCTCCCCGATGAAACTCAGCACATCCCCGCGCATTCCGCCAGCACGTACCAGATGCTGCAACACAAAACCTTTCGCCTGCGGTTTCAGTCTGTCAATGCGTACCGCAATATCCTCGGCATCTTCGACGCTGAGCGCCCCTGTTGTCACCATCTGCGACAGTGGGGCGTAACGGCTGGCAAACACCCGCAGCTTCTTCGCGGTCACGTTTACCGCCGCCTCAATGTGCCGCTGTGCCACCACATCGCTGCCCTCGCTGGACGCCATCTGCTCGGCAACTTTCAGCGCGTCGTAGCGGCTTTCCGCTGTGGGCAGTGACTTCAGCTTGCGGGCGTGTGTTTCAGGCAGGGCAAACTTTTCACCTAGAGGTGAAAACGAAGTCAACTGCTGTTCGACTTCCACCGCATCCTTGAGTCTGTACACATGCTGGAACGACTTACCAAACTCAGCCTGTGCGCATTTGAGGAAACTGCTGTACCCCAGCGCTTTCCAGCCTTCGCGCTGCCACAGGTCATGTGCTTTTTTGCGCGCCAGTTGATGCTGTTCATCTGACACGCGCATATGCTCACGGATGTCCGTCACGCAGGTACGCGCTTCCTCTGCGCTCATGGGGATCAGGACGATGCTGTCGCTCATCTCACTTACAACCTCCTGTCTATCCGCTGTTACAGACTGTCAACGCCTTCACTTAACACTTACTGAACAACTGACTTATAACCAAACATTCACGGTATTCCAGTGTACACACGCTTAAATATCCCGTAATATAACGATACGTCACAACCCTATACTTAATCGTAGTGGAACAGAAGTTCTAACCAGATTATATCTTTATCCCGTTGGGACTCGTGTTACACTGATTAGAACGTTTGTTTATTGTTACATCGAGCGCTGCCGTTATGACATTTAAAGCCTGTTTTTTCACGCCTCCTACCATCGAC
>ERZ761595.210-NODE-210-length-9457-cov-15.758775_pt1 | contig 9457 bp, 13 predicted proteins | sample MGYA00511035_ERZ761595 | MGnify/ENA primary metagenome ERZ761595 (study PRJEB28899, sample SAMN03785553) | bioreactor sludge metagenome | biome: EBPR Sludge; feature: EBPR Bioreactor; material: 0.22µm filtered reactor supernatant | place: Saint Lucia: Queensland...
ACGGCGGTGACGGGGGCGCAGCGCGGCGGGGCCGGGGCGATGGACGCGGCGAAGGCGGGGGCGAAAAGCGCGGGCCGGGCGGTGCTGCCGGGGGCGAAGACGGCAGTGAAGGGAATGGGGTCGGCGGCGCTGGAGGCGCTGAAGCGGCTGAGGGGGAGGTGAGTTTCAAGGTTCAAGGGTCAAGTTTTCAGTTTCAAGTTTTCAGCGGACACGATGATGAGCAGAAGAATCCTTTCGATGTTGGCGGCGGAGTGCCGGGAGTTGGCGGCGATTCCTTTGGGGCGGGAGGAGCCGGACTGTGGCGGTCCGTGCGCGGTGGGGGGCGGCTGTGACGGGGGGAAGAAGAAGCCGAAGACGCGGACGGTGTTTCCGGAGCTGAACCTGTGGAGCGCGCCTGCGGAGACGTGGGAGCTGCCGGCGGAGGGCATGGCGCTGATCCGCTACAAGGTGGTGGCAAAGGAGAAGCGGGACTTCATCAATTCAGAGGGCGAGCCGGAGGTGAAGCACTCGATCACCTTCCAGGTGCAGGAGCTGGAGCCGGTGGAGAGCAAAGGCAAAGGCAAAGGCAAGGGAGCGGCGACGTTTGCGGAGCTGGCGGCGGCGTGCCGTGAGCTTCGGCTGCGGGATGAGGACGGGGTGTTTGTGCCGTCGGCGATGGGGGCGGCGGACCCGCGGCTTCATGCGGCGGCGTATGATCTGCCAGGGCGGCGGAAGGCGGGGGAGAAGGAGAAGGCGGGTGCGGAGGCGGTGCTGGAGCGGCTGCTTTTGCGAAAACGGACAATGCCGGAAAGTTGAGTTCCAGGGAAAAGCGTGAGTGGTGATCTCCTCAGTTTGTCCGGTGGCTCCCCTGCCCTGTCTGCGAAAGCGGGCGCGGCAGGGGAGTTTGTTTCGGGGGCGGCTGCGGAGTTGCCGATGTGGTGGAGTGTGTGGGTGAGCGTGGATCTGGACACGCTGCTGAGGCGGAGTTTTCCGGCGGTGAACGGGGCGGCGGCGGCGCTGGAGGTGATGGCTGAGGAGGGGGAGTGGCTGACGCGGATGATGACGGCGGGACAGCCGAGGTTTGCCATCCTGACACGGCCGCTGGGGCGCAGTGCGGAGCGGCCGAGTCATGCGCCGCAGGATTTCAAGCGGTCCAAAGAGTGGGCGCCGCTGACGAAGCCGGAGGGGCGGGTGAGGCAGGAGAAGATGAATCTGTGAGACTGAGTTTATGAGCAAGAAAAAGCAGCCGAAAAAAGAGCAAGAGCAAGAGCAGCCGCAGGTGAACATGACGGAGGCGGCGAACAAGGTGCGGGCGGTGGGGCGTGCGTCCGCGGGTCTGTTCAAGGGGCTGTGGGAGATGCACGCGGCGGACATCCAGCGGAAGCTGGTGGAATGCATCGAGGAGGCGCAGGCGACCGGCGGCAAGGTGAAGTTCAAGGTGCCGGTGAGTGTGGTGATGGACCTGGAGAAGGATGAGGTGAGGCTGACGCTGGGGTATAGCGGGCCGAAGAAGAAGCGGGGGGCGCTGCTGGTGCTGAGCGAGATCGAGCCGCTGCTGCCGGGGATGGAGGAGGAGCCATGAGGCCGTGCCCGCGGCCGCCTGATGATGAGGGGGAAGGTGCGGTGTGGGCGTGGGTGTGTGTGGCGGGGCTGCTGGTGCTGGCGTTTTGGCCGTGGGTGATGAGGTGGGTGCTGAGCGGGCTGAGGGGGTGAGGGCGGAGGGTGGAGGGATAGGTCTTATAGGGCCTATGGGACCTATTTGGGGGTGAGCGCTGCCCTGCCCTGCCCTGCCCTGCGAGGTTGAGGGGCGGTGGGGGAGGTATGAGCAGCAGCAAACCCAAGGAGTTTTTGAGAGAGCTGAAGGTGGCGCAGGGCGCCGGGCTTCAGGTGGACACGATCAATAGCGTGATCCGGAATGTGTCGATCATCACGGGCGATGTGCCGTGCGGGGGGCATGTGGCGAAGGTGGACCGTGCGACGGGCAAGGTGCTAGACCCGACGCCGCTGTGGACGGATGCGGTGCTGCTGAGCCAGGTGCTGGAGGCGTGCGAGCGGCGGCCGAGCGGGAAGGTGCCGGTGCGGCTGGACCATGGCAGCGGGTTCAAGGATCAGACGGGCTATGTGACGAACTTCCGGCTGGAGGGCGGGCGGCTGCGCGGGGATCTGCAACTGATGACGGCGCATGAGAAGACGCCGCTGGTGCTGGAGATGGCGGAGAAGATGCCGGCGGAGATGGGGCTGAGCATTAGCTTCAGCGAGCATGAGCCGGAGAAGAGCGCGGACGGGACGAAGGCCTTTGCACGGTGCAAGGAGGTGATGTTTGCGGACCTGGTGAGCCGTCCGGCAGCAAACCCGACGGGGATGTTCAGCGAGGGGGAGGTTGAGAGCCATGGAGGGGAAGGAGCAAGCGGACCCCGGCACTCTGCCCACCGCGCTTTGAAGCAAGAAAATCCACAACAAACGATCATGGCTAAAACCAAAGAAGAAGACGGGGCGGAGACGCCGGAAGAAAAGATCGCCCGCCTGGAGGCGGAGAATGCGAAGCTGCAGAAGGATCTGCAGGAGGAGCAGGAGGCGGGCGCTGAGCTGGCCAAGGCGCTCGAAGAACGCGGCGGCGGTGACGACGACCCTGACCCTGACGACGACCCCAAAGACGAACCTGGCGGAGGTGGTGACGGTGAGGGCGCGATCACGGAGGGAGAGGCGAAGGAGTTCCGGGCCTTTTTGAAGTGGACGCGGGAGTTCCGTGAGGAGTTCGAGATCATGCGCGAGTTCGTGGCGGAGGAGCTGGAGGCGCGTGATCTGGCGGCGCATGAGGAGGAGGCGCGGGATCTGAGCACGGTGCAGGAGACGCTGCGCAACCTGGCGGAGGAGAACCAGAAGCTGCGGGCACAGAAGGATGCGGCGGAGCGGGCGCTGACCGGCGCGGGTGCGGAGGGTGCGGCGGTGTTCATCACCGATCACAGCCGGTCCCTGACGGAAGGCAGCGAGCATCCGTTTGCGGTGCGCAAGCGCCAGCTTGAGGCGGAGGGCCTGTCCCCGGCGATGGCGACGCAGAAGGCGCGGGCGGAGCTGCCGCGTGAGTTCAGCGACTGGAGCAACCGACGCAGGCAAGGCGAGAAGATCTGAGGTCAGAGCGGCACATCAACAACCACAACAACGAACGACAAATCTGAGGAGACAAAACGATGGGATACATCCATAATCCAAACAGTCAGGCCTGGAGTGCGGGCGAGGACATTCCGGCGAATGCGCGGGTGAAACTGGTGGTCAATGCGGACGCACCGGGGGGCTTTGAGGCCCAGTTGGCGGACGTGGGAGACCTGGCGGCGGGTCTGGCACTGACGGAAGCGAAGGAGGACACGGCGGAGAACCGCGTTGACAAGCTGGTGGCGATCACGATCCGCCGCATTGGCTTTGATGCGAAGTCCCTGATCCTGGCTGGTGCGGCGCTGGCGGCGGGGGACGAGCTACTGGAGGGCAACGACGGCACCTACGTCAAGAACCCTGGCACGCTGACCGGCGTGGCGGCGGAGGCGGACGACGAGAAGGTGACGAAGGTGGCGCACGGGCTGCTGACGGGCCATGAGGTGGAGTTCCTCTCTGGCACGGGCTTCACGGGGGTGACGGTGGGGCGGCGCTACTTTGTGAGCCGGTTCGACGCGGACGTGTTCTTCCTGCACCTGACGCTGGCGGAAGCCAAGGCGGGCACGGGGGCGGTGAACATCACCCTGGACGGCAGCAGCGGCGTGTTCCGCGTGGTGAGCCCGGTGAAGGGCATCTGCCAGCGGGCGGTGGCGGCCAACAAGATGACGGAGGCGATCCTGTTCTGAGGAGCGTCTGACGCAGCAGCAGCAACAACAACTTTTTAGCAATTTAGCAAGCGAGGAGACACACCACTATGGGAGCAACACTGAAAAACGCGGGGGTCCGCCGGGCGGAGATCACGGAAATGTATTCCGAGGCCGACGACTTGAAGGACCTGTTCATCGGGGAAGAGATCTTTCCTGTCATCACGGAGCCGCTGGAGAGCGGCACTTATTACAAGAAGACGATCGTGGGGGCCGGGCTGATGCGCGCGGCGAACACGCAGCGCGAGGCGCGCGGTGCCTACGAGCGGCGCAACCGCAAGTTCGAGCCGGACACCTTCCGCACCGTGGAGTATGGCCAGGAGGAGCCGATCGACGAGAAGGAGCAGGCGCGCTATGAGGACCTGTTTGACGCGGAAGCGGACGCGGGTGTGCAACTGGCGCGCAGTCTGAAGCTGGGTCATGAGATCCGGGTGAAGAACCAGGTGTTCAATCCGTCCAGTTGGACGCTGGGCACGACGGCGGCGGTGGTGGCCTACACGGAGGCGAATATTGCGACGATCGACTTCGTGCGTGACATCACGAACCGGCTGGAGGACATGCACAACTACGGTTGTGTGCCGAACACGCTGATCGTGTCGAGTCCGCTGTGGAACCTGATCCGCCGGACGCCGAAGCTGCAGAGCTACATCTTTGGTCCTGCGGGCTCGGCAAACCAACAGCGCAAGATTAATGAGACGGATGTGAGCAATCTGTTTGACGTGCCGCTGAAGCTCAAGATCGCCCGGACGCCGGTGGATCTGAGCCAGGAGGGGGATGACAGCCCGAGCATTCAGCGCGTCTGGCCGAACACGCACTTCTGGCTGGGCAAGGTGAAGGGCGGCCGCTACAAGGCGGGCGGCGCGGGCCGGACGATCTCCTGGGACGCGGACTCTCCCGGCGGGCTGCTGACGACGGATACCTACGATGAGCCGGCGATCCGGAGCCGCGTGGTGCGGGTGCGGATGAACACGGCGGAGAAGGTCATCGACTCGACGGCGGGGGCGCTGATCACGACGAACTGGGCGTAAGCGCCGCGAGACAGCGAGAATCAGAACTCAAGACAGAGGCCGCCTGGGAGACTGGGCGGTCTTTTTTTTGGCTGGGGGCGGGAGGGATAGGTCTTATAGGGCCTATGGGACCTATTTGGGTGGTGGGGTTGAGGGGTGGGGCAAAGATATGGCGAGTTTATTTGAAACGACGACGGGGCGGGTGCTGCAGGTGGTGGGGAAGTTTGCGATGAGCAGTGTGGAGGGCTTGGTGGCGGCGCTGGCGGGGAAGGCGCCCACGAGTCACACGCATACGATTACGGCGCTGCCGGTGGCGAGCCAGGCGGATGCTGAGGGTGGCGGGGACACGACGAAGGTGGTGAACAGTCTGCGACTGAGGCAGGGGGCGAATGAGGCGATCCGGATTTTTGCGGAGGTGCAGGTGCAGCTTGGGATGACGGATGTGGCCTCCTACACGGTGGCGGCGGGCAAGCGGGTGTATTGGGCGGAAACGGCGTCCGGGGTGCCGGTGCTGGTGCTGCCTGACCCGTCTTTGCGGACGGGGCAGCGGATGGTGGTGCACTCGTCCAAGGGGTCCCTGGGCCCCATGCAAGTGGAGCTGCATTTGGAGGGGGACGCGGGCGGGGTGGTGGAGATGGATAAGGGGTGGACGCTGGACGTGCATTCGGACGGCTCGACGTGGACGGTGGTGGCGTTTTACCCGCGCCTGGACGGGAGGGTAGAAGGGGTGGATCATGACGGGGTGCTGGAGAAGCTGATCAACAACTCGACCAACCAGAACCTGAGTGACAACACGGTAACGACGGTGCTGACAGGCAGCACGGAACGGACGCTGACGGTGCTGGATGATGACAAGGATGGGCGGCGGATTCATGTGAAGAACGCGGCGACGGCGTTTTACAATCTTTTTGGCAAGCTGGAGGGGACAAGTAATGTGACGGTGGGGCTGCCGCCGGGGGAGGCGGTGACGCTGCAATGGAGCGCGGTGAGCGGGTGCTGGCGGATCATTGGGGGCTACAGTCCGCGCACGCCGCGCTACTCGGTGCTGGCGGCGGATGTGGTGAACAATAATGCGAGTGCGAACACGCTGGCGGATCTGACGGGGCTGGGCTTTCTGGTGCAGCCGGGGATTTACAGGTTCCGGTTCCTGATTCCCTACAATGCGGCGGCGACGACGACGGGGAGCCGGTGGACGATCAATGGGCCGACGCTGGTGAGTGCGGCTTACCGGAGCCTTTATGCGCTGACGGCGACGACGGAGACCGTGAACCAGGGGCTGACGGGGTATCAGCAACCGGCGGCGGCGAATGCGACGAGCCTGACGACGGGGAATGTGGCGATCATCGAGGGGATAGTGGAGGTGAGTGCGACGGGGACGCTGGTGCCGCAGTTTGCGTCTGAGGTGAGCAGCAGTGCGATCACGGCGCTGAAGGGGGCGACGGGTGAGCTGGTGCGGGTGGGGTAAGGGATGAAGGGGATGAAGGCGGGAGGAATAGGTCTTATAGGGCCTATGGGGCCAATGCGCGGTGCGCGCTCCCCTGCCCTGCGCCTGCTGCTCTTAGTTAAGAGCGGCGGGGAGGTATGGGCGATATTTTGAAAAACTTGATTGGCGGAAATAACGACAGTGAAGCTGGAGCGGCGGGCGGGCTGGAGAGTCCGATGAAGCGGCGGGAGGTGCCGGGGCCGGACGAGCTGGTGCGGACGCTGGCCAGCCCGTTTGCGGAGGGTGCGCTGCCGCTGCCGGTGGGGCCGAGTCCGTTCCGGCCTGCGGCGGAAGCGAAGGAGGCCTGGGCGGTGAAGCTGGAGCTGAGTGACGCGGGGGCGGTGCTGGACGGGACGGGACTGACAGGCGGGGATTTCAACGTGCGGCGGATGGCGGAGGGGTTGCGGGTGGTGGCGACTTTCCGGTTTTGAGCGCGTCAGTTGAGTGCGGGGGAGAGCTGATGAGCGAGCATGAGAACGAACAAATCGCGGACTTGAGCGGGCAGGTTTCGAGCCTGACGCTGGTGATCAAGTGGCTGGCGGGCATCGTGGCGGCGGCGGCTTTGGGCGGGTTTGTGGTGGCGAGCTGGATTACGGGGGTGGAAGGCAAGGTGGAGCGGCTGCGGGAGACGGACGCGGACGCGAAGACGGCGGCGGCGGAGATGAGGGGGGTGCAGAAGGCGCACACGGAATTCATCGGCCAACTGCAGCAGGGCACGGCGCTGATGGGCAAGGATTTGGACTACATCAAGAAGGCGGTGGATGACATCCGTGCCGCCAGCAACAAGCAATAAGCGAGCAACAAGCCAGTAGAAAAACGAAGATCATGAGAGACCTGGAACGGACGATGAAGAAGCGGCAGGAGAAGGCGGACAATGCGGTGCAGGTTGTGCAGGTAAAAGGGGTGCTGCAGAGTGTGACGCTGTGGGGGGTGCTGCTGGCGCTGGCGAGCCGGCTGGCGGGGGTGGAGATGACGGTGGAGGACGGGCAGGCGCTGACGGGCCAGGCGATGGCGGCGTGGCCGCTGCTGCTGGCGCTGGTGGCGGATCTGAAGGTGGCGTGGGGGCGGGTGGCGGCGACGTCCTTTGATAAGGCGTGGTGGCGGAGCGGGAACTTCTGGGCGGTGTGCGTGGGGGCGGTGATGTCGGTGCTGGCGGCGCTGGGGGTGAACTGGAAGGGACTGGAGGAGCTGCCGGAGAAGATCACGGCGGTGTCGATGGTGGTGCTGTCTTTGGTGGGGGCGGTGCTGCAGTGGGTGGGGCGGGCGCGGGCGAGCAAGCAGATCCAGGTGGGCGGTGAGGCGGTGCTGGGGATCACGGCCTTTGGGTTTGATTTTAACGCGCTGCTGAGTCCGGTGAAGACGGCTTTTGGCCGCTACTTTCGGAGCAAGATTCACAAGCTGGGGGAACTGGACGGGAAGCCGGGGTTCAGCTATGGGGATGTGCAGGTGATGATTGGCTGGGTAGTGGCGGCGCAGGTGGCGGGCGGCAGCGGGCGGGAGAAGCATGAGCGGGTGCTGAAGAATGTGCTGGCGCGGTTTGGGGAGGCGGGCACGGCGGCGGTGGCGGCCTGGGCGGCGCCGCTGGTGGTCAATTACGTTTATGAGCTGGCGAGCCACACGGGCATTTTGAAGAAAAAGGGCTGAGCAGCGGGGATTGAAGATTGGAAATTGGAAATTCGAGATTGGAAAAATTATGCCGAATAATCTGACAGGAAAGGGGCTGCGGACAGCGGGCGACTTGGAGCCGACGCTGGCGACGCTGGAGACGGCGGGCGGGGTGCATGTGCCGCGCTACCTGCCGCTGGGGGAGAAGCTGCCGGACTATGACGCGAAAGTGATGGGCTATGACGGCAGCGGGCGTCTGGTGACGATCACCTACAAGACGGGCGGGGTGAGCGGGACGACGGTGGCGGTGCGGACGCTGGTGTATGTGGCGAGCGGGCCGGCGGAAGGGGAGATCGAGTCTGACGCGCTGGTGGTGAGCTGAGCGGAGGTTGATGATGATGAGCCGCTGGGATGACGCATGGGCTGGGGCGGATAGCGATGTGCTGGCGGAGATGGGCCAGGAGGTGACGGTGGACGGGGTGCCGGTGGTGGGGGCGGTGACGGATCGAGAAGGCGGGGCGACGCTGAAGCGGGGCGGGGTGAGTGAGGGCCAGGGGGCGCTGCTGCACCTGAGCGCGGAGGCGCTGGCGCGGGTGACGGTGAAGGATGGCAGCCGGGTGCGGCTGGCGGATGGCACCAGTTTCAAGGTGGTGGCGGAGAGCGGGGCGAGCGGGAGCGGGAAGGCGTTTGTGCTGGAGGGGAAGTGGGCGAGGTGAACTTTTTATGATTGGACCGGAACGGGCTTTGGAGTTGGCGCTGGTGGAGCTGCTGGGGTTTTACTGGCCGGTGGCGCTGGGGGAATGCCCGGCGCTGCGGGCGGGGCGGGATGACCGTTCGGAGGGGGCTGAGGCGGATGAGGAGGCGGTGGGCGGGGCGGTGACGGATGCGGCGCTGGTGGTGGAGTGTGTGCGGGTGGACCGGCAGGGCGGGAACAGTGGGGCGCTGCTGGGGGAGGCGGATGTGTTTCTGCAGGCGGACATGCGGGATCTGAGCCAGGCGCGGGTGGATGCGATCACTGGGGCGCTGTCTGAGGCGGTGAAGGCGATCGAGTCAGGGCTGCGGGTGGATGTGGAGGCGGCGCGGGATTACCCGGCGTTTGCGGTGGAGACGTATGGGCAGGTGGAGCTGGTGAAGCACGGGCCGGAGGCGGAAGATCCGGCGGGGGGACGGATGAGGCGGGACGGGGTGAAGGTGATGGTGGCGTTTGGGGTGGAGCTGGGAGACGGGGTGGAGGCGGTGCCGATCACCGCGCCATGGCCGGAGGCGGCGGATGAGGTGGTGGAGATTGATTCCGTGGTGAACGGGCTGGTGGCGGCGGAGGATCTGAGCAGCAACTGCCTGGTGCATGTGCGTGCGGACGGGCAGGTGGAGCGGGCGGATGGTCCGGGGGGCAAGGAGGCGCACGGGCTGGTGCGCGGCGCGGCGTCCGCAGGGGCGGTGGTGGCGATGCGGATGGAGGGGCTGGTGAACGGGTTCACGGGGCTGACGAAGGGGGCGACGGTGTATCTGGGCTGTCTCTTATACACATCTGA
>ERZ761595.214-NODE-214-length-9418-cov-17.920645_pt1 | contig 9418 bp, 22 predicted proteins | sample MGYA00511035_ERZ761595 | MGnify/ENA primary metagenome ERZ761595 (study PRJEB28899, sample SAMN03785553) | bioreactor sludge metagenome | biome: EBPR Sludge; feature: EBPR Bioreactor; material: 0.22µm filtered reactor supernatant | place: Saint Lucia: Queensland...
GCCAAAAGCCCTATACTTTCGATGCCCCCTGCCAACTCATTGATTCCAAAGGACTTTCCCGCAGCGCCCGATCGCCAGATCGGGAACCCATCCAGCCTTCACACCGCCCAATCCGGGTCTCCGCTGTCGCGATCGTCGCTGATAACGAAGAGGTCGCGCAACGGAACCCTGCTGCGCCCTGTATTCGGTCCGCTGCTGCCCACCCTAGGCCGCATCGCTTCATCAAGCGAATCGCCACGCGCAAACCTGTACTTGAATGCTGCCCTGCTAACGCCAAGGTGCCTTGACCAATCCGCTTCACACATCGTCACGCCGTGCGCAGTGATGTGCTTACCGCGCTTCAGCTTCGCCGTGCGATCGGCCTTATGCTTACCGCGCCGCTGATTGCAAACAGCGCACGCAGGCGCCAAGTTCTCGATCCTGTTGTCGGTAGTCACGTCGTTCAGATGATCGACATGCATGTCGTCCCACGTTACGACGGCGCCGCACACATGGCAGTTGAACGGCCCTGCTCCATGCTCGTCGTAGAACACCTGCCGATGCTGATAGACGCGAGGGCTAGCGCCACGCCTTAGCGGATGAGCGGGCGCATACACGAGTAGGTATCCGCCGCCGTTATGCACCGTCATGCCTGGCTTTACAGTATCGACCTTGTCAGTTCCGCCGCTACGCCTAACACGGCAGTAATGCTTCTCGCACAGCCCGGAGCTAACTCTGGTTGCTGCATTATCGCAGCCTTCCACAGAGCACTTCGCATAGCTTTGCGCACGGACATCTTTGCGCTGTCGCGCTACTTCTTTTGCACACGCATCGCTGCACAGAACGCGGTCAGTGCCGCGCCCGATCTCATACGAGAATTGCTCTCCGCAGTGCGCGCATGTACGATGCCGAACAGCCATTGCTTGACTCCTATCAGTCAGTGATGGTTAGGGCCGGTCAAGGTGCTTCCAACACCAGACTGGCCCGCTTTGTTTCTGCCGTCTATTTTACCCTATCGGGAAGCCGTCGAGCCCAATGTAAGGCTTAGGTTTCCTGCCATTTTCAATGCGCTGCTTGTCAGAACTATGATGTTCAGCGCATAAACTCATAAATGGGCCGCTCCAGAACTTGACCAGATCGCCCTTGTGCGGCTCGATGTGATCGCAGATCGTCGCCAGGGTGATTTGCCCTCTGGCTTTGCACATCCTGCAAAGCGGCTCATCTCTCAACTGACGCGCGCGCAGCTTTCGCCACTGCACGTCGTTGTAGAGGTGCGACCACTTGCTCATGTCTGTCTTCCAGGTGCCGGATAGTGTCGCCTCTCGGCGCTGCCTTTCGGCCTTCGGATCACCTCCTTCGAGATGACGCACAAAAGCAAAGAGCCGCTACCCTTTCGGATGGCGGCTTTCTTTGGGCGCAACTCTGCCCGCGCGGCTAAAGTATCAGTGAATCATGCTTGTGTCAATCGCGTCTTAATCCTGAAAAGCTCCCATATCGCTGGGTGCATGCGCCTTGCGCTCGACGCCCCTTCGCCCTGCTCCCACTGCTGCCAGTTGCGCAGGCTGGCATAGACCAGCGAGGCTGCTTGCGCCTGCGTCAGCCCTGCCGCCTCGCGGGCGGCTCGGACTTCGGTGGCAGAGGGATTGCGCGCCGGATGGCCGGCGCCGCGGTTGGGATGGTTGGTCACAGGTCGCGCAAATCGTCGGAGACGATGCAGTGACGGCGGGCGGCAATCTCAACCCCGTCGCCAACAGTGATCGGCGCGCCGTCGCAATCCACGATCCTCGGTGCATCGCATCCACTTTCAACGACACCGAAAACCTCGTCGTCAAACTCGATTTGGGTGCCGTAGTCCTGACCGTCCAGGCGGAACCAGTACGTTGTCGATTCGTTGGCCCAGTCTTGATCTTTGCTGATGTAGGTGACGTTCATTTTCTGCTCCTAGCCCCTGTTCCGCGAGGCGCCGGTTTGGCTGCTTGCCGTGCTTCCTTGATTCGTATTATCCTTGCTTTAGTGTATGCTGTCAATAGTTAATTAAAGCAAGGATGAAAAATGAAAACGTCTGAGAAAGTTCGCGCTGCGCTTGACGCAAACCCATGTTCGTCAGCGGCAGATTTGGCGCAGGCCGTCGGAGTTACCAGGCAAAGGGTGCATCAAATTTGCAAGGCAGAAGGTCTAAAGCCAAAAGACATGAGACGAGGCTTTAAGCCTGGACGAAAGTCAGACCCCAACTGGGTGCGCCCGAATCACTTCGGCGGACAGAAGCAGCTTTCGAGCCACTTCACAGGTGGCGCGTCTGAGCTGACTGCTTCTGCCGATCTTTTGCGGCGTGGAGTCCCGGTATATCGAGCCCTTACTTTTGTAAGTGCGGCAGACATGATCATCGATCTTGACGGAAGGCTTTTACGAGTTGAGGTTAGATCAGCAAAGCGCAACGCAAGCGGGCACATCCGCTACGCCGCCCCGCAAAAAGGAAGGTATGACGTTTTGGCGCTCGTGGAGCCGGACGGATCAGTGACATACAGGCCAAGCCTTGATGAACTGGCCGAAGCCGGCCATCGTACGTAAGCGCAAGCACTTTTTACAGCATCACCCCCGCCTTAATCCTGAACAGCTCCCACAAACCGGGGTGCATCCGCCTGGCTGTCTCCGTCGTGGCCTCGTCTGCCTCCCAGCGCTGCCATGCTCGAAGATTCGTATGGACGAGCGCGGCGGCTTGGGCCTGAGTGAGCCCTGCCGCCTCGCGAGCGGCGCGTACTTCGGCGGGAGTAGGATTGCGCGCCGGGTTTCCGGCGCTGCGGTTTGGATGGTTGCTCATTTTCCCCCTGGCGTCTGTTTGAGCGCAGACGATGCACTGGCCGCCTCGATTGCGCGCTCTGCATCCGTCATCGCTGCATAGGCTGCGCTCATGGCTGCCCACACGTCTGCCATCGTGGCAGGCTGGAGCCCGACAGTGCGCAGGCCGCGCGCTGCGTCGCCTGCTGCGTGACGGTGAGCCGCGGTATACACCGCGGCGGAACCGTATTGGCTGATTGCCGCTTGGGTGTCCATGTCTGGCTCTGCTTAGGCGGCGTGGATCGCTCGGAAGATGTCGCGTCCGCTGGCGCTCGACTTGATCGAGGCGAAGAACGCATCCGGGAGCGCTGCACCCTTGCTGATAACGGCGTTGCACATCTGCTCGAATTTCACGACTTCGGCTTCCGGCTTTCCAGCTTGGCGGGCCATGGATACGGCATTTGCGATGTCGGACCCGGCGAGGGAGAGGGCGATTTGCTTGTCCATTTTCTGCTCCTAGCCCCTGTTCCGCGAGGCGCCGGCTGGCTGTGTGCCGTGTTGCGTTGTGTGCTTCCTTGATTCGTATTATACACGTCCGATGGCCGCATGCAAGCACTATTTACAGCATCACACCCTTTCGTGGCAGCGCCTTGGTCAGCGCCTCATGCGCCATCAATAGGCAGCTCTCATAGTTATCCCTCGGGAACCGGAACACAGCCGCAATCCCATACCTGCGCATCACCGCAGCCCTCTGAGTCGGCACAAGGTCTTGCACGCACGCGTCCACGCTTGCATAGGTCTGATTGTCCGCATCCTCGCACATGCCTTCGAAGTCGCGCGACCCTTCGCTGTAGCAGGTGAGCGACCTCGACGGATAGCCGAGCCGTGGCGAGTATGCGCGCTGCCACTGCGCCCACTCTGTCAGCAGCGCAACGAGTCTTTCGATCTGCTTGATGTTGTCGTCTCGCTTCATTCTTCGATCTCCTTGCGCTTCCTGATGTATTCGGCCTTGATCGCCTTCAGATCATCGATAGTGTATTTCTTCGGTTCGTGCGGGCCTTCCAGCCATTCCACCTTATCGACGCCGATCAACTCGACCAGCGCGCGGCGGTAGAGCACCGCATTGCCGGAGAGGTGGTTATTGCATGGAGCGCACTGCTTCCATACGTTGATTTCCTCGAAGCGCAGCGCGGGGCTTGATCCGACGCTGAGGTAGTGCCCCGCGTGATACTGGCCGTTATGGTGGCGTCCGCATGAGACGCACGGCCTAGCTGCGTCCCGAGCGCGTATGAACGCGTTAAAGGCGGTCTGCGCCTCCTTGAGCCACTGCGCCCTTGTCTTGATGCGCTCAAGCCGCTGGCGCGTCGCTCTGCGCTGCATGGCGGCATCCTGCTGCGCTTGCTTCTGCCGCTTGCGCTCTGCGATAGCGACGGCACAAGCCGGCGTGCAAGCGGTCTGCATCGGACGGGATGGCACGAACTTCTGCCGGCAGGACTTGCACGTCTTCTGCTTCAGAGCCATGTGTCCTCCGGCGCGGAGAACTTGACGCCCTCGTTGCTCGCCCATGCTTCGATGTACTCCATGACGGACGCGAGACGCTTGCCGCTCATCGTTGCAGTCGATTCCCGGATGGCGATGAACTCGCCCTCAAGTCCGGGCACGATCTCGGGGCGCTGGCCGGTGGCGATGGCCCACCCGGACACGAACAATCCTTTCCAGAACTCGACCGTGCGCTTCTGCCCCATGTACCGCGCTTGCCGGCTGATGTCGGTCAGCATGGCGTGCAAACGAGCGTTGGCTTCCAGCGTCCTCGTCGGGTCTTGCACGATGACAACCTTGCCGAGCGGCGCGCGAGCGACTTCATCAATGCAGTGTGCGCGGACCTGATCGGAGACGAGCTTGTATGTGCGCTTTTCGCTCACGCCGACTCCTTGATCGCTTTACGATATTCCCGCGCCTGATGGCACTCAGCGCAGCGCCAGCCCGTCGCCGTTTTCTTGCGCCCTTTCGTCGCTCGGCTGCGCCCGCACTCGACACAGCGGAAGCTCGGGGCCATGACGCCGTTCATGTTCGACCCCTTCATTTCTGTCTGCTCGCGATACCGAGCAAGGGCGTTTCCGGGATAGTGGAGTTTCATACCGGCACCTTCCCGTGCCTGCGCTTCATGTCCTCTGCGTCACGCCTCCAGTTTTCTTCGCGGACCTCGTTTGCAATGCGCGTCCGCCGCTCGTCGTCACGCTCCGTCTCAATGCAAAGCCGGCGGAAATGGGCCGATGCCGCAGCAATCCATTCTTTGTCGTGCATGTTGTCGCACACAGCCTGCGCGGCCTCCTGGTATTGCTGCATTGCTTCTTCCTGGCTGAGCTCTCCGCGCGCACGCCATGTGTCGAACATGCGCTTAAAGTCGGAGCGGAATTGCTGGATGCCATCGACACGCGCGCCGACGTTTGCCATCTCGCGGAGCTTTTCTAGGCTCATACGCGCGACCTCAACAGATCAGACGGCAGGCGGTTTGCGGTTTCGACGTACTGGAGCGATCCAGGCTCGAACCAGAAGCCCACCTTCCCTTCCCACTCGCCGTTGCGCTGCTTGTCGCACACGAGGATTGCGTCGGGCTCGTTGTCATCAATGTCCTTGCCAGAACGGGTGGCGTCTTCCTTCGCCTTGTTGCGCCACCACGTGATGACGTTATCCACTTGATCGGTAATCGAGCCGGTGCCTTTCACGTCCATCTTTCCGGGCGGGGTGTTCTCGTCCTTGCCCTTGCGCGAATGGGCAACAAAATGGACGTGTAAGCCGGTGTCGCGGGCCACGGTGCAGATGCGATCCACGAACATCTTTTGCGCGGTGTAGTCGTCTTCACCGATGCCGCACTTGAGCAGCGAGTCGAGGAAGAAGTGCTTGCAGTTCTTCACCTCTGCGACGTAGCGCATAACCCCAATCATCTTGTCGGCAGAAACGGTGCCTTGCTGATCGTAAATCCACATGCACTTGTCACTGACTTTGTGGAACAGGCGGATGAAGTCGGGATCGGGCTTGCTCGAACCAGACGCCTGTCTGCACATGCGGGCCAGGGTGATGACCGGCTTCATCTCAAGCGAGGCGATGCACATGTTCCGCAGTTGCGTCATCAGCCCGACGCAAAGCTGCCCGAGCGCGAGGGACTTGCCGTGACCGTTGTATCCAGCCCAGAGCGTGACCTCACCAGGGCGGAAGGCGATCTTCCCGATCGTCTTTTCCCACGGCAGAACGTCGCCGCGCTCTAGCTTCTCGTCCCAGAAGTAGGAAACGACATCATCGGCGTATTGCCCGGCGCTGATCACGCGCTGGTCATGCTCAGTGAGGTCCATGTACTCGGCAAAATCGATGTCATCAGCGAGAAAGTTAGCCACGGGCCACCTCCCGCCAGCCGGAGGCCTTGGTCCATTCGTGGCCGATCTGGTCGGGCAGGCGATCAGCTATGACGACAGTCAGACGCGACACCACTGATTGCAGAGACTTCGTTACGGCAGTCAGCACGGACGAAGCCTGATCTGCCATCAGGATCACGTCGCAGCCCACCACGGGCCGGAAGTCGGCACGCGCCGTTTCGGGTTTGTCAGCAAGGACAATCTCGGGGATGCCGTCGCTGTAGCGCCACCACTTCGTCTGCTTGGCAGCGCAGAGGTAAATCCAAACGATTGCGGGCTTCGTGCCGGCAAGGCGCATGGCTTTCAGGGCGTCGAGGCTCATAGCACCCCCACCATCCATTGCGGCTTCTCAGCGGCAGTCATGTCAGCAGGCTTCACCCATTCGGCGTTGAATCCTTGCCAGCCCTTCGCGCAACAGACGGTAAGGGCGTCTTGCAGGCTCATGCCGATCTTGTCAGCCTCGCGGCGAACAGCAGCAACGGCGGTCTCAGTAACCGGCGCGCGCTTGGTCTTTCGCAGCGCGAGGTAATCGGCCCACACAGCATCCGAAACGTCTTCGGGTTTTTCAGCAAAGGCGCTACTGCGCGTATTGTTTTTCTTCTCCTTCTCCTTCTCCTTCTCCTTCTCCTTCTCCGGGGGTGAATGGTCGCCGAACGTTCGGCGCTTATTCGGCGAATCTTCGGCGGAAGTGCGTCGAATCTTCTGTCCGATGCTGCCGTCAGGGCGAGGATATTTGCCTGTTTTCGTGTCCGGTTTTTGGTGCCGATCCCACCCGGTCACGTACCAATACTTGACTCCATCGATTTCGTATTCCTCAACAAGCCCGTTCGCCGTAAGTTCGGCGAACATTCGGCGAACGTCATCCGTACTTACGGCGTCTGCCGGGAAAACCTCCATCTTCAGTCGGGCAAAAGAAGCAGGATGAACGCCGTAGTCATCGCAGAAAGACCACATGCCGATGAACATTAGGCGAGCGTTCGGCGAACATTCGGCGATTTGTTCGCTCGTCCAAAACTCTGGTTTGATGCTGCGGATGCGCGCCATCCTTACGCCCCCTTCGCTTCTTTTGCTGCGGAGCGGATAGCACGACAAACGGCGTTTGAGTACATGACCGGAAAGGCCACGCAGCTCGACTCACCGCTGTACGGGTCGGCCTGCACAATGCTGATGCCGCCCTCTCCGTTAAAGAACACCTTCACCTCGTCGCACTGCGGGATAACGGCATCCTTGTCTTGCTGGCCTTGTTCGTTCATACTTTCCTCGCTACTTGCAACGGCTCCCGAGGTGTTCGCCCACCGATGACGGAGCCGTTTTCATGCCTCCCGTTCTGGTCGAAGGCATCACCGTCTTGCAAACCTGCCTAATGCGTCCTAGGCTGGAATCGATCGTGAACGGCTTTTCTTCTGGAAAAGCACCGCGTGAAGCGCTGCGACTTTCGAGAAGCCAGGATCGGTTTCGCCGTCGCGGATGCGGAGCACGGTGTCGTAACTGACACCGCTGTCGCGGGCGATCTCTCGAAGCGCCCCGCGCTTTTTATGAAGTGCGTCGCGCACTTGCTGGAGGATGTCGGTCATGGGTGCGGCCAATGAATGCAGTGCGTCTATCTTAGGCGTATCCGCCTACAAGCGCAAGGCGCACATGCTCATCGGCGGACTTCTCGCCGCCATCGGGCTTGGCGGGATGTTTGGCGCTTTGTTCGCTGGCGAGCGCACTGGCTTTGTCTTGCCCGCGCTCGGCGTGATCGGCCTCGCTTACTATCTGGTTGCCCGCGCTCGCGCGTGGTGGCATCACGGCTAACTCTACCTAGAGACACACAGCTCCAGCTTCGGCGGGATTTTTTTTGGCCGTGTTAGGCGGATATGCCTTGACACGCTAGGCGGATGTGCCTAAAGTGACCCCATCGACACCGCAGTACAGCCCGGCACCAGCCGGGAGACTCAGAAGGCCGGCACTCCGGCAGCGGGATCGATGCTTTAACAACTCGGGAACACAGGCAGCGCGTAGAACCGCTGGCCGACCGTCGCGCACTCGACGGGACATAGCCGCAGCCCGGACAAAAATCCGCGCCAGCGTAGCAGTGCTAGTAAGCGCACCGAGCGAACTATCGGGCGCACAGAAGGGCCGCTCCCAAAGCGGCAGAGTTGTTCAAGTCGAGCGCGGTGACAGTGCGCTCCGCTGGATCAATAGGAGGTAGTTATGAGCGTCAAGCAAGAAAACCGCTACCGCAAATGGGTTATCGAGACTGGACGAGCTGTTACCGATCGCCAGCGCGAGATTGAGGCGGCAACGATGGAGCGCAAGCCGCGCCCCGCCGCGCCCCCGCCTAAGCCGAGCGCGAGCAGAAGGCAAGTCAGGTCTTGGATGCGACATAACGCAGAAGACTTCGATACCGCCACTCAGCTTGCCGAGGCTGCAAACGCTGCTCTCAACCTCCCTTCCGATGCAATGGACGATGAGACGCACTGGGTATGGGAAGAGGCGCTGTCCGCCCTTGAGTGGGCCGAATCAGCATAGAAATAACCGCCGCTTCTCACGAGGCGGCACAAGAAAGAGGGCGCCCCGTGAAAAAAGCTGAACAGGGCACGCAAGCAATACGAACGGGCGGACGTAGCGTGCCGCTGCTGTCAGGTTCCCTCTTTCTTGTGGGTGAATGCGCAGGTCGATGCGCAGCGGAATTAAGGGCCGCACAAGAGTACGCAGGAAGGCAGGCAGGGCAGTCACAACCAACTACACAAATACGGAGCATCACATGATCGACATCAACAACCTCACCATCGGGCAGGCCAAAGAGCTTTCAAGCCTCTTTTCCGCAGCACAGCCGCAGCAGTCAAGCCTGAACGGCATGATCGGCAAGAAATGCATTGTCCGCACCTACGGCGCTGGCGTCTGGTTCGGCGAGATCGCCGAGAAGTCTGGCAACGAAGTGATCGTCAAAAACGCCCGTCGCATGTGGAGGTGGTGGGCTGCAAAAGGCATCAGTCTGTCGTCCGTCGCGCTACACGGCGTCAAACACGACGAGAGCAAGATTGTCGAGGCCGTGCCCGCAGTGTGGCTCGAAGCAATCGAGCTGATCCCGGCGAGCGACAAGGCAATCGCCAGCATCGAGGGCGCTCCGAATGTCCAGGCTCAATAAACCAATCGGCTCCGGATCCGGCTACGGCTCCGGCGACGGCTCCGGCGACGGCTACGGCTCCGGCTACGGCTACGGCTACGGCTACGGCTACGGCTACGGCTACGGCTACGGCTACGGCTAC
>ERZ761595.216-NODE-216-length-9407-cov-4.047904_pt1 | contig 9407 bp, 8 predicted proteins | sample MGYA00511035_ERZ761595 | MGnify/ENA primary metagenome ERZ761595 (study PRJEB28899, sample SAMN03785553) | bioreactor sludge metagenome | biome: EBPR Sludge; feature: EBPR Bioreactor; material: 0.22µm filtered reactor supernatant | place: Saint Lucia: Queensland...
CCGAAAGCTGGATCAGGTACGAAGCCAAAGCAAAATGGTCGGAGGACAAACGATCCGTAACGCTCTGTGTCACGGCTGAGGACTACAGGTCATTGGACAAATCAGACAGTCTACTCCCCGGAGGGTGTGTGTCTGTGTCTAGCACGGAAACTGGCGTCCCAGATACAGTAGGGATCGGCTTGCTGCCCAAGGCAGCTGACAAGATGGCGATTTTAATGAAAAATCAGATTGACGGTAAGGCTATGCCCCCAGCGGAAACTTCGCCGCCGATCTCACCAACCAATGAAACAGTTGCGTCACCACCGACCGCACCCAAAGCGGCGGCAAACGCAAACACCAAAAAATGATCTCTATCCGAGATCACCTGCAGGGCTCCCCGTCCTGCAGTTTTTTATTTTATTAGTTTTGTTACTATGTCCATCCCAAACCCGCGTGATAATAACTTTCTCATTAGTTTTTGTTTTTCGTCGTAAGGCAGGGATTTAATCCATTCAATGGATCCCCGGTTCTCGCTTCGCTCGACCGAGGATGACATGGAAGATAGATACCTCATAGCAATTTCCTTCTCTTCTTTGGTACTTAAAAATTCATTTAAGCTTTCGTCAATTAATTCTTTCGGTAATTTTTTCTCATACATCTTCTTTTTCATCATGAACCGACCCCAAGTTTTATAGTTTTTCATACTATTTATAAAAACTTCGGCATAATTTGAGTCGTTCAAGTATTTTTCTTGTAACAGATTGTTTATAACTTCGTTTATTACAGTAGAAGTGTATCCGCGACTAGTCATTTTGTCTCTTACTTCGCCAACAGTCCGCATGCTTAAATTGAGCAAGAATAAGGCATATTGATAGCCGTGGTCGTAATCGGAAGGATCTTTCAGTGGTCGAGCTTTCTTAAACATAACTTTGAGAAATAATAGATAACAAAATTTCGATGCGTGTTACAATTATAATAGATATCGGTAGTTATATATAGAGTTGACATTCACTCATAAATCCGATATAAAATAATTAGCAGTCTAACTTTGAGAGTGCTAAATAATACACAGCAATAGCAATCCAATTGAGTGGCTTCCTAGATTGACCAAGTTCGAGAAGCCAGCGAGCACCGAGCGAAGCGTACTAAAGGTACGCTGAGCAAGGAGTGGAGCTGGCGACAAAGAAATTGGTCTAAGCCATCTCAAGTCTGGACTTGCTCCAGACTGCCAGATGGCGGTCTAGAAAGTCACTAAATGAACAACTTCGCCTTTATATTAGAACGCCTGTCGAGTAGAGCAAAAAACGCTCTCATCGCAGCACAAATGGTTTCTGAAGAACTCCACCACGATCACATCGGGACGGAGCATTTATTGTTTGGCGTTGTTGCCGAGAAATCCAGCTTTGCAGGCGAAATATTAAATAAAGCAAAAATTTCCTCCGAACTCGTGAAAGCTGAATTAACCATGGTTAATCAAAACAACGAAGTCGCTGTTTGGAAACCAATTCTATCCGCAAACTTAAAAACCGCTATCGAAAAATCTGCCATTATTGCCAGCCAGTACGGTTATCAGTTTATCGGCACCGAACATTTTCTATACGGACTAATTACAACCGAACACAATAAAGCTCGCGTCATTCTTTCTAAGATTGGGGTCGACATCGGTGAACTTGAACATAATCTTGTTACCGTATTCGAAAACATTTCTAAATTCCCAGACATGCCTCAAGATCAACCAGGAAACATGGGACCAGAAAATCACTCTCATCAATCCCCTAACCCAAACGCCCAAAAAGGAAATCCATTGGAATACTTTACAACTGACTTAACTAAGAAAGCTGCGCAAGGCGGCATCGATCCTGTTATTGGCCGTAAAAAAGAAATTGAACGGCTAGTCAGCATTCTAGGCCGTCGTACCAAAAATAATCCTGTGTTAATTGGCGAAGCAGGTGTCGGTAAAACTGCTATCGTTGAAGGTCTCGCTCTTGCTATCGCTAACCGCGAAGTACCAGACACTCTATTAGATAAAAAGATTTTATCTTTAGATTTAGCTTTGGTAGTAGCAGGTTCGATGTTCCGAGGTGAATTTGAAAACCGCTTAAAGCAAATCATCGACGAAGTGAAAGCTAATCCAAATATTATCTTGTTCATCGATGAACTTCACACCATGATGGGTGCGGGAGCAACCACTGGAAGTCTTGATGCTGCAAATATTTTCAAACCAGCGTTAGCGCGCGGTGAGTTAAGCACAATCGGCGCGACAACTTTAGCAGAATACAAAAAGCACATCGAACACGACGCGGCCCTCGAACGACGTTTTCAACCAATTTTAGTTGAAGAACCAAGCAAAGAAGAATCCGTTGCCATTCTTAAAGGTATTCGCCCTAATTACGAAAAACATCACAACGTTCAGATTACTGATGAGGCCATTCAAGCTGCTGTAGATCTATCCGACCGTTATATTCAAGACCACTTCCTTCCCGACAAAGCTGTCGATTTAGTAGATGAAACTGCTGCTTTTCTTCGAAGTATTCACAGCAACTCTAAACTTGCGAAAACAAAGCGCAAAGTCGAATTAGAGCTCGAACAATTAGAAGAAGAAAAAACTAAAGCTGTGATGTCTCAGGATTTCACCACTGCTTTGCATTTGCGCAGCCAAGAAGAAAGGTTGCTCGCTCAGAAAAAAGAATTAGAATCCATGGCGAAGGAAGATACTGGTCCTGTTTATTCCCTAACAGCTGAAGATATCGCACACACTGTTTCTTTAATGACCAAAATCCCTCTCAAAAAATTAGCACAAAGCGAAATTGGCAAACTTACCAATCTAGAAAAAACTCTGAAGACCAGAATCGTCGGTCAAGACGAAGCACTTTCAGAAATCGCAAAGACTATTCGCCGTTCTCGCGCAGGCTTAGCAGATCCAAAGCGTCCAATCGGTTCTTTCATGTTCCTTGGACCAACAGGAGTTGGTAAAACAGAAACAGCTAAAATGATTGCTCAAGAAGTATTCGAAGACATCGATGCTTTAATTCGCGTAGATATGTCGGAGTTTATGGAACGTCATAATGTTGCTAGATTAATCGGTGCTCCTGCAGGATATGTTGGCTACGAAGAAGGTGGTCGTCTTACCGAAGCTGTTCGCCGCAAACCGTATTCAGTTGTTCTGTTCGATGAGATCGAAAAAGCTCATCCTGAAGTATTCAACATTCTTCTGCAGATTTTAGAAGATGGTCAACTAACAGACGCGCAAGGTAAAAAAGTAAACTTTGCCAACACGGTAATCATCATGACTTCCAACTTAGGTATGCAAGAACTTAATGCGGCAAGCGTGAAAATGGGATTCACCGATAGAGACGAAAACGATTCGGAAAAAGTTAAGCTCGATAAAGAATACGACCGCATCAAAGAAGGTTTGGTAGAAAAACTAAAAAAGGATTTGCGACCGGAATTCTTAAACCGTATCGACAAAGTAATTATCTTCCGACCGCTTGCAGCTGCGGAACTAAAAAAGATCACGCAACTTCAATTCGCAGATCTTCAATCACGACTAGAACCACAAAAAACCACCTTAAAGATTACTCCAGCGGTTATTAAATTTATAACCGAAAAGAGTTACGATCCTCTGCAAGGAGCTCGCTATATTCGTAAGAACATTCAGGATTACATCAGCGACCCTTTGGCTGAACAGATTATCAGTGACGGCTTAAAAGAAGGTACGACTATAACTATAGGTCTTGAAGCAGACAAGGTTACATTCAAATCCGATAATAAAAAACCTGCTCCTGTTCCTGCATAATCTATAAGTTCAAACCCCGCTTAAAGGCGGGGTTTTACTTGCCCTGCGAAGTCCACCGCTAGGTTGACGTAGGAGGGTTTTACTTTTTGTCATCCCTGGGCTCACCCGTAGGGTGAGAACCGGGGATCCACTAAATCAGCTTGTCACTTTAATAGATTCCCGGTTCGCCCACTCCGCTCGCGCCCAGGAATGACATCCAAAACTTAGTTCAACTTTGAAAAAAACTTAAACGTGATTTTATCAAGGTTAGATTATAATTAATCATGTTTGATGAAATTGAAATCATGATTAAGGATTTAATATTCCCAAAACAATGCTTCAGTTGCAGAACTTGGGGGAATTTTATCTGTAGTGAGTGTGAAAGTGGTTTGAAAGTTCAAACTTTTCAAAGATGTATTGTGTGCCAAAAACCTAGTTTAAGTGGATGGACTCATCCAAAATGCAAAAAGAGGTATGCACCTGAACGCTTAATTTCAATTTTTGATTACCACTCCAAAGTGGTAAGTAGCTTAATCAACACCGGGAAGTCTGGTTTGGTTCCTGAAATTTTTTCTGATTTGGCTTTTATAGCAGCTCGTAAAATAAAAATACGTGATGAGCAGATTTGGAAATACATACTATGCCCTATTCCCCAAACTAAAAGTAAAGCTAGATGGCGAGGTTTCAATCAAGCTGAGTTAATCGCCAGAGTGTTATCCAAACATTTCAGTTTAGCTGTAGATAATATTCTGGTAAAACCCAAAGCCACTCGCCAACAAAAAGAATTAAATAAAGAACAAAGGGCTTCCAATTTGAGAAGTGCTTTCAGTGTCAGTTTGGGACCAATCCCAAAGCAAGTGATTTTGGTTGATGACATCACAACCACAGGCTCAACTTTTTTAGAAGCAACTATTGTTTTAAAGCGCGCAGGCGTAAAATCTGTTTGGTGTATCGCTATTGCTCAAGACTAATTGACCAATGACCACTTTTGCAGTAAAATGAGTGAGTTATTGATACATATCTGCGGGGCCGCTTGCAGCATCCGCGACTGTATTAATAATTTGACACATTCACACTTGGGCCGAGCGTAGTGAGGTTAAGCGTGAATGTGAGAGGAGCAACACCGGAACTAGTGAAAATTTGGCTTTAGCCAAATTTGAACGGATGGAGGTTGTTGCGACGAGGAGAGGTCGCATAGTGGCCTAGTGCGGCGGTTTGCTAAACCGCTGTACGGTTTAAAGCCGTACCGAGGGTTCGAATCCCTCCCTCTCCGCCAGAGGTTTTTTATTCACTTTGTGGATGAAAAACCTCTTTCGGTTTTGTAGAGGGATTCAAAGAATCCTTCGCTTTAAATCCAGAAATCTAAAACAATCCCAAAAGGGTTTTTATTTTGCCTAAATACTACTGCTTTGTGATAAAATATACATAATCAGCAGTGTTTCAGGACCTTCTGTAACAAAACAACTAAACCCACGTCTATAATCATGAACTCTCAAACCAACATCAGTAATATGACGGATTTGCCAGCTGGCAGTCTCACAAGACTCATCACACAAGCCCAGGCTGGTAAGCAAGAAGCTCTTTCGGATATTTACGAGGCTTACTTTATGAGAGTTTATCGCTTTGTTTACTATCGTGTTTCTCATAGAGAAACCGCTGAAGACATCACGGAAGACACTTTCATAAAAGCTTTCAATAGTTTAAAAAACTTAGAAAAGATTGAAGCTTTCGAAGGTTGGTTATTCCAAATAGCCAGAAACCTAGTAATTGATTATTACCGCAAAAAAAAGCAATTGGTTCCGTTGGATGCAATAGAGAATACCCTTGAATACGAAACTAATGTTGTAGAAATCATAAATCTACAAATTGAACAAAGTATCTTAATTAAACTTCTCAAAGAGTTAAATGATGAACAGCAAACGGTAATCAAAATGAAGTTCCTCGAAGAACTCGACAACTCAACTATTGCTCAAATCTTAAACAAGACCGAAGGCGCGATCAGAGTTATCCAACACCGTGCTATCAGTAAACTTAAAGAACTGTTCGACAACAACATCAGAAAATTATAAATCAATGAAATTAAGTTCAGACGACATCTTAGATCAAGCTCTTGCCAGACTAAATCAAGGCGAAAGTATTGAATCAATCGCTCAGCACTTCCAATCTGAAGAATTGGTGGAGATGTTAAAGTTGGCACAAACTTTAAACTCAATCCCGGTTAGTAAAGCTCCTTCCCCTACCATGCGTCACGCATATGCTCAGAAAGTCGGAGTTTGGCAAAAGCTGGTTAATACTTTTCAAACTTACAAACTTGCAACTATCCCTTTGGCACTAGCGATGTTATTAGTTGGTGGGTACGGAACAATTCAAGCTTCCGAAGACAGCCTTCCTGGCGATCGTCTATACGGAGTGAAAATCTCTAAGGAACAACTTCGCTTAAAACTTGCTTTAGATAACGAAAAGAAGGCAGAAATTCACTTAGAATTAGCAAAGAAGCGACTCTCGGAAACTAAGTTAGTTATCGCACTAAGTAACCCGGACCAGGAAGCAATCGCTTTGGATGCTCTCGCAAAGCAAACTGAAAAAACTTTTGAAGTAACTTCTCAGTTAGCTGCAACGAAAGCTTCACAAAATGATTCCAGTTTATTAAATAACTTAGTTGCTTTAAATAAAGAAAAGAAAACTGTTATAGAGAGTGCTGCGAAATTACCAGATGGTGAAAAACTTGCTAAAGCTCTCGACACAATCAAAGAAACTGACAAGAACTTAGCCAGACTTATTGCCGCGGTAAATGAACAAAGTTTGCTCGATCTTCCAAACAAAATTTCTGTCACAGGAATTATTAGTAATCGCAGTAGAACCACAGTCACTGTAGAAAAAAATGCCTTTATAATCAATCCTGAGACCATTATGATGAGTCAGGACGGTGAGCCTATCACCGAGCTGGATAGTCTAAACGGAAAAATTGCTGTAATCGGAACTCGTGAAAACAATTCCCTTATTGCGAAAAAGATAATTGTACTTGACCCATTGGCGGTATTGCCTACCCCAATCGCACCTACAACTGCGAGCGTTCAAGGAGCTACCACTTCCACAACTACAACACCAGCTCAACCAACCACCCCAACCGAACCAGTAACCCCAGAACCTGAAGATACATCAGTTCAAAAACCAAGCCAAGCTACTACTGGTTTCATAGTTGAACCAGCCGAAAGCCAATATCCTCAATAATCCTTTTTGGTCTACGCCCAGTTGAGTCCAAGTGGGCGTCCATCCAGAAATGATAGTACTACCAGAAATCGAAACCCAACAAAAAACGAGCCAATTCTAGAGTACGGCTCGTTTTTGATTTAGTTTGGTAAAATGTTATAATAGTAGAGTCATTTAGACAGTGTAGTTAGGGAGGTCCTACTTACAGTATCCACAATTTAGATTTATCTTAGATGCCCGTAGGGCAACAATATTCTTTAGCATGTGAGCGTCTGGCTTCGCCAGTGCGAACAAGGAGCGGGACGGCTTGCCGTATCCGCGACCAAGAAAGTGAGTTTACCACATTCACACTTGGGCCGAGCGATAGCGAGGTTAAGCGTGAATGTGAGAGGAGTACTTGATGGAGAGCGTAAGGGACAGGCTTTAGCCTGTACCGAAAGCTCGGAGACAAGTACGACGTGGAGAGGTCGCATAGTGGTCTAGTGCGGTGGTCTTGAAAACCACTGTGTCGCAAGGCACCGAGGGTTCGAATCCCTCCCTCTCCGCCACACTTCGCCCCATCCTTCGGATGGCAAGAAGGCTTCGTGTGGCAAGCCAATAAATCACAATAGCGAAGTGTGCAACCCATAGCTTTAGCGAAGGGTTGCAAAATAAACATGCATTACGTGTATCTACTAAAACTAATAAATGGTAAAATCTATACAGGTAGTAGTAAAGACGTAAAAGAAAGATTGAACCGACACACCGAAGGGTCAGTGAATGCTACTAAAAATTTTCTACCAGTTAAATTAATATGGTACTGTGCATTCTCTAAGAGGCAAGATGCTCTTAATTTTGAAAAATACTTAAAGTCTGGTTCTGGACAAGGGTTTAGAAACAGACATCTAATTTAAATGGCAAAAGCACCTCTATCAGTTTTTAAATGGGAAGCGCCGGAATTCCGTCACTACCCAAAAAACCCAGCTTGGTACATCACTATGTTCATTGTTGTTGGATTGCTAATCGCCTATCAAATTATTTTAGGTGACTGGTTTGGAGCTGTTTCGTTAATCATACTTGGTATTATTATTTCTTTCTTTGCCCGACAAACCCCCAAGCATGTCGAAATGGAAATTTCTGATCAAGGAATTCATATTAGTGGCGATTTAATTCCTTACAATAGAATCAAACATTTTTGGATTATCGATGATCATGAACATAAAGTTTTAAATATTGAAACAACTGCATATCTTAATCATCAACTTGCAATTGAATTAGAAGATGAAGATGCAGATGAAATTCGTGAATTCTTAATCGACATTCTACCTGAGCACTCAGAAATCGAACCAACCAGTGCGCAAAAAATCGCTCACCGGTTTAAGTTTTAGAGTCACTTTTCCAGAATCACCCGCTCATGCTGACACTTAACACCAAAATTGAAAGGCTATCTAGTGTTGGGCCTGCTTTAAAAAAAACCCTAAACAAATTGGGGATTTTTTATATTCTCGATTTGTTCTATCATCTTCCGTTTAGATACATAGATTTTTCTCAGAAGATTCCAATTGGAGAAACTGAAGTTGGACAACTAGTTACACTAGAAGGTCAGATCATCGATATCAAAGCGCGACGATCTTTCCGCAGTCGCTTGGCTTTCACTGAGGCTACTTTAGAAGATAGTTCGGGAGAAATTCGTCTGATGTGGTTTAACCAGCCATACATCGCAAAACAGCTAACCGAAGGCTCAAGAATAATAGTAGCAGGTAAAGTAGAATTTTACCGGCAAAACCAACTTACTAATCCTTACTTTGAAATCCTAAGTGATGACGCAGTTGCTTCTGGGAAAATCTTGCCAGTCTATCCCCTTACTTCGGGAATCACCAATCTGCGTTTAGCTAAGTTGATAAAAATTGCATGGGAAGGAACCGAAAAAAAGTTCACTGAGTTTTTAAGTAAGGAGGTTCTATCCAAGTTCAAATTACTCCCAATCGAAAAGGCAATTACGACTTTGCATTTTCCTGAAAATACTCAGGCAATAAACTCAGCTCGATTTAGAGTTGCAATTGATGATGTATTGCCGCAACAATTAGCTGCACAAATTAAGCAAAAACAGCTAGAAAATAGTTCGTCTCCGAAAATCGCAACCGACATTGAATATGTTAAGAAACAACTCTCCCTACTTCCATTTGATTTAACTAACAGCCAGAAACGGGCAACTTGGGATATTCTACAAGACTTAGAAACAGGAAAACCGATGAATCGTTTACTTGAAGGAGATGTGGGTAGTGGTAAAACTATTGTGGCGATTCTCGCATCATTGATGACTGCCAAATCTAATTATCAAACGGTTGTGCTTGCCCCAACAGAAATTCTTGCGCAGCAACATTATGAATCTTTTCGAAAGTTTGCTAAGGACCATGATTCAGAAATCGGATTACTTACTAAAAGTTTCTCGACAATAGAAGGA
>ERZ761595.230-NODE-230-length-9008-cov-2.999553_pt1 | contig 9008 bp, 6 predicted proteins | sample MGYA00511035_ERZ761595 | MGnify/ENA primary metagenome ERZ761595 (study PRJEB28899, sample SAMN03785553) | bioreactor sludge metagenome | biome: EBPR Sludge; feature: EBPR Bioreactor; material: 0.22µm filtered reactor supernatant | place: Saint Lucia: Queensland...
ACTCTTTTGGTCATGGGTATTTGGATGTTGATGGCTCGCAAATTTGGCCTTAAGAAAAATCATACCCATCGGAGCGAAAAACGCATCGGCTATGGACTAATTTTTGTTGCGATGCTGTACGCTGCCATGTTTGGTGCTGGTGGAGGTGTAATAGTCATTAATCTGTTAGTAATATTTTTCGGCATGAAGCTGAGCAAGGCGGCGAGCAGCGGGATTACGATTTGGCTCTTCGGTACGGCAGCTGCCAGCGTGATCTATGTTTTGAATGGGAATTTTATTCCTGAAATAACTCTTTCTTTAGCCGCAGGCTCCCTGATAGGTGGGGTTATTGGAGCGAGCTATGTGTCCAAGAAAAATTCAAATTGGCTTCGGATCGTTCTTGGGATAATTATTATCGCTTCTGGATTAAAGCTTCTGACATAATTTTTGAACTATTATTTCTGGAGCTACGGTCGGGCAGTCTAGGTGTTTTTGTTAAATTATTCAGCCTTACTCAGTAAGTCTTTTTCAAACTTATTTATGCCCGACATCGATGCATCGTATTCGCGAGTGTTAGGTAGTTCTAGGTTTTGGATAGAATTCCAAATTTTCTGGATTAATTTGACTAGTTCATTTTGGATGTTTAGATCGAATTCAATATACAGCGCCGGCGGTATTTGACCGTTGTTGAATGGCTCTACAAACTCAAGTCGAGCCGAACGAACAGTATAACCCTTGAAGGATGTTGAGTTTTCGATAAGCAACTTATATAGATACAGTTGCTGCTGGTATTTTCTGGCCTTTAAATCACTTCCTGTTTTCCATGAGGACAATGATGATCCGGTTTTGTAGTCAACAATGTGTACGGCTTTGTTTTGATCGTTAATCTCGAGGCGGTCAATTTTACCGCTGAGCCGTGCCTCGCCAAGTACTACGCCTTCATAAGCAAAATTAACTTCAGTCTTTGCGGGAGATTTAAATAGCTCTTCACGAGTGGTTAGATAAGCTGATATGGCGCGAGAAGCTTTTTTCTTTGCCTCTAACAAATCGTGCTCGGCGATATAGCGGTTGTCGAGCTCTCGCTGGACATATTCTACCGCTGACGCAACTGATTGAGGTGAGCCTTGGTTAGACTTATTTTGATACCATTCAAGGGTATTATGGATAGCGGTACCGTATTCGCCACTCAATGATGGTGCCTGCGGAAAACGAAGAAGGGTCCCGATAACGAATGCCTCGGGGCCACCGTAGATCAGGTCTAGAAAAGTATTGAGGTGAGTTGGGCTCAGTTTGTAATGATCAAGTCGCTCCTGTAGAAGATCCTTCAAATTACATGCAAGTTTTATTTGTGACTCGTGCCAGAGTAGCTCGTTAGCTTCAAGACTTTCGTTACGCGAGACAATGGGCCGGATTGCTGAGCTATGAATAGTCGGTAAGATGGCGCTTACGCCGTCGATCTCATTTAGATAGCGGAGGGTTGTAATTTTTTTACCTGTGTCACTGCTATCGTGCGATGATAAAAACAGGCCGTACTTAGCTCTCGTTACGGCAACGTAGAGAAGTCTTTTGAGCTCATCTTCGGAGCTCCCTTGGTAGCGAATATGGGTGAGGTTTTGTGGGAGACTGAACTTATTACTTTGACTCCGAGAGCTTTTGCCCCACACATCTTCATGTAGACTAACTAGAAACACGTATTGGAACTCGAGCCCTTTTGCCTTATATGCAGTCATTAGTTGGACGGAGTTATCGGACTGTGAAATGGGGTGGGTATTGATAAGGGGCTGCTCGGCAGCTTTGTAGACTGCTGCCAGCTCTACGAAATCGGCGAGTGTTAATCGGTTATCGTGACTATTCTGATACTCTCTTAATTTTGAGCGAATAACACTAAGGTGCGAGATATTCTCATAATATTCAAGCGGATTCTGGGCCGATGATTCTGCAGAATAATAATAGTTTTTAAGAGGTGAAGTTACGTGAGTTGATCTGTCGATTGGCAGTTCGGTTACGCCGGATAAATAGTCGAGCATTGTTTCTAACGGGGTTGTTTTAGCAATCAGCCCAAGTTTTAGGTAAAAAAGTACCGCCTCCCTGAGCTCGGGGGTATCTAAGGCGATTTCGGCCCAATTTCTCGACTCATCTTTTTTGATACGTTGCCAATTGACCCGCCAGATATGTTCTACGGCTATTTGCCAGTACTCTTCGGACAGTACCCGAGCGAAAAGTTGGTTTGCCCGCGCCTGGTCATTACTGGCAAGAGTCAAGACGAGCTCGGCTTGAGATAAAAGTTGCTCTACAGTCCTTGTCTCGAAGATGTTTTCTCGCTTCTCGTACGAAATTGGTATTCCTCGCTTTGCGAGGAATGGCACCAGGAGCTCAAGCAGGCGATGTTTAGGCGATAATACGGCGATTTCGGCTGGCTCGACCCCGCCTTTAATGAGGGCTTCGATCTCGGAAGCAATCCAGGCGTACTCATTTCCTCGAGATTCAAACAGGTGTCGTTTAATTTTAGCGTTTTCGGGTAAATCCGCCGAGGCTGCTTGTAAAGTTTTTTCTATTCCTTCGAGTGAATGGTGCAAACGATCTTCAATCTGGGATGAGATGTTATGAGCGGTCTCTATAATGGCATGATGAGATCGATAATTTTGCGTTAGATTAACCACGGCCACCTCACGATACGTGTCGAGGAATTTGCGCATATTGCCGATGTCGGCCCCTTGGAAAGCATAAATTGCCTGATCATCGTCGCCTACGGCCATAATATTGGGCCTGCCTTCGTGCACTGGATGATCGGAGAGTAAATGGACTAGCTCAAACTGGCTTGGGTTAGTATCTTGAAATTCGTCGAGTAAAATATACTGATACTTTTCCTGTAGATTGAATCGAAGTTCGGCATTTGACTTGATTGCGTCTATAGTGCTCAAAATCATATCGTCAAAATCGTACAGTCCGTTTTTGCTCAAGGTGACTTGATATTGCTTATAAATATCTGCAAAGGCTAGTAAACGCTCGTGATCTAGCTTCCGAGTGAATTCAAATCGGTCTTCGTCGTTTTTGTATAACCATTTATTCTTCCACTTTGTGAGGGTTTTGGTACTGTTCATGGAATCGGCTTCTTCTAGGGCTGTAGTAAGTTGCTTGAAGGCTAGCTTGCAAAGTTCGGAGTCGTGTCTACCTAAATGATCACAGAGCTCGCTGTATTGCCTCATCAACTCTAATTTTTTGCGCGAAAATGCACCGCCGCTAACAATTTCGTTAAGCGACTTACTAAGTTGTTCTACCTCGCTTAAGTTGGTGATAGCAATTTTCTTAGCCTCTTCAGGAGAAAGCAGGGCGCGTTTGAACTCGCTGATCGCGCCCACGACGCTTTTCACGTAATAACGAGCACTGAGCATGGGGTTGTCATAGGATAGTTGGTCTAGAATATTTTCTACTATCTGGATGGCGGTCAATTCGTCGATCGGTCTTTCGTAACGGATATCTTGAGTTTTATCGACAGAGATTTGTTGGAAGAATTCTGGATAGTTTTTGATAATTTCGCTTCCGAAACTGTGATAGGTACTGATGGTTACTTTGTGAGCTTCTTGACCGATCATACTTTCCAGACGACGACGCATCGCAAAAGCCCCTGATTCAGTAAAGGTGAGGCATAAAATGTTTTCGGGAAGTGTGTCGGTCTCTTGCAGGATGTATGCTACTCGAGCGCTGAGGAGCTGGGTCTTGCCCGTTCCTGGTCCGGCGATCACAAGTAATGGTCCGTCTATCGTCTTTACGGCCATTTGCTGCTTCGGATTGAGGATCTTTAGATAATCTCTTTGCACTTCATATCTAGTGTAGCGATAATGACGTAGATTAAAAACAAAATTAAGGGTATAAATCTTTCTTGTTTATCTAGACCCCGTCTTCTAATCCGTAATTGACGTTAATCCCGACCATCCATTGATCTATGTTCAGAAAGTCTCGGTACTGAGCCTTATCGCCGACAATATAGTTTCGCATCGAGCCCCATTTTCCTACGCTTGCTGTCCATGGGCCTGGCCCGTAATTATTTATTGCCCAGACCGCCATAAATGCATTTGATCGGGGGTTGTATAGGTTGCCATCGAGTTTTTTCATGGTCGCTTTTGGGTTCCGCCTCTTCTCTGCCTTGAAGTATCTCGAGGCCATTAGTTTTGCACCACTCGACCATCTGGGAACGTTATATGTACCGATCTGGAATAGTCCACGGTGTCGACCGCTTGCGTAGTCGTGAACTTTCGTTTCAAGTCGACTCTCGCTTGAGGCTATTCTCATCAATCCTATCGGGTTTCTGTTGCCTGCTCTAGCTGCTTCTTCAATGGCGTTAATCGATAAAAGTAGTTCGCGTTTTCTTGCAGATTTATCGCATTCTGAAGTGGCTATTTTGCCTGGCGCTATCCCTCGGTGTTTTATATAGAAACTGACTTTATCGGCGCATGTAATACCGCTCGGCAGATACGGTCTCTCAGGTACTTGTGGGTTTGCGGCTGTAAGCGGGTTTACGGGAATTGCGATAGTACCCAGAATTCCGGCAGCGACTCCTAGTCTTCTAGCTACTCGTGAAAAATGATTGTCTTGGCGTATCTCCAATATATCCTCCTAGGGTTTACCGTGCCTTACAAGAACTAATCGCGAACCTCAATATCCAGTAGAATAAGGTCTGAACCAGCTTGGCGACACACTAATATAGAGACTTTTATCTCAGTTGATTTGTAGAGTAGTAATTACGCGTCTTTTTATGCTGGCAGCTAAGACGAATATTTACCGCGCTACTGTTTTTATTTCAAAACGATTATTAGTATATCATAGATGATCAATACTTGTCAGTTCGATCATTTATACTAGTCTATTTAGACGAGCTTTAGTTCATCAGGAGATAAGTAATTCTTAGCGAGATCTATAAAAACGGCGTTTGTCCAGCCAAAGCCGGTTTGGGATGGATATACTCCTTCAACAGGATTATCCAAAGGACTGACGACATTGTAGGCTTCTCTGAAGAATCCAAAATTTTTATAGTAGTCTAGGTTAGTTTTAAGCCATTTACGGGCGAGCGTTTCGGCAAGGTCTACGTAGCCGTACCGCGACAAGCCTTGAATCGACATCCAGTTTATTGGAGCCCAGCCATTAGGGTAAGCCCACTGCTTTGTAATGGGCCGTTCGTCGTTGTTCTCGGGCCCGGTTGCCGAGAGACCGCCTTGGAAGGTGAGCTTCTCGAGGTTATTCTTGATCTTTTCTGCCTGATCGGGAGTAGCTAGTCCTGACCAAAGTGGGTATAGACTTGCGAGCGACCATACCTCAGATAGTTCACCTGTCTCAAAATTCAGGTCAAAGAAGAAGCCTTTTTCAGCGTCCCAAAGCTCGTTTTCGATAGCTTTCGCCCTGAAGGCCGCCTTTTGGTCCCAGACTTCTGAAGTGTCTTCGTCACCAAAAATCTGGTATGCCCTCGAGAAGTCTTTTTCGTATTTGTAGAGTAGGCTGTTAAGATCTACAGGAATGAATGACAGGCAATGGCCGTTGAATCGGGTTGTCATATCCCATCCACTTTCGCATTCAGCAAGATCATCGGTCACGTTGATATCGTAGTATCGACTTAGACCGTTGTGTACTTGTCGAATATTGGGTTGTTCCGTGCCCATCCAAACGTTTTGGTACTCTCTTTCGGCTACAGCTATTCTCTCTCGTAACCATTCGTCGGACTTTTCGTATTTTTCATATATTTCGAAGATGTAGCTAGTGAGCAACGGGGGCTGTGAACGACTACTGTGATAATATCGACTCCCGTTCGGCACCATATTGAGCTTCTTGATTAGGAAAATCATATTCTCTAGCATGCCTTCAGCCAGTTCTTGATGTCCAGTTTGGGCAATGCCTTGCATCACGAAGTAAGTGTCCCAGTAATACATTTCTCTAAATACAAAGCCGCCATTGGTGTCAGCACTCGGGATTATATAGGGGTAAGGAAGTCCGATGAGTGTTCCTTCGTCGTCGGTTTGCGAAACGGTGAGTTTCGGCCAGAGGCTTTCTATATGCGCAAAAGCGTCGGCAATCTCACTGGCATTAAAAAGAACCTTATCGGTTGTCTGATCTTCAAGCATTACCCTATTTTAATCGCCGATTTGTATAAAAATCAAACTTGAAATTAATTTATTTAATGCTTGTTATTGCGCACCAGCGACCAGGTTATCCAGCCAAAGGCTAGCAGTATCGATGCGTAAAACCCTATCTCGCCGTAGAGCTCGATTTTATATCCTTCGTTGAAGTTCAAGACGAAATACGCCACTGCGGTTGTTGAGTAAATTATAGCGCTTGCAGCTGCGGTGATCAGTATCATCCCTAAGCGTTTCATGGTAGCTGCCACTAGAATTGGCAGTACAAAAAGGATAACGGCGCGACTCGCCATCCCGCGTTGGGTATAAAGACTGAAAGACGCAAAAATGAGATCAATTGAAATAAGGAACCAGACCAGATTTCGGATTACGGTTTTTGTGTCGTTCAGTCTTGCGAGATACCAACATGTAGCCGCCCCAAGGAGTAGAGTGCCAGTGAAAACCCAGCGCTTCAATACCATCTCTGGGGTGATGAGCTTAGTGGCGTCGTAGGCGGCAATTTGGGCTATGAGGAAAATACCTATCAAAACGTGAATTTTCGAGATACGAATCAGCGCGGAGCGTTCGCCATTACGGAGTTCGTGTTTTTTTGGTTTTGGCATTCTGCAGTAAATATAACCACATGCATTTTGTAAATGCAATACAAACGCATTTCCATTAGGCTGGTTCTTGTATTATTACGGATAATACCCAAATCTTCTTAAAATAAATAAGAAAATCTCCTCTTTTTATATAGGTAATACTGGCTTTCTTTTAATAATTCGCTGTACAGCGAAAACAAATCCCAGTATTTTTGCATCGTCAAAAATACTGGACAAAAACGTCCTGGCAACTCCAATAAGACACACTATTGCCCCCACGATTTTTCATCTGTTATTACAAAGCCGGATTACTCGGTTAAGGTTTCTTTTCCGACCCAAACATACTCCCACGATTCTGGTTCGGGGCCTTGTTTGCCTGCCCCCTCGGGATAGCTAGGTATAAAGCCGTAGGTTTTGGCGTTTTTGTAATTGTCGGCACTGAGCCAGTCAAAGCAAACAGTATTTTCGAACGCGACGTTTGGTTGGTTTTCGCAACCGATATCGATGGTGTATCCAGTATGGTGCCTTGAATACCCGGGGATTGCCGTCATTGAGAGGACCTGATTGATTTGGCCATCGTAAGATCCATTTGCAATAGTCTTGTAGTTTGGAGCCGATATACCAAGCCTTTCTAAGAAGATCTGTCTTTGCTCGTTTGCGGATCTGTACGCCGCAGTTAGGTTGAGGTAAATTCGATCTTTTTTGGCGGCCTCTTGCATTTCTTGCCAAGGGGTAGCGGCGCGCTCTTGGAGTTGCATATCTTTCTGTACGGTTTTAAAGACGTTGCTCACCGGAGCACTGCGACGGACATACCCTCTTTTCTCGGCGAGATTTTGAATATGTGCATCAGTATCGCCATCTCCAGTAATGACAGTGTCCTCAGAGATATACTCGGTGTTTGGGTAGGCGAAAGTGTTGTATAAGTTCCGAAATTCCTCTCCCGATAGGTTCTTCAAAACACCCTTTTTTGCAGGTTCAGAAGGTAGATTTTGGTTAATTATTACATCTTGGTTCGTCTTCATAGGTTCCTGGTCGGTTTTAATAAAAAACAGATAGGTAACCACCAATCCTGCAAGCAGGGCAACGCCGATGGTTGCAATTACTGCAGATCGTTTAATCCTATTTTTCTTGGTTTTTTTCGGCGTATGATGAATGGCTTCGGCCACGGTTTAGTCTCACCTTCTCGCTTTTATGACAGCTACGTTACTCGTCGTATACAATGCATTATGACACGTAGAACCAGATTCTGAGAATACGCTTTTGGTATACTGGATTTACAGATGAGGAATAAAAGCAAACGACCCGTTCACTATTATAATTCATACACGCCCAACTCTCTGCGTCGTGGTCGTAGCAACCCCACAATCCCAGGTAATAGTAGTTATTTAGGAATGCTGAATAAACATAAGAAGTTTATGGGTATTTTTGTCGTCGTGATATCCTTGTTTGCAGTCGTTTTCTTGGTTGCAGTAATCTATTCAAAAGATGCCTTGGCTCCGGTCCAGGAAGCTCAGGAAAAAACCGAAACAACTCCTAAAAAAGAGTATAAGACAATCAACGAAGTACAACTAAAGGCTGATATTGGGCAAATACTATCCAATAACTCTGATCTAGACATCGGGGTTTCTATAATAGATGTTCGTACCGCTAAACAGTATACCTACGGAGTAGATGTACCATTTATTGCTGCGAGTGTTGGGAAGATTCTATCGGCTTGTTTTTTGCTGGACCAGGTTGAATCGGGCAAATATTCATTGGAACAACAGATCGGCAACAATACCGCTAGGGTTCAGATTCAGAAGATGATCGGCCAAAGTGATAACGAAGCTTGGCATGCGATCAACGACGAGCTCGGACACCCTGCACTGCAAGAATACGCTGCAAGTGTCGGAGTTCAGAATTACGATGCCGATAAAAATACCGTCACTCCGAGTAGTGTTGCAGTGCTACTCAACAAGCTCTATTCTGAACAATTGCTCAATCAAGACAATACTTCTTTTCTGCTTGCGAATATGCAAACCGACCTAGAAGAAATTCAGTTTATACGCAAATATATTGACCCTGCTACTTCTGTCTATCATAAAGCAGGCTGGTTAGACGATCGCGCCCATGACACCGCCATTATAGAAAATGGTGATCGACCGTATGTGCTTGTTATTTTCACGAAAAAACGTTTCGGTGACTATGATTTCACTGTGGGACAAAAAATCTTCGAGGAACTAACCATCAAGACAGACACGGTTTTAAAGGCAGTGCTTTAGATAGTGGCACATTAACCCTGTAAATTGGTATAATCATAAGCAATACATAGGCCTATACATTAGGC
>ERZ761595.231-NODE-231-length-8999-cov-4.307916_pt1 | contig 8999 bp, 10 predicted proteins | sample MGYA00511035_ERZ761595 | MGnify/ENA primary metagenome ERZ761595 (study PRJEB28899, sample SAMN03785553) | bioreactor sludge metagenome | biome: EBPR Sludge; feature: EBPR Bioreactor; material: 0.22µm filtered reactor supernatant | place: Saint Lucia: Queensland...
TGTCTAACACTTGCACCGGGCGATTCAACAGCTTCTCGTAAATGTCCTTTTTGCCGGTTGCGTCTAATATAATCATCTTTTGCGGCAAACCACGCCAGGGCAATTTGCGTTGTAGCAGGTGTAAGCCCTCGTGGTTGATATACACCCGCGTCAACCAACTATCTAATCCGTTTTTCCAGGCGTGATACTCTGGCACAAGCAACCGCAACATATCAAAAATATACCATTCCTTAGCCCGGTCAACATCCCCCGGTTGCTCTACCTCTGGTATGTCTTGCAGGGCGTCTTTAGCGTTTAGATTGATTTTGGTATAAATGTTGCCTAACAGTCCCCCGATTGAATCTAACAACCTCTTGCCGTCTATGCGCTCATTCCACCGGGCATTTTGGGCGTGTAGGTTTAGTATGTCGAGTAGTGTTTTTAAGTCGGTGTTACCCTCTGCTACCTGGATTGACCTTTGGGGTATAACCCGTTCTGTCAGGATATGACCAATGGGCAATTCGTCAACGACGCATAGGTGTATATTCTCTATGGCAATGCCAGTGACTAAATGAGGATGCACCCCGGCCTTTATCCGCACGGGATTCAATCGCTGGCAACGATAGGGGCAACGGTTGATATGGTTGTCATTCAGGCACAGCCGCTTACACAATTCTACCAGAGGATAGCCCTTACCCGTCCATTTGACGGCCGTTTGCTCGTAGCGACACATGGCATCGCCTGATTCAGTTTTGCCGTTGACGCTTTGCCAGTGATACCACAATTCGGGGTCAGTTGCCGGGTTAGCCATAATATCATCCCAGTAGGGATGATAGGGCATAAGATACAAAACATTATGCCCGGCACTGGCAACGGCTTGTGACAATTTGATTAACGCGGTTGACTTGCCTACCCCGGCGTCAATTCGCAGGAGCAAGGCTGAGTGCTTGCCGCGCATAAATGATTTAAGTTCTTTTTGCAGGAGTTGGCGGGTTTTTGTCACATCTAATCGAGGCAGGTTAATTTGTTCGATAACCTCTGGGGACGGTTCTCCCCACTCCAATGTGGCCTTGATTCTCTCGGCGGGATCGTCGGGTTCTACTGGCTCTACCCCGTCCCAATAGAAACGTTCCCACGCCAAAAAATCCTTACGGATTCCCTCTATCAGTTCGTCTAATTTGGCGTCAATGTCAGGGAGCATAGGAGAGAACTATAAAACCAGAATAGACGCTGATGCAATGGTTCTAACACATCTCTTTCTGTGTCTCATTACAACAATTGGCAAAGGGGGTGAAAATGAAAAGAACCCCTGAATTTCAGGGGTTCTTTTGTTATTCTGGCTGTTCCGTCTCTGGTTCGTCTGGCGGAGAGGGTTCATCCGCCTTTTTCGCCGGTTGGTTACGGGCGTTGTAGTAGTCCGCTAATTCTTCTCGCGTGTTGGGCACACGATTAAACTCAGCCACGAACTCACCAAACACGCGCCGCGTTGCCGGGTTATTGATAACCGTTTGTCCATCGGCATAGGTGTAACGCTCTACGGTTTCCCCGCTGTTGAGCCAGCCGTGAATCATGCCGGTCAACTTGTCCGTTTCCCGAACGAATACCCGGTCGGCCAATACTGGCGCACGAGTTTTGTCAATCGCGGCCGCGCCAGCATCGTTCATGGTCAGGACAATATCGAACTCAAATTCCAACCCTTTCCGCCCGATAAATCCCATACCAGCCTTGACCGGGACTTGTTTCCCGTTACGGGATTCGAGGACATATTCCGTTTTCCCCCGCGCCGTGACGATAATGTGGCAGGGGCAGGCAATGATCGCCTGTACCACCTTATTGTGCAAAGGGGTAACTTCTCCCCATGCGGTGTAGGTATTGCCCCGGTATTTTGCCGCCGCGATCTTTTCTGCCAATTCCAGGCAACCATTAACCCCTTCCCACTCGTGGGTAAGGGAATCAATAATCAAGACGCTACTCTGTGGCCCATACTGGGAAATCCACGCGGCAAACATTTCCGGGTGATGGTCATAAATCCCGTCTTTGGAGTTTGGCCCCGCTTCGGTAATTTTGAATTGGAAAACATCAGCAAACTTTTCTGCTGATTTTTCCGTGTCCAGCACACGAATAGGGCGATTATCGCTATCAAGCCGTTTCAATTCGGTAGCCACCGCCAGCGAACTATACGTTTTGCCGCCACCACTAACCCCCCAGATCATCATTCGCAGGGGTAGCTTTTCCTTTTTCGCATCACGTTCTGTAAATTTGTAACCAGTTGTCATAATTCCCTCTGGACAAAACAAGGGGATTGCTCCCCTTGCTCCTGTCGCTAGATTGACCTATCGCCTAAAACGGGATACTTTCCGTTTCCTGAGCGACTGGCCCAGTTGCGGCCGCGTCGTGCTGTTCGTCATGTCCGCCGCTATCGGCTTTACTGGACAGGAAAACAACTTTGTCCGCCGTCAATTCAAACGAGGCAGACTGTGTACCGTCATTGCGGGAAAACAGGGCTGGCCCACCGGTAGCACTGTCAAAACGCAATCGCCCCTGAACCAACACCTTGCTACCCTTTTTCAGATATTGGTTACAGTTCTCCGCTTGTTTCCCCCATGCAGATACCCGTACCCACATGGTTTGTTTTTCGCCTGAAACAAAGTCGGATACCGCCACTGAGAAATTCGTCACGGCGTTGCCATCGGGCATATACCGCATTTCAGGGTCACGCCCCAAATTACCTACCACTGTCGTACTGTGAAACATTCGTTTCTCCTTTTTGTGTGCCTTTCCCTCTTTCGTGGAAAGGTAAGATAATAGCCAGAATTATACCAAATTTAGGGAAAACAACCATTAGATTCTTGTCAGAATACGGGCTTGACAACCCGGCTTTCTCCTGTACAATGCCCGTTATGAGCAATAAACCAAAGTTTTCTATTGGCGATACAGTATCCGTTACCCTGAAAACGGGCAAGGTGATTAGCGGCAAGGTGATTCAGGGCAGTTTGCCCGGTGTGTCGAATCATGTCTACCTGGTGAGTGAGCCGGACTATAGAACCTGGCAGACAGAAGAACCGGAGATGGTGCTGATTAAAAAGGGGGATCGCCGCAGTTAGGGCAGGTGTTTAACTCTGGTCTAACCTGTCTACAAATAGGGCATAACACAATACGCTGGTGGCTCAATTTATCTTTTTGCAGGAGTGACACGGCCGCGATAACGGCAAGGTCTGTATTGACCGGTGTATTTGTTTGTTTTTCCGTCTTGACAGGGGTCTTATTTTGCATATAATGTAAACTAGCAAACCGGTTATACAGGAGAACAAAATGAACGGTCAACAGATTTTACAGACTATCACATCGGCTAATCTTTCGTTCACAGAATTGCAAGACCTGATGAGTGAGGTACGGATTCTGATGATGGAAGCGGACGGACAATTACAGGACTGGCTAGATTATCAATCGTCAGTCCAGACGGGCATACCCATGATGTAAGAAAGTCCCCCAATCGGGGGACTTTTATTTTTACCGGCTTTTGGCAACTGATGGAGTTTGGACGCCCTGGCATCTAGGGGGTTGCGATACCCCGCTTTTTTTAGAGCCATTGCAATTTCATCAGGCGTTGGTACACCGTCATCTGTATTTATTTTCAGCAATTCTAGCCATAACCGATAATGACTTTCACGAGAATCAGCCGAGAAAAATATCTCGGCTGATTTTTTTAGTTTCTCGTTTTTGCCTTTAAGGTCATGGAGTGCATAGAGAATTACGTCTAAAGCTAACCAAATAATGTTATCGTCAAGTGTATCTATCATTAACCAAAGGGGATGAAATGAGGAATTTGTACCCCATTGTCTGACACGACTACCCCCGCTCCCAGAGCAAATCCCTTGCTACTCCGATTGTACGCCATACTATAGGCGTAACGGTCTACCCCGCAACCAACATCGAGGCCCCATAGCCGCTTATGCCGCCCGTGATGATAGGCTACTCCTGCTACTGTGTGATAATGTCCTGATACTACTGGCATTAGAAAATCTAACGCCGTTGCTAATGAGGGATTGCGGCCGCCACTACCCCCGGTATGAACATAACATACGCCGTCAATTTGCGCTTCTTGACAGATAACCCACTTGTCAGGGATTGCCCATGTCTCTCTGAACGACTTAACGAAGATGCTACTAATACCGCCAGCTTTGGCCGTTCGTACCGGGCGATCATCGTGATTCCCTAGCGTCAGGATCACATCAGGAAACAGGTCATACCATTTTTGCAGGCGTTCTAACGTCTTTTCATACTCCGCCTGAACGCCTGGCGTATCCGGGTCTTTTTCGTGTAAGCTGGTGGCGTAATTGTCTACCAAGTCGCCTATATGCACTACAGTTTCACAACCCCATCTATCCGCCATTTCCCGGCACCACGCCGGAAAGCCGGGGATGGAAAACGGCTCATGGGTATCGGGGATAATGAACACCGAACCAGCATCCTTGACGATATGGGTAGCAATGGGGGGATTGCGATCTAGTTTAGGGGATGTGTCTGGTAGAATGGTATAGTCCGCAACCGTAGTCCACGAAGGGGGAATTGTCACAATCTTGGTATCCCAGTATTGATTGACCGCGCCATCGTGTCGGGTAAATGTTGTTCCCCCGTTTGGCGATTCTCCCATGTGGCGACGGTAAAAATTACGCGCCGCATCGCGTGTCCAGGGGTCTCCTGATAGAGAGGGTATCCCCATCTCGTTTAGTTTGTCGGCAACGTCACGATGGGTAATTTCTGGAGCAATGCCCCGAATTTCCCCTATCGCCTGTTCTATCTTTGTTTTTAGTTCCACTTTTTCTCCTATAGAATGGCCTGAACTAAGCCAAGTTCCAAACATTGCCCGGCGTCAAACCAACTATCGCGGCTTAACATTTCCCGGACTTGCAGTTCGGTCATGGTAGAGTGAGCCATGTAAAAGCGGACTAGCCGCTTCATACACATTTCGTACAATTTCATGTTGTCTGTCATCTGCTGATAGGTTCCCCACGCGGCCCCCGATAGCTGATGAATCAAGAAAAATGAATTTTCCGTGATAAATCGCTTGTGACAGGATAGGGCGATAATGGTTGCGGCCGAGGCACACATGCCCTCAGACAGTGAATACACCGGCACACTAGACCGGGTTATCGTATCGGCAATAGCGAAGGCCGAAAGTAATGATCCGCCTTCGCTATTGATATGCAACCAGACAGGAGTGTATTCACCCGGTAAACCAGGGCGTAACAGATGTTCGTCTGTTACCTCTTGCAGTAGGCGCAAGAGGATAACGGAGCTATTGGGGTCAATGATACCGTACAGGTAGATATGGTTGCCCACACGCTCTATACTGTCGTGCCCGGTTATTTCGTCACTATGGCCCCAGGTTACAGGCGTCATGTGTTAGCGTCCAAACTGCATCGGCATAATGACATAGGTAAAGTCGCTCTTGCCATAGGGACGGATAACGCCCGGCTCTGTGGAGCGGGTTAGCTGTAATTCCACCTGGGGTGTATCTATAGCCGCTAATCCCGCCGCCAAGTAGTTGACATTGAAATTGATACTAACGTTTGCCCCGGTAACGTCGGCATCCATTGTCACGGTGTTATCCCCCGTCTCTGCATTGACACCGGAAAGGGTTAGCTGATTGTGGGTAATGTTGACCGTTGCCGTGTTGGTTGCCAGTCGGGAGAAGATACTAACCGTTTTGGCCGCATCGCGTAGCTCTTTGGTCGAAACGATAACACGAGTACCCCACGATTTGGGGACAACCGGGTTGTAATCGGGGAAATTGCCGTCAATCAATTGGCTGACAATCTGAATTGCCCCAAAGGTAAAGGCCACATTCTTAGCCACTGGCGACACCCAAATTTCTACCGGTTCGTTGGTAAGCAAGCGACCAACTTCTGCTAACGCTCTTGCCGGGATAATCAGGCGGTGATTTTCTGCCAGTCCGTTTGTTGCCGCCTCGCTCAGAGACAGACGAAAACCGTCCGTTGCCGCAAAGGTCAATCCCAGTTTGTGTAAATCAACGGCTACACCTTCAAGCACCGGACGCGCCCCGTCTGACGCCGTAGAGATGACGGACTGACCAACCAACCGTTTCATGGTACTGGCGTCAATCGTAACGAGGGAATCGCCCGCTTGTGGAATCATAGGGAACTCTTGATAATCAATTCCCTTAACATTGGCTTTCGTGCCACCGCAGACCAACGTGACGGTTTGGGTTTTCTCGTTCAACTCCAGATCAATCCGTTCTTTGGGCAACGTGCCGACTAAATCTGTCAGCGTCCGCGCCGGTAGAGTTATTGCCCCGGCATTCTCGACCATCGCACCCACGCGGCAAGAAGTGACGATCTCCAAATTTGTACCGGTTAATGTCACCCCGTCTGGACTGGCGTCAATTTTGACGTTTGCCAGAATGGGCAAGGTTGACCGGGTACTAACGGAGCGTGTTACCGCCGCTAACCCTGTCGCTAAATTCTCCTGCAATACTGAAAATTTCATAATTGGTATTCTCCTTTGCCTGAATTATACCCTTTGGTTGTCATAATGCAACCGGATCGGGACGATTGCTTTCATTCGACATAGGGAAAGGGACGATAGTCTACCGTTTTGGTGTGTTTCTTCGAGTTGCACGATCTGCACAATGGCTGAATGTTCCCAATATAATTGCTTCCTCCATGCACCAAAGGAACCACATGGTCTGCCGATAATGTTACCCCCTTTGCAGAACAACACAGACACATGTCACCATAAATTCGACACATGGCCCTGAATTGATCCACTGTATAATCCCCATCGGCGTTACGCAGTCTTGCCCTTCTCCCGTTATATGCGTTTTTTGCACTATCTTTGTTCTTTTCTGCCCACGCCTTTACGGACGCTTTTCGAGTTTCAGGATTTCGCTTCCGGTACACCCTACTTCTCTCTAACATTTCTTCGTGATGTTCTCTTTGGTAGGAGAGTCTAGTTTCTATAGCCCGTTCTCGGTTATTCCAATACCAGTCTCTCGCCCGTTTTCTAACACAGGGTTTACACTTTCTGTCGTTCCCCCATTCATTTGCCCCGCATTTACCACACGGTAAACCGTCCCTAGCCGACATATCTATCCCTCTTCCACTTAGGCAATCCGTTCTGTACGATCTAACGAGCCTAGAGGCAACGGCCAAATACCCGTCTTGTCTCTCTTGTGATGGTTGCAAGAACGGCACGATACGACCGAATTCTCTATCGTTGTCTCGCCGCCCCTAGCCCACGGCCACACATGGTCAATTTCGCATTCTTGCATCAACGTATCGCGGCCGCAATAGCGACACTTTCCCCTATCACGGCTAAATACCTGACGCTTTTCTCGTTCGCTTAATGAGCGACGGGGATCACGCGTGACGGTTATCAATGCCGGGATTTTCGATTTTAGCCAACGGATTGCGGCCGCTTTTGCCCCACCGATCATCTGCCGAATCAGGTTGTCTATCATAGGTCAACCTCTAATTCGGAGATGTCTAGCAGGGGACTATCTACCGTTGCCGGATTTTCAATGACCAGGCGTCGGGTTTTTTCCTGTTCCTGAGTTGCTTTTTCCCGTTGCACCGTCATCTTATGCCCTTCGGCCAACGCTTTCATCTGCTCAATCCAGCCTTGCCCGGCCGCTAACTGTTGCTGTTGCATCATTAACTGGGTAATTTTGTATTGCTGATTAGCGGCCCGTTCGTCCTGTTTTTGATTGACAAACATCGTTGCCCAGGCCATCACGCCGCCCAGGAAAAAGACAACAATAACGCCCAGACCAATAACAATGCCAATGGCAATATTGTTACCCTGAATGGCATAGTACAACACCATACCGATGACCAGGAAAATAGCCAGGATAGCCAGTCCAACAAAAGCTAGAATATATTCAAATACAGAGGTTTGTCGCTTCTCTGCGGGTTTACTGTTTTCACTCATGGGTTAATTCTCTTAATTTGTTTTTTAATCGCAGGGCAAAATCCCTGTGTCGCTCATGTCCAGTACGGGATAAACCTAGCTCATTCTTGGCTTTAGTCAGGGTGATTTTGGCGTCCGGTAGCAGGTAATGGGCTATTGTTTCCGGGTCAATCTCTATGACAGGGCGTCCGCTTTGGGCGTCATCTGCCACCAGGGGCAACCGCATGGTAGCAGTCGGTAACGCCTGTTTATCCTCTGGACTAAGCAGGGCAAACTGAAAACGGGTTAGTTCATCGCCACGAGAACGGAAAAAGTCGCCATTGCCCGTTAGCAGGTGTGCGGGAACTTCTTTCTTGCCGGAAAAATGCGCCGCCATTCGGGCATCCGTCACGGCCCCCACGTAACGAGTTGGGAACACGGAAAAGATACCGGGCAAGTCCGCCTCAGTGGGTTTTTGTGTACCAAGAAGAATCCGTAAGTTAAACTTACGCCCCTCTTTCGCCAACTGTTGAATAGTTGAGATGTTTTCTTTGTTGGGGAATCGTTCCGCCCCCAATACCGTTGGTTCCGACGCCTCATCTATGACCATCATAAGAATTGGGTACTGTTTGGCGTCCGACTTAACCATTGCTTCTCCTGCCTGTTTGCGTCGTTTCAGGTGAGAGGCAAAGAAGTTCATCACCTCTTGCACTCCCTCTTTTTCGTGGGCGACGGGCAACGCCAGGTGTGGCGACTGGTCAAACTCGACAATAGAGCGGTGCGGGTCAATCAGGCAAAAGCGAAAGGCGTCAGGATTCAACTGTCTGGTAGTTGCAGACAGTATTGTTTTAATGCCTTCGCTCTTGCCGCTCCCTGGCACACCGACGATCATCTGGTTTGGGTCAAGCGGGGAAAAGGTGATAGGCGTATTACCTGGGGATACCCCGATTTGAAACGGCTCTTTCATGTCAACATAACGCACCACCTGCCAGAAGTCATCCGGCAAGGTAATGTCATAGCGGATAATGCCACCCTCTCGGTACGCCGCCACGCTCTTAACCCCCAATGACAGAGCAAGTGGTTCGGATACCGCTATCGCCTCGTTCATC